>Ga0210059_1015293_pt1 | contig 11226 bp, 5 predicted proteins | sample Ectturendosymbi2_FD_188042 | JGI IMG/M metagenome (GOLD analysis project Ga0210059, IMG submission 188042) | Ecteinascidia turbinata endosymbiont from Florida, USA - Sample 2 (SPAdes) (version 2) | ecosystem: Host-associated > Tunicates > Ascidians > Unclassified | place: Key West, Florida... | reverse complement strand
GACAACTGCGATATCAATATTGTGCAGCAAACAAGCTGCGAGCCTCTTTTTCCCGTTGCTCAAATGCAGTTAAAAACGTACTTTTTCGTTCCTTTTGTACGCCCATGTATGCATCTCAATTATGGTGGAATTTCAGGAAGTCATGCATGCAGAGATTGCGGGTGGCATATAATTTTGGTTGCAGAGCTCTATACAACCTGCCCTGGAGAGCGAGTGTTAGTAGCCACCAAGTTCAATGTAACATTCCTACTTTTGAGGGTCTGCTACGTAAATACAAATACCTGTTTCTCGAAAGATGCAGAAAATCTAACAACGTATGATTACGTGCTTTGATGCAGTCAGATTCTTTGTACTCGTCACTATTCTTTGAACACTATAATCGCGTTTTACTCTGTGATTGAGTGATCGAACTTTGCAGTGTCCGTTTGATCGATGGCGTGTCAAGCCACAACGCTTTCGCATTTTACCTAGACTAGTCCAATTTAGGAATTAGCGCCCTACTCCGCAGTACGTGTTAGCTAACAATAGTGTTAAGAATGTGTCTGTAACCCTATGGTTCTGTCTTCAATGCAGTTGCAAACAGTGTCTGTAACCCTGTGATTCCGCCGGCTTCAATACCTTGTACTACGTTCTGTATTGTCTGTTTTTATCAACCTGCGTTCTGCAGAGTGTGTGTGTTCATACTATGGACTTCGTGTCTGCTCATAAAGAAATAAATTAAAATTTTTGGGAATTGACTTAAATGACATATTTGCAGGCAGAACCAGGTTAGTGGTAATGAACTGCTAGTGGAAAAACACCCTGGCAAAGTCACTCTTGATTTATTACCAACAAATCGCTGCTGCATGTTTTAATAAACAACTTTAAAGCTAAGGACTTTCGATCCGTCTGCCGGCTGTTTGCCGTGGCCACTGCAAACCTTTTATTCTTGTTGTAGCTCCAATGCACAGCATGTTTCTTACGTACTTCTCACATCCAGTTTCTTACAGTCTTGACTCGCGTTGCAGCAGAACGTTGCAAGAACGTTTAAAGATCCCTAAAATAGTCTTGAACATTATATGGAGAAGATGAATGAAGCTTTTCAAACCGCATACACGTCAACAAACCCAGTCAATCCTACGGGAATTTCCAGAAGCTGTCCGGAAATTAAATAAATTTATTTTGTCTGCTGTTCGTGACCTTTCATGTATACCCGTTTGTAAGTCAAAGCACTGCATGCTATCAGTCGTAGCATAACCACGAAGGAAAAAAGTGTTTCTTAGTATTCTGCCCTCTTGTACAAATTAACTGGCTTTGATCTAACTTGCATCACTTGCTATGACAAGCTCGAGTAATCACATGTATTTACATACAATGCAGAGATTGCCAAGTTTTTTTTGGCAATGGTTGCCTTGTTGGAACGTCCTTTCCCAGGATGCGCAGTAAATGAGTTCAACATATTCAGCGGTCTTACCTCATAAGGAGTTCATTCAAAAGGGTCGATGTGTTCATGTTTTGAAACTCGTTCGAGTAATATAGCGAGAGACAAATGAAAAGTGGCAAGTGACAAATTCCGGTCTGAAAAGTGACAAATTCCGATACACTTTTTAATTTTTAATTATTGAAAATGTCAATTTTAACGAAATAATATCAGCAGAAAAAAAACAATAATGTTTCTTATACTGTGAGTGGGCGAGTATATCTGCACAATACCAATCATTAGTCGAACAAGCGTAAGCATGAAACTTTTTTCAATTTGTTTCCGTAGTCAGATCGATTTCAATGTAAACACCCTAGGACTAAATGGATTTTCAATTAATAGGTTTATTTTTATGACGAAACTTTGACATACTATCCTCGAGAATCGGTGTTGTGTTTAATTATTTATAATGTGTAAGCAACAATTGATGATGCAATTTGTTGTTCCAAGTGTGCAGCTGGAAGACCCAAGGTCTCAATAATGATGTTTAAATTATAAAAAGAGCAAACGAAACACATTGTTTGCTGGAAATTCAGTGGAATCAACACTTTGGTAAATCCATTGCTTGAAACATGAGATGCAGAATGTCTCACCCTTATTCATGCAAGCTGAACAAGCGCGCCTGCTGAGGTTTAACGTGTGGGCAGAGGTTTGTGCCAAATCCTCGCGCTGGTGATACTTGCGTCTTTACAATCTGTGAAGGCAAAACATTGTCCCAACCGGTACAACCTCCTGTCCAATCGTTGTTTCAAAGCTGCTACAAACTTGTAGGAGATTTCGTAAAGTTGTTTCGGCTGATCCCATCGCGCTTGTTAAATCAGTAAAACAGTCGCCTACAGATCATGATCAAATCAAAAGGCAGCGACAAATTTCCGCCTCTCTCAAAACCAAAGTCAACATTTGTTCAGTGGAAAACTGTGACTGATTTTGCGAAGGCTCGTTGGATCCAATAACTTTTTAGTAGCAATCTACTATTTTGTGCGCAGTGTCAAAATAATAGAAAGTCGCTGACGCTGGAATGTAGGATTCCAAACATTTTTCGCACAAGTATTTTTATAACATGAACAAAGCATCGCTGTAAAAGAAAATATGGCCGAATAAACGGATTGTGGAATCGCTATAGAAATATTTTCATTTTTTATAACACAAACCGAGAAAAATAAAACAACTCAAAACTTTCACAACTAGTTATTGCGCTTGGTCACCAGCGTAGGTTCAAAGTACGTGGCTAACATTGCTAGGGCCGATGTAGGTCCAAAGCAAAAATACAAGCCGTCAAAACTATTTTAATAGACGAATGTTCATCTGTTTAACTTAGGAGAGTTCTCCAAATGGTCTATCTGGACAAACTCTGCTAAATAGCATCGCATGAACATTTCAATTCGCTGATTTTACATGCAACTAATCGCGTTACACTAAAGCACCTGCATCTAGGAAGCTTTTCAATCCACTGATTTTACATTCAACTAATTGCGTTACGCTAATGCACCTGTATCTAATTTGCTTTTCAATCCGCTGATGCTACATTCAACTAATTGCGTTACGCTAAAGCACCTGTATCTAATTTGCTTTTCAATCCGCCGATGTTACATTCAACTAATTGCGTTAAGCTAAAGAACTTGCATCAAATCTTTTGCAATCCGCACCACCCTAATCACAAAAATGATTTTCACACCACTTGCAGCAATAGCTCTTTTCGCACAAACGTGCATGTATAAATCTTTGCGCGATTTCAGACGCATCAGCCAAATTTGCGTCCAGGTGCAAAAGAATTTCTGAAACAAAGTATTACAATCAGCAGTGTTTAGACAAACTTGTAAACTTTTGACCGAGCGAGTGAAGCAAAATTTGATAAAATCTGGCAGAACAAGTTCTCTCCCCTTAAAATCCCTTCTCGTGCCTTCAAGTGAGCGTCACCACTCTGACAGTTTATGTCCACAGGTAAAGCTTGTTTTTTCTTAACAGGTGAGTGCGGAAAGGACGAATTTCGATGTCCTGCTGATCCCCTGGCCGCCGAGTTGGTAAGCTAATAGAACGTTGTTCCCAATTTTCGTGCATTCTGGTTCATTTACAGTATTAAGTGAAACTGATGCTTGTCAGTTAATTGAGGACCGCTTCACTGGAACATGTCTGGGTACTCGTGGCATTGACTGGATAACGACGTTAAAGAGAGCTATTTGTTGTGCTACCTGAAAGGATATAGACAAAATATCTGCATTCATAAAAACAGCTTGTGATTCAAAAAAACTTTCCTTTAATTTGGTGAAAAGCTGCATTTAATTACGTGGTTTCAGCAAAATTTTTCGAGTTTCATAACATTTTTTTATTAGTGGCATGCTACTCGCGGCATCAGCCGCTCATTTTTCGGTTTTTATCAGGATCACAATTTTGTGCAGGTAAGAAGGTTCAACTGCAGTAATATCTCTTTCAACTTGGATAAGAAGCTTTTCGATGAGGTTTTCACTAAGATTCTATCTTTGACTCCCACAACAACAAAGAAAGAAAATGTAAACTTCAGCACTTGTGCTGCATTTGGAAATTTCCTTGTTGAACTTACTAGAGTTACAATGATTTTATAAATTCTTTCTCAATCCTTCTACTGTCTCTTGAGTCATCCCACGAGTTTCAAGGTGCAAAATCACCTTCCTGCACAATAGAAATATTCCCTTCTCTTGCAAAAAAAGAGCAAACATCTTTGTTTGCAAATAAAAATTTTCTAGATTTTCTAAACAATTTATTTTAAAAAACAAAAACATAAACAATAAAAATACTCGTTCACACTTTTCTTCTTTGCATTGCTAGTGTAGATGACATCCAAGATAAGTAGTAGCATCCATGTCTTTAATTTCTCAAATTTCTGAGAGACGATTTTGCCTGCATGCATTTAAAAATCTGGGCGAAAAATCCAGCTTCGATCCATGTTGGCAAGAACGATCACTTTTCTTAACCTGCTACAATCCATCACAACTCTACCTTATACCTTGGGGAAATACAGCCGTGATACATTTTCTGAAGTGAAATAAGGGTACCTAGTCAGTGGAAGAGATTTCGCTCTGTGTGACATTTTCCGCAAATACAAGATACACCTTTGCAGATGCATCGCATTGGTGACAACATGCTTTACATATTTTAAGCATATTAACAAGTTCCACCATTGAAGACTTTCGCATTTTCCTTTGTTTCAAAGCCTAGGGCTTGTGTCCAAATTGTTACGTGGACCAATTGTAAGGACACAAATTCAGACGTGAACAGGTCCAAGCAACACGCCTGCGTGCGTTTGAGCCTGCGCCTGCGCGCGTGGAAGTTGCCTTACTTAAGCCTCAGGTTTACGGTAGCGACCGTGACCGTTCAGAAGCAGTGTTCACGCTGGAATAACATTTTGGCCTCAAATGTGACACCTTGAAGTCTACAGTTAAAATATTTGCCTGAGAAAAGCATCCAGAAGCATTCTGCTCAATTACATGTATTGCTGCTGTTGCAACCTCTCCGTTGGCGTTGCATTGAATGTGCGATTCACCACGAACGGGATGTGTGCGAAGAACAACACCCATATATGTGTGGCGCGAACGAGCAATAACAGAGTGATTGCGGTGCATGATCTCTATTGTGGCTTGCTGCCACGGTGTGAAGCTTTGCGCACATGCCGCTCTGGCTTTCCGATCGCAACCCTGCTAGTACAAGATCACGTGACTGTCGGTTTTTAAGGATGACGCGTCGACCATGTTTGTGACGAAGGAAGAACAGCAACGGAGCAGCGCACTTTGAACTGCAAACTCACATTCGAGCACTAAATATGCAGTACTGCTGTCTTTGAAATTTCTTGAGTCCTTGAGCACCAAATAACATTAGACTATAGTATACAGCAAAGCTTTCTTATTTAAAATGTTCGATATTTTTCGAAACTCCTCGTCAAATTTAGACCCATATCTTTAAACTGACGCACATAATAGGTGGTTTTCGGGTCAGACGGAACCATATTTTTGAATTCCAGGCCTCACCCCGGACCCATCCGAGAACGCCACGGACGGTGTTGTGCCTGGTTATAAAACTGTATTCCCATAAATGACTTTACCAGTGCTTTTCAAATGGTACACCGGAAGATATCTCATGTTACATTTCTTTGCAAGTCATTGCATACAAGGCAAGCTTACATGCAACTGCCCTGAAAGACAAACTTTGTGGTACGGATTGGGTTGGATGGAGCGTAAAGATTTCAAACTGGGAACACCATGAAGTTGGCTGTGTTGGGATCATGGCGGGTAGATCTGGGCCGGGCCATAAAAAGTCTCCTCGAATAGGCCTCTAGCTTGTGAGCATTTTGTTAAGTTATGCCTCTAAACTCATGTGAATTTAGGTACACTCTGGCGCATTTTTTCTTTTACGTTTTTTCGGAAGTATTTTGGGTTTTCAATCAGGGTTGACCTTCACGAATGTCTACTGGTAATGGTATCTTCCCCTACCATTAGCTCATACCATCCTCCTAAGGTTCTGTTCGGTTAATGTTTAACTACATCTTCTTCACCAAAACTTCTTGTATGCGAAGGGATTTTTGTTTTGCGATCACTTGAATGACTGTCGATTGCGTGGCGTTAGGTATGCGGTTCTATAAGGTAGGACCACCACATAGTAACGTGCATCGATTTTAGGAGATCACCGTCTTCAGCGTCTTAAATTAAGCATATACCTTGCATCGAGTTTAGGAGCACACCACTCTTTTCTCAGCCTCTTACATTCAGGCCTAGAAATTTATCGTTTTTTGCAACTTTAAACAGTTACCTACGATGAGCAATTCTCTATAGACTTTGTTCCAGTTGCGCTCGGCCTTATACGAAACGAACGTCTTGATTGTGTCCGATTGCAGGTTGGCGTTTTGATATAATCTAGGTATAGCTGACAAGAATATAGGCAGGTCAAGCTCCTATATATATTGTTCTTACCACTTGAACTGCTGTACATGCAAAAATTTGTACGTGTGACTCTCTTCAGAAAGTTGGAAAATTGAAATTTACCGGTATACCTGCAAAGACATAAAGATAAACACCAATCAAAGCTTCCATTGTGCTTTTCTACTAATTTGCGCTAATGACCTGTCCTATTAGGTATCATTTACTTTACTTACGTGGAGCTATTTTGTCGATTTTTAATAACTATTTTTTTGAGGAGCTAAGATGTCAATCTGTTCACTCTGAAAAGTTTTTGATTTTATCTGCAGAGCTAATCTTTATGTTTCACAGAACTTAAAAATTTTCAAGATTGGTCAAATTCTAAGGGCATTGCGATAATACCTATTTAGGACCTAACAATGCAGCAGGCCTGAAAAATTATTTCATCCTTGGCCGGATTTCCTCCCAGAGCTTCTGTCTGCAAGTCACAATATTTGCCATCCAACACTGCAGGCACATAAATTTTTTATCTTAATAAAGGAAATAGCTTTTATAAGTTTTACCACAAGACGACACAAAAAGATTATTTTGCTGTCATCTAATAACTTTGCCTACAACACTGCCGCTTTACTAACACTAGGCCCGAAGCAATCTGTATTTGTCGTAAATCTTGTTGCGTGAGAGTGGACTGAGGAACTCGATTGAAAACCGTTCCTACGCTTTGCATGTTCCAGTTTGTAAACGTAATGTGCATGTCCGGCTTTTTCCTATACTACACGTCACGTATAACAGTCCACTACTGAAGCAATGTTTCGACGGTGTTGTGCACTGAACATCAGTGCAACCTCTTTATGTTGAAACACAACACGTTTGCAATACACTTTGTTTTTTGCAGGCAGAACCCATGTACGACTACTATGACCCGTATGGTCCCTATGATGTTTATGGCGAATATAGCAACCCTGGAAAAAACAGTTACGACCGTGACATTGGGCAGAACACTTCAAACGGTAGTTACACTGCAGAAAACGGTGCTCCACCTGAGAAGAAAAATACATCCGTTGATGCTTCTGGGAGATTTTATAAGCCAAGCCATTACGGCGATCTCGGAGGTGCGAGGGTACGAAGGGCAATCACCGAAAAAAGCAATCAATCTGCCAAAATCAATGCTACCTTAATTTTCGGTACAAACAATTTGTCATCCGAAACAGTGATTCCCGACAAGAATGAAATCAAAGAAATCTGCATTTCGATACAAAAAGTTTGTGACGGCACAAAGGATTGCTATGACGGGACAGACGAGGTTTGCGCGCGCGAAACATGTAAAATGGTTTCTTTGCATCCGTTGTTGTTTTTGCTGCTCTTTTCTTTTTTGATAATTTGTTTTTGCTTAAAATTTACATTTAAAAAACATTTTCGATCTCAAGGCTCATCATGGCTGATATACATTTACTTGTCAAAGTGCGTTAAATATCCATTTCAATAAACCCCAAAAATGTCAGCGTTTGCGTGTTCTTTTCAGGTGAAAGATTTCATCACATAAAGACATAAACCGCGATTTTTTTCAAATTAAACGTCGCATTAGCGACGCAGAAAAGCAAATTCATTCAATGAAATTACAAACTGACACACAATCAAAGTGCAGTTGCTGACACTTTAGAAGTGCAGCTCTTTATTCCAATACAGCAATTTTTTCTTTAAAGAAAATTAAAGCTTGTTGTTTGACATACGCTTCATCAGAAGGATTAACATTAAGAAAAAGGGCGGTTTTCCATGATAAAATTTATTCTAGACCAGGGGTCACCAACGTGTTGCCCGCGGGCAACAGGTCGCCCGCAAGGACCAAGCAGTTCGCCCGCGGACCTGTTCTGAAAATAATATTAGCATGATCAATGTCTTCACATAAACGAATATCATTACTAAAATAGTTGAAGTTAATTGAGCAAAATTTTTATTTCAGAAGTGTGTATCAAACTAGTAGCCCATCGCATTAATCGGTACACAAGAAGTAGCTCGCAGTTTCAAAAAGATTGGTGACCCCTGTTCTAGACGGTATGTTGGTCTCAGTGGACTTGAAGTCAGCCGAAAGAAAATGCTTGATCGGACACAGTTGCTACTAAATTCAGAAGTAGATTTGGTGCGGAAGCATATGACCGCGTGCCTTGATTTCAGTTCAAGGTTTCAATCATTAGGAAAACAGCGCCAGGGTCTCATTTGCATCCCATCGCCAAACATTTATTCTTCACTTGCTCTTTACCGAAAACACTGATTTGTTTGGGATTGAAGCAATTGTTCCTTGTCAGGGAATACCTGTTCGCCGGAAAATCGTCGAGCCGTTCATTACAATTGTAGTGCGGATAGAAAGAGCTTAAGAAATGGCTTCCGCAAACCGACCGCATTTAGCACAGCTTATGAACTGTTTACCGCAACGCAAATCATCAAATTCTGTCACATCTGCCGTTTCCAATCGTTTCCTAAACTTTCAATGCAAAACGCAAGTCATGCTGAACATTTTAAAGCGATTACCAACGCAGGCCAACTGCAGCCTGACCAATGCCAGCTGTCTCGGAGTCAGATGTGACAACATCAGTCAATGTCCCGACGGTACCGATGAGTGTGGATGCCCGGGTTCAATCAAGTGCAACTCTTCACAAAGCGCCAGGTCCGGTTAAAGTGTTATGATTAATATGATTGTGTAGGTATGCAATATACTTGAAAAAAAACACGTCACAGAGGGAATGCGATAAAAGAAAAAACTAAACGCATTAGGCGAAGAACGTTCTCTATAAAAACACGCAACTGGTACACCGATGCCGTTATCATGTGTATATCGTCTTATTCATAAATCTTTACGACAGTAAAGCATTTGCTTTTATCCACGATACAGTAGTTTCCTGTCTATTAAATGCGAAGAAAAAGTCCTACTTAAACTTCCAAAAACAGCAGGAAACATGGATTTTTCTCGGCGAAACGCAAAGTGTGGCAGTTTGCCCTACTGCTTAATAGTAGAGCTGCTATGATGCACGTTTTGCCAAAATGTATCTCCAGGCTTGCATGCAGCTGGCAATTAAATAACCGCAGGGACCGTTTGCGTAATTTCACAAGATAAAACTCTAATGCATTTGGCTGTGCTTTAATGCCTGGTCGATAATGACCCCACCGTTCGCGGGCGTGTGCTCCCCTTACTGAAGGCCCGAACTTGTGTCTGTTGTATCATTGTATGTCCCGATACGTCGCAGTTCAACTAATTGCTTGGATGTTTATGTAATAACGTATTGTGTATGAAACCTTGCAGAGTTACATTTATGAACATTTGGTGTAATAGTACGCAAGCATAATATTGATTCGTAAAGCTGAGCTACTACATCACGAACAAATAAACGTATATTAGCCAGTAACGTCATGTTCAAGCACTTCGGTAAGGGACGACGGGTGATGAGTAGGGCAACCAATTTTTTGACCTAAAAACTTAAAAATTTGACTTTATAATGCACAAATTTTGACTTTATTTTGACCTATAAATTTTCTGCATTTGCAACTACAAAATAATTCAGCCTTAGGTGTTGAGGTTAATCCAGAAGTGTATTCATGCACTCTAAGCATCGAAATTAAAAATATTTGGTTGTTTAACTTCGGGAATGATATATTGATAAGTACATTAATAACCACAGCAGAGTCAAACCTGAGAACATCATGAAGCTGAAATACTACATGCATAATGGATTGAGCATTTGCCAAAACAAGTACCGTAAGACCACATTTCTCTCCTGCCATGCTTATCCTACATAATATTCAATCGTCCAGTAGTGGGCAAAACAAGATTATTATGTCAGAAATCGCAATAAACCCACTGTTATTACATAATTGAAAATAAACTTGTAAAAGCATATCAATATCAGTTGTAGTTTCAATAAAATGTCGATATTTAAGAGAAAAAACTGTGCTGCAAAAAAGTTTGACCTAATGATAAATTTTCACTTTTTTTGACCTAATAACTTGGGATTCCCCCATGGTATGAGCGTGAAATTTGGTTTGTGGACATTTCATAAACTCTAGAAATGTCAGAAAATTTTTGACTTCATTGACTTTTGGTTACCATATTGATGAGAGTATCGTAAATGCAAATTCAACTTCTCGTTCAAATGGAAAATACATGAAATTACACGCTCTGTCAGCATCTAATGTGATTGTTGAGACTCCTGTCCAGAGCGCAAGCCTCACCAAAACACCAGGGCTTGAAAAACGTGTTTGCTGATGTTTCGCCAGTCTTTTAATATAAACAGATCAAATGGTTTTTCAGATAGAATGTGCCACTACAAAATATGGCAATTGACATACCACCCTTGTCAGCGTACGACATGTTTCATAAAACCTACTTTGCATTGCAATGTTTCTTGGAAATGTTTTTGAATCGATTCTTGCTGACATGACAGTTACTTTGCCATATTTGCTAGCAGCGGTTCCTTTTGTCTTCCACCATCAAAGCTGTGCGATGGAATGCGGGACTGCGATGATGGTTTTGATGAACGTCATGACTGCGAATGGTTCCATTGCCATGGCAACGGCAAACAAATTGCCATTTCAAAAGTTTGCGACGGAAAAGACGACTGTTTCGACCAGACGTCCAGCGACGAGTGCAACTGTACGCACACGTTCGTTTGCGAAAATTTTGGGTAAAAATGTGCACGAATTTACATTTTTGTCAAACTTCGAAATTATCAGTCACATTTTAAGGCTTTGCGAATCATCCATAATCCCTTTACAAATTTTGTCAACTGATTTCACCCAAATCGTGCCGTTTTGCTGCTGCTGGAAGCCCTACAAGGCCCACAGCAATGCTGGACTCCAACGCTGCATGTTCGGTAGACAGGGTCGTAGCGAAGG
>Ga0210059_1015292_pt1 | contig 11226 bp, 7 predicted proteins | sample Ectturendosymbi2_FD_188042 | JGI IMG/M metagenome (GOLD analysis project Ga0210059, IMG submission 188042) | Ecteinascidia turbinata endosymbiont from Florida, USA - Sample 2 (SPAdes) (version 2) | ecosystem: Host-associated > Tunicates > Ascidians > Unclassified | place: Key West, Florida... | reverse complement strand
CTGTGAGTGTGGCGCAGAACAAACCGTCGACCATGTCGTCCTCCACTGTCCAATCCATCGACCTCAACACGGACTACACGGCCTGACGGTTCTGGGCGATGAGACAACCGAATGGCTGCTCAACACCTGCCGCGGTATCTAGGCGGGCTAGCAGCGGACAAAAGAACTCGCTCAAACGAAAGAAGAAGCTCACAGAATCTCTAAAAATTCAAAAAGAAAACAGTTGATAAGCATTCTTTTGCACCTTTAATTGAGCCTTTTGTGTTGCACTAACCACGAGTCGTTTCTTGCAGAAGCCTGCTCACTCAATTTCAAATCATACAAGCAGTTTGAAATAGAAGCAGTTTTGGGAGAAAACTTCAAGCATTGCACGAAAATGGTAGGTTACTTGTTGCATTGAAACAAACGAAATGAATGTAGTTAGATGCTACATAAAGATGTTTTGTTTAAGTGACAACTGCTTGTGGTTTATTTTATTTATGTATTCACCGAGCAAATTACTTTTATATTTTCTAATGCTGTGCTTATCTACAATTTAGAAAATGCTTCCATATAAAGATATCTTAGTCAATGGTACCCACAATGTGTTCCTTTGTCAGTCGTTCCAGTTACGTTTGGACCAGTTTGGCGTTTCTTTATTACACAATGGTAACAATTTATTCACAAAACAACACTGGGCCTTGGCCAAATGTTTGCCGACCACTTACATATAATACATTGTTGCGATCGGAAAATCCCAAGCGGCATGTGCGCAAAGCTTTGCACCATGACAGCAAGCAACAATAGAGATCATGCGTCGCAATCTCTCTTACTTTTGCTTGCTCACACTACATATATAATGGTGTTATTCTTCGCGCACATCCCGTTCGTGGTGAATCACACAATCAACGCAACGCCACCGGAGAGGTTGCAACAACATTAACTTCCCATGCATGGTCCTTTGCAATCAACTTTCACACGAATGTTTTTGCGACATTTAATCTTTCCTGGAAGTTTGACGTAAATTTAACAAGCAATTTTTTATTTAACCAAAGTGGATCAAGCTATTAGGAAAAACGGAATGGTGAAGCCGTCAGGCAATGGCGGAATTCACGCTGCACCAAAAGTGTCAAACCAATCAGTGTTTTGTTTTGCCTGTATGGAATTCCCCGTTGATGCTGTTGCAGTGTTTGTTTGCTTCGCTGTGTGTTATGTAGAAACAGAACCTCTCTTGTAGTTGTAATGTGGAACAATGCTTATTTTTATGTGTTACCAGTTTAGCACTGTGTGAAAATTTTTATGACGTTGGTTGTTTTTTCAATAATCGTTTTGCCAAGAATTAGCCATAATTCTCATCCGTTTTATCAAAGTAGATTGTATTCACATTTGCTAGTGAAGTTTCTGGAAAAACACTGGTGCTGAATATGTGCGTTCTTATGCTTCTTCTGTCCAACTTTTTTTCTGCTATCCTTCATGCGTGCCAAATTGCTCCTTGCAACATCACTCAGGACAAACTTGCCAATTTCATAGTCACATTTTTCTACTGTTGTGGTTAACGTCCACTTGCTACCACGCGGGTTGCTGGTACCCACATTTGTGGAGAGGGTGTGGGAACCTGCACTGCTTTGCATGCGGGTGCGGGTTGAACTTGGTACGGGTGTGGGGCGGGCACGGGTTGAGAAATTCTTTGTGCGGGTGACTTAGTGTTGACCCAAAGCACGTGAACTTAATCAGCTTAAAAATCGCAAAACACTTGGATGTACAGCACTAGAGTTGTTTGCCAACACTGCGTTTAGGACAGCAGGCCTGCAGCAAGACTCTTGCCATGTGCTAGGCAAGTGAACATTTTCCAAAGCTACCGTCGTACTTGGTGAGGAATAATGCAGTCTAGCACTAGGTGCACTTCTAAATGGATAAAACAACGCTTTAATGCATAGCTAGTCACAACTGAACTGAAGCGTGGTTTTATCACTTCAAATCTGTTGACTGCGAAAGATCAGATCTGTGGAAAGTTTTGGTTTGGTTGTCAATGAAAAGGAATGAATAGCTTGATTTTGCAGCCTGATAGACTTGTCTTCAGACGTTATGAGTAGGGCAAGTTTTTCAACTTTTTTTACAGCTTTCGACAGCTTCTGAAATACTCAGAATTTATGTAGTACGATGAGCTGGTTGCAAGAATTTTATATTGCAACGCTTTCCTTTTTCATATGCAACTTTTTTCAAGTAGACCTATTGCGCAAAATATAAAAATGTGATTTAAAAAACATGCTTTAGAACTATTTCAGTATAGTTCTGTGCTCTTTGATAACCGATTTGAACTGAATAAAGACCTAAAAGCAATTGTAGAAATGACCCGGCCAAACAAGCATCAGTCCAGAACTGAGGCGAAATTATTAAATTGCCAAGCAACTTTATGCACTGCGGAGCGAAGTTTTATCATGCTACTCAAACTGTTGGTAAATGATCGCCATTTCTCGCCAGATAATGTTTGGAAATATTTAGCATCATATGTAAATAAATTGCTTGAGTAAATCACTGTTGTTTAAAATGCTCGTGCAATGCAACTTTTCACTGCAACATTTGTTAAAAATAAATGCATACTTCTCGCGATTTTATTGCAACAAAAACTTGCCCTAGGTATGAGTTTTTAGTAGTTTTCGGACAGGTGCGGGTTTGAAACCGAAAAAGTGCGGGGCGGGCGTGGGTTGGATGGTCTGTTGGGCAGGGCGGGTGCGGGTTAGAAGTGTGCGGGGTGGGTGCGGGCAAAATTTCTCAAACTCCTCTGCGTGCAGGGCGGGTTTAAGGTGAGGCAATCTGTTGGCTACAGCTGAACATTACGTGCATTTGTGGTTAACTTGCCATCTTACCTAAACCCATGTTTCGTTGTTTGGTCGTGGCTTGTGTGTGATTGATGGCTATTGCCAGTATTCTGTAATGTATCCTAGGCATAGGCTACTAGAGTCCTGCACGGGTTGAAATTTTGTGTCCGCTCCCGTCCCGCACCAGCAAAATTTAACAGATTGCAAAACCACATGTAGGCTATTTCTGAAAGGTCGTAGGCGGGTAGAGAAGTGGGCCTAGTAACTATACGCTAGATTGTAAATGTCCAAATAGTATTAGACTGTGCATACTGTAACAAGTAAGAGATGCAAAAACAGACATTTGAACATAGAATAGCTCAATAACGCTGTGTCAGCGAACCGCATATTTGAAGTAACTCCACTAAACTTTCCAGGAAAATTTGAAATCGTTAAAGCTGCAAGATCAATTTCTACCTTCTTAACTACAGCAGTGTGTGACAGATATGGGCTTATTAACCACAGGAATATTCAACCTCCCACTCTTGCAACTGCAATTTCATTTGTTTGGTGGTCCGCCGTATTACTGCACAGCCTAATACAGGGATCAGCAACCTTTCCCTAATCGCGGGCCAAAGTCAAACTGTGCAAAGTATGGAGGGCCTTCTACTTTTCCACCAGCAATCCCGTTCCAATTGCTGTTTATGATGTTGATAAAGCTTAGGAATTTATGGAATTTTATTTAAGTTAACTCCTACCGTATATACTCGCGTATAGGTCGCACTTTTTTTACCAAAAAATTGAGCCAAAAAATTAGGTGCGACCTATACACTGCACATAAATACAAACACCAGTCTTCTTGTTAACGGATGTCCATAGAATCAGTCCAAATCAAATCCGGTTCACAAAAAGATTTGATTCTGTATCATTGATCCGATTAATTTGAAATTAAAATGTTATTATTACCGGTACCGGTTGCATACTTTAACCTGTTGCATGCTAGCACCAAATATATTCATCACTGTTCTTCTTTTCACTCCCCTCATTTATCACGCTGAAAGAAGAGCCAATAACCTATCTGTGTTTTAGCTGTTCTGCATCACTGATGTCTACATACAGATCAACCACAAATACCTACTTTGACAAACACAAACTAGGAGTGCGACCTATACACGGGTCAACCACAAATACCCACTTTGACAGTCACAAACTAGGGGTGCGATCTATCCACCGGTGCGACTTATACACGAGTATATACGGTAATTTTCACAGTAGAAAAAGAAAGCCCAAAGTACCATATACAGTACTTTTATAGCACAGAGCGCTTCCTCATAATTTGAAAAAATATATAGGCCTTATACAAGAAGTTGCAAGAAGGGCAGATTCATAGAAAATATAGTACCACTAGGCGGGCCATGCAGTTACTACAAAATTGCAAAGGGGCTGCAGGCCGGACGATCTTGTTTGGCGGGCCGGATTCGACCCGTGGGCCGCAGGTTGCCGACCCATACTATAATATAGGCTATAGCTGTTTAGCGGTTTGAAATTTTCTTTTTGTACAGTTTGCAAGAGGGATACAAAGCACCAGCTGAGTCCTGCTTTGCAAGCCATGCAAACCCTATCAGCTAGTTTTCTCTAAATCTTCTGGCATTCTCATATGCAATTTACCAAACTTTGGATGCCACTGACTGACTAAAGTAAAAGCGCATACGGTACCTAAAGCAAAATTCAGTTCTTCAGAACTTCTCAATATATTTGAAAAACTCCTCTATGATAGGTTATATCAGTATGTGGAATGCAAGACCATGATATCAAAACAACAGTATGGTTTCAGACCTAAAGTATCAACAAAATTTGCAATTTATGACAAAGTTGAGTGTGTCTTAGAAAACCTGGACCAGAAAATACCAACTTGTGCAGTTTTCCTTGATCTCTCAAAAGCTTTTGATACTGTTGACCATTCTGTGCTGCTGTGGCAGTCGGAACATTACTATGGCATTCGAGGGCTCCCACTACAACTTTTTGAAAATTATTTACATAGGCGAGAACAATATACTGTAGCAAATAAGTGCAGATCCCAAACCCAGCAGATCAATTGTGTCTTGCAACAAGGTTCAATTTTATGTACCCCGCTCTTTTCACTATATGTTAATGACTTGCCAAAAGTATCAAACTTTAAAACTACACTATTTGCTGATGGTACATGCCTAATATTGGCAAACAAGAGCATTGATATTCTGGAAAAGATGGTTGACCAGGAAATTAATAAAGTCAACAGTTGGATGCGTCATAATAAGCTATCACAAAATTATAGTAAAACTGTCTGCATGATATTTAACTCAGACAAGAAGCAGAGCTCCCCATTTAGAGTACAAATCGGTAGCCACCGAATTGATAGAGTCAATTCAACAAAATATCTTGGAATGCACTTACATAACAAACTAAACTGGGATACACATATTTCAAAGCTTGAAAGCAAGCTTTCTTGTTATTCTGGTATATTTTATAGAATTCGAGAGTACTTGAGCACAAATGAACTTAAGATGATATATTTCAGCCTTGTATACTCCCATCTACAGTATGCCATTGGTGCTTGGGGCTCAGCAATAAAAACCAGCCTACACAGACTAAACACCATCCATAACAAAATCATTAAGACCATCAGTTGGAGCTCTTTCCGATGCCATGTAACACCCGTTTACAGCCAATTAAATTTATTGAAACTGGAAGACATCCATCAACTAGAAATTGCTAAGCTTATGCACAACGTCCACAGCAACAGAATGCCCAACACGTTTGACCGCCTATTTACTGCTGTTAATAGTGTCCACACCCATGAAACTAGAAGTTCTACCTCAGGCCAATACTTCTGTCACCCAGTCTGCTCCCAATATGGAAAAAGATCAATCATATTCAAAGACCCAAGAATCTGGCAGCAAATAGATTCCTCTCTAAAAGAATTGCCGGCAATCATCTTCAAAAAACGATACAAAAACTCGATTATAGAAAGTTATAAGAATCACGAGTAATGCTTTCCACGTATCCTCTTGTTTGTAGCCAAAGAATCACCCCGAAAGTCAACTTCTATCTTCTTAGCCTGAATTACTATAGTGTATGTAATATAATACGACTGTCTGTCATTCCATGTTCGTAATTAAATACTCGTATGTGTATATTGTGTGTATTTGTAGTATACTACTGTACTACAAAATGTACGTACTTGTAGTATACTATTTTTATGCGTTTTAATGTAGCTTATTACTTCGTGAATACGTTGCTGCCGTGGTCCAGTTTTTGTTACAGAATATCAAGAACACCTATAGAAGAAGCAAACAATTCTCTTACGAAGATTATCTCCAAAAATGAACTCCTCAATCTCCTTGGAATTTGCATCGCGGTCATAATCAAATCAAACTATCCTTATAATGGGTGTGCGTGGATCAAGAAAGGGTTATGGCAACCCGAAGAGGATTTCTTGTTTGTCGGGTTTTTCTTTTCCTCTTCGTCTGGAACCTTGCCGTCCATGACAATTAAACGTCATGGCCATTTGTGCCCGACAAGAGTAACCTCTTTGCAATTGGTCATTAATCCCGCAACCTATACATCGGACTGCGACATCACGTCTAGCGGTCGACACAACCTTCACCACGAAAACATCAATCTAACATAATTTATAGGACACCTGACTAGATAACCTCTGTGTTTTTTCGGTGCCCAGGCGTTTTCTTCTGTTTTAGCGAGTATATCTAGCGCAATTAATTCAGTACCGCCAAATAAATCTATCTATCAGCATCACTGAACTTTCAATATATAGTTTCAAACTTTCAACAGCCATATATTTTCTCTGTTTCCGTTTTGCAATAGGACAAATAATTTGATTTAAAAACACAAATTAACCCTCTGACCAAAATATACAAAAATATAGGCTACGACATTTTTCATATACTAAATCAAAAATTTGTACAGGCTACCAAGCACATTGAAAAAAATTGATATATACATACCAGTTGTGTAGCCTATATGTACATACCAGTTGGCAACACTGCAACGAGATGGAGATCAGAGATGATCATGGTAGAGATGGCACGGGCCGCTAATGGTCCGGATTTTGGGCGGGCCGCTAACAATATTTTTAGCGGTTGGACTTCACCGAGCCGCTACGAGCCGCCCGCTGATGTTGACAAAACTTTTAAAATTTTTTTGAGTTGAAAGAACCACTCGGTGGCAATAAAAGTGTCTGAAACCACTTGGCATTCCTTTGCCGTTGCTGTATTTTAAGGCAAATTTGCTTTTCCCATATGTGAGCACTCCGTCAGGCGCGACTGGCAGGTACACTTATGAATCTTTTCGTGCATGGTGATAACTTCTGGCATGAGCGTGGCGGTCAGCGGTTTTGGTGCTGAGTGGCTTCTTGTAGGAAACGTGTTGTGTAACATTTTGTTGGCATGCTATAGTTTTTTTTGCAGGATTGTCCATGGGACATATTTGTCTGTCCCATCACATAGCAATTCATGCCTGTCCCATCCCATGGGATTCCCATTATAATATGGAATACAATTCAGTTAAAATTATTAAATTTTTGAAAGTTTAGGTTTAGTAGATGATTATCTACTAAATAAATAGGACTACATGTACAACGAGACATGCAAAACGACAAAATTTATTGACTTTAAAATTCAGACGTGTAGTCTAAATATGACAATTCAGTGTCATCTGACACTCCCATTCTATTTCTGAAGTTGCTATGACATGGCTACTGTCTCATGGGAAATACAAATGTGTGCTGTCACATCCTATCCCATGGGATGTTTCCCATGGGGTTCCCATAGGAATGACATTCCTATGGGCAAGCCTGTGTTTTTGATATATGCACCAAATCACAATCGTTTTGTAAGCAAGATTGCGGGGTTTTACGTTTAGAGTTTTAGGTTTAGGGAATTAGGCTTAGGCTAAAGGTTGAAGGTTTTATAGTAAGGGTTCAGGTTTAGGCTTGTAGGACGAGAGTTTTAGGTTGAGAGCAGAATGGCCTCTAGAAAGTATTCAATAGGGGAGCTTCACTTTTGTGCGGGGGTCTTGACATTCTAAAAATGACAACAAATCCACTGATTTATACAGCATGTTTTCATATTTCAGTTTATGGGGGCTTGGAGGTTTCTTTGGGGAAATGTTCCACAAAAGGCAAAATAGTCTCAGCAGATATTTTGCCTCGGAAGGCAAAATAGCCCTTGGAGATATTTTGCCTCAGGAGACAAAATAGACAAGACTGCCAATTGTTTAGCAGGCCATGGGCGGGTCGGTTTGGAAAAGAATAAATGTTGTCGGTCCACAGGCGGTTAATGGGCTGAATGTTGCGGGCTATGGGCGGTCCGGGCCTGAAAAATCTTGGACCGTGCCATCTCTAGATCATGGAGCTGGAGTGCCGGAGTGGACTTCTGTCGGAGTTTGCATTTTAGGCTGTAGCACGACCCGGAGTCAACATTTTAGATTCTAGCCGGAGCAGGAGTCGAAGCCGGAGTCAACATTAAGAAGTCTTTACAGGAGCTGATCAAATTTTCAAGGGACCTAATTTCTGTAATGATGCTTGTTGTTGTCAAACAGATTGGAATTAAATGAGACGTGTTTTCTGACCAGTGTCATCATCACGAAAGTGTGACACTGGGTGGGAGTAGCGAGCATTTCACCACTAATGATGGTTTCAAAGTTATGACCTATGCAAAATACAGTGTGTAAGTTACAATGCAGTTAGGGAATTTCGGAATCCATGCCGTAACTATGAGAATGTTGGGCTAATGATGTGGGCAATAACACAAGACACATGACAAAAAACAATGGTTAACAAAACAGATTATAGAGAAGTAACAGTGTGCCAAAATGACCTATACACTGTGTAGGCCTAGTGACAGGGGAAGATTTGAAGATCATGTTAGAAGTAATGTGCAGTAGTAGGCTACAATAGAATGTTTATTCGCATTGTGCAGATTGCTAGTCTAGCCACCGCTTGCATAGGCCCAGCTCTGTTCATATTTTGTAGCCATCATGAACAAAGTTGGATGTTTTCCCTGATGGTTGCAGCTTGAAAGATAACATATATTGTTTTGCATCTCTTATTGCCTATGATAAGTTTGAAAGGGATTATAGCCTAAGTAATGTGTAATGTAAATGTTCATCTTGTTAGCACTTTGAGAACCAGCGTACGATATATTCGTACTTCGGTTTCGGCCTAAAAAACAGCAGTTTTCGGTTGCCTTACCAACACCCTAGCTCTTCCGCTGATTGCGCTAGACAGCTGTTCAAGGGTTCAAACGGATCGGCCAGTTTAGAAGTTTGCACTTGTTTCTGTACGATTTGCTTGCACATTCATGTTAATGGCTCAGTTTGGCACAGTAATATTTCAGAGTTTTATCTAAGCACATGGATGGTTAAAGTATGATTCAATATTTGTGAACAGGTGATAAGCTCCTGACCTTGGAGATTTAAAATGAGTCTTTTACAAAAATTGAAAATTTACAGTCACTTCAAATGCTTGTTATCTATCTGGTTAATTATTGAAGCTTGAACTACTTAACTAGTGTTTCAATGGTTTCCACTTCATAATTTCATTACAGATACTTTTAGAGTGTATATTTGATAAGCAGCATCTATTTTGCCTCATAAGACGCAAACTGTTCTGAAGTTATTTTGTCAGTTGCTGCACACATTTGTTTGAAGAGATCACATGACAAGTTTGGAATGCATTACCTACATAACTGACTGTATTGTCTAATTTAAATGTGGGCAAGCTTTTAGAGTAGCTGTGTTGGTTTACGTTGTGTAAAGAATAGGCTAAGCCAGGGTTGCCAGATCAATTTAAATTTTTTCAAGGACATTTTTTCAATAAGGTTCGGTCAGTGGCGTGAGGAGGTCTGGTGATGCACAGGACGACTGCTTGATTGTACGCCCCCTTACAAATTCCAGTATTTAGCAGTGGAATGGTGTATGATGATCAATGTAATTGGATATAAGCTATTTATGATGTCACAATATGACGTCGTTTTGATGTTTGGCGAAGTTTGTCAACACAGCGTGCATATTATTTTACACGCACTCTCCTTAGTTGTTATTGTAGCCTACAATGTGTCACTGTAATACACATAAATTAATTAGCGCTTCAAGTATGGAGACCGGAGCAAAACACAGCACTCAGCGCTAAGACAGAGCAGTTCATAACTGCAAATATATCCGGCAACGCGTTAAAACCGAGGAGTAGAACATATTCGGTGCTACGTCAGAGCAGTTTACAACTGCAAAAATATAAGGTTGTGCATTAAAAAAGTTCTGGAAATCACACTCAACGCTACGATGGGACGGTTCACAATTTAAAAAAATGGCTGCGCGACTGTCTCGTCGAATAGCAGTCGAGCAGAGAAGGGTATACTATGCGGCTGGGATGGCGGACAACCAGGGTTGACAGTTTGGAACTTGCTGAACTAGCCTATGCAAGAATTGAAAATCATGAAGTACGCAAAAAAATTTTCATTTTTGCAGTATTTATGCTGTAACATAGGCGTAGCCAGGGGACCAAAGGGGCCATGCCCCCCAAAATTTTTGGAAAATATAGTCATTTTATGCTTTGAGAAGGTTTTTTCCAAACAAAATGGTGTTAGTCGCCTAATATCAAACATTTTGCCCCCCCAAAAATTTTGGGGCTGGCTACGCCACTGGGCTGTTATATGTGCAACTACTGTGAGGACAGAACAGATACGCGTTTATGTGAGCCGTCAGGATCAATCTGTCCAGAACCGTAGCCAGAAATTAGTGTTCACTGTGGGGGTTTACATTTGTGCAGGGAGGCTTGATATTGACAATTTGTTAAAATCTCCACTGATTTATGATATTCCATGATTTAATTTAGGGGGCTTGGGGCTTTGCTTGTGGGGGCGAAGCCCACCAAAGCATCCCCGTGGCGACGGGACTGAATCCGCCTGAACTGCCAATTAGTGACGAAGCTTGAAATGATCTACATATTGCAAGCACAGGTGTGACAAAAAACGAAATGGAACTAGTCATGCATCAAAAAGTCAGCTAAACCAAACAAGTTGAAACAGGACAATTTTGAAATTTGGCTCAAAATCAATTAAACGGTTGTAATTATTTTTCAATCCTTTTTCGTGATTTTCTCTTGATAGCTTAATCTGGGCAAAGTCACGTCACTATCAGTTTACTTCGGTGTGTGCCGCACACCTAGAGTATAGGTCCCTAGTATTGAGGATGGTGAGAATCACTGGCGTTCGAGTACGTAAACACTAGTGTTGACAAAGAAAACAAGTTTTGAAAAATTAAATCCATGCAGCATGTGTTAGTAGCCTTACAATAGGAAAAATCATCTTGCTACAGCATTTTAATATTTGCAGTTTCACTCTTTGGATGCCCACCTTCCTTTGGATTCCCGGGCCCGTCGCCCCGTTTGCCT
>Ga0210059_1015289_pt1 | contig 11228 bp, 9 predicted proteins | sample Ectturendosymbi2_FD_188042 | JGI IMG/M metagenome (GOLD analysis project Ga0210059, IMG submission 188042) | Ecteinascidia turbinata endosymbiont from Florida, USA - Sample 2 (SPAdes) (version 2) | ecosystem: Host-associated > Tunicates > Ascidians > Unclassified | place: Key West, Florida... | reverse complement strand
CAACTCGGAGCGCAGAGTGAAGAGTACAGTTAAGAAGTAGATGTTCTTCTGTTTCTTTACTATACACCTAAACACAGACGATAACTGCGCTTGTTCAGGTTTAGGACACTGTGACCCAAGCGCAGTCTACAGCGTAACGATGTATTACGGGGGTTGCTACCATGAAGATGCCTGCAATTACGCTTTGAGCCACAGTAGAAAGTTTATAGATGTAATTTAAAGGACGAAAAACTAGCGGAAGAGTTGACAACAATGGGAAATGCATTCCACAAACTAGCAGCTTTTTGAAAAAAATGAGTTAAAAAATATGTTCTTTTTATCCAAAGGAATCTGGGCATTTAAACTGTTACGAAGCATGTATGGTGATAAATTTTCATGCATTTTTGAGATGAGAGGATGCAGGGTTGGTGACGCCATACCAAACATTATCTTGTAGTAGTAAAGTAGAATTTGCTTCTTTCTTCTAGTACTGAGCTTAACAAAAGTAATGTCTTTCATAACAGCGTCATTGGCTGTGGTCTTAATGCAACCTTTGATTATTTTTACTGCAATTGTCTGGGCAGAGTCCAAACGTAAAGCATCAGATTGGGAGCAAGTGTCGTAAACAATGCTACCATAGTCAGATGTATTAATGCCAACTTTTCACGTTCTTATATAAATCTAGCGATACGTCGCTTATGTAATGTCCACTTATCAAAAGGTCTTATCTAAGCTTATCTTTACTGTGTGTTTCGTAGCAATATACGTTTTTCTTTTAAAATTAACAACGAAGTGAAAAAAATTTATTAAGGTTGCCCTATTAACGTTACCCTGAATATATTATGAACAGAATTACCCCACTGAATATTTGTACAGATTGCCTTTGCATACAAAATTGAATTTTTTTTTTGTTTTTGCATTTCTGTGGAAAATTTTTTATGAACAGAAATTTGTAATTGCCGACGAAAGTGTTGGATAAGTATTTGCATATCGATATATCTCAATTTAAATGTCATGTTGTTTTCACAGGGATTGTTCATATTCCTGATGAATTGCGTTCGCCAGAAGAAAGTGCGTGACATGTGGTGGAAACCATTGGTCACTTGCGTGAAGTGTACACAGAATAAAGACCGAAGCCGTGACAACTTTATCACTTTAACTGAAAGACTATCTTGGCAGCAAGCAAGAACAACTGAAGAAACTGTACACAGTGTAAAGTGAAGATTGAAAATGATATAACTAAAAAATCAGAAAAAGACGCTTGTTTTTCGTAAGGGTCAAAAGTAAATGAATTAATGTTCACTGCTGAGACTGAAAATCTTTTGTTAGAGTTTTACATTGCGTTGAAAAATCAAAAGAGACAGGACCGCGTGCTACAAAACGAGCCTTTCTGACACTCAAACCTTCCAAATTGAGTGATGTGTTTATATGTGAATCAATCATTAAATTTCCTATCTGACAGTTTGTGCTGTGAAATATATTTGCACCTATGTTTGACTTAAATCACGTTGCAGTAAGTGTTAACAAGTCGTTTGATATCTGAATATATGGATGAAGAACGCTGGTGTAGTGGAATATTTTCCGTAACTGCCATTTGGATTGACCGGGGCAAGAACTCAGTTTATCGTATTCATGAACTGTTGCGATTGTAGTTTCCTTTATTTCATAGATGGTATTCCTGTATAACTTCAATGACCCGAATGAACAAATCACATTATTGGATTGCATTACGTTGCGTAACTACCATCATTATGTTGAAACTAGGCAACACGTTACTGATCAAAGCATTAATCTCATTACGTTCCCCCTACAAATGAATGTATTTTGTGTCTGCTAGTTCATCAACAACAAGGATAAAAAACGTCCTTCCTAATGTCACTAGTAAACGTCACTCGTGAAGTCAGGCTTCAAACAAACGTTAGTACTCTGCTTGACTCTCGTGTTTACAAGTATTTTAAAACCTGGCTTCCAATTCAAGCTTTTTAATAACGTTGGGGAAAACCGCATATTTGTGCTTGTGAAGAAATTAGGTTTGGATTAATTTTTTTTTGAATTTTTGAAAGAACATTCGCATTGATAAGTGGGGATCGGAACACTTAAAACCGCATTAAACCATTCATTCATTCAACACAGCTGTAGCCATAAGGTCAATCTTTGCCGCGTTATTCGTGTAATGCAGGGGTGGGAAAATAGCGGCCCGCGGGCCAAATGTGGCCCGCCTCAGCATTTTCGTTGGCCCGCAGAAGCATTCACAAAAATCTTCAAATCTAAAATATCCTCAAATTCAACACAGCAAACGTTAGTGCTGAGACTAACTTGAACCGAGATTTGTTTCTGTTTCCAGAAGTTGTGGCCCTCCACTGATCGCGGCCTTCTCGAAGTGGCTCCAAGTCAAAATTAATTGCCCACCCCTGGTGTGATGGATACGTAAAAAGCACATTTCAACATAACTTTTTTTCAAATATCGTCAAGTGCGAGAGTTACAAGAGATTTGAATTTTTTGCGAACAATATAGCGACAATTATTGAATAAATTATTTTATTCGACCTTTCAGCTTAGTCGTAAGTCATCATCAGGAATATAAATACAATAAAACAGTTAGAAAGAAAAACTAATGATGCAATTTGAAGGTATTCGTTCTGTTACGTCATAGAGACCATTGTAGAGAGACCGGCCTTCGATAACGAAATTTGCGGCCGTCCACATGTAATTTAAAATACAAGATTTGGCGGTCGTGCTGGCGTATATTGAAGCAAAACAAACGCAAGGCAAGAAAATCAGCGGACATGATGCATAACAATCTGAATGGTGATGTCACAAAGAGTTGTAGAATGAATATGCAATTTATGTTTGAATGTATTCTATGTGGGTTGGCACTTGGCAGTAACATATTCTTTAATTAAACGTATCTCATAAATATAACTCAAACTCATGGGGGGCCGTACTTCATATAAATAAAAGTAATGCGGCCGGCAATAACAAAAGGTTGCACACCCCTGGCATGGGTGGCGGAACCTTTTTCAAAGTGGAGGGCACAAGTGCACGTTGAAAAGAAATTATAGCAAATTTTGTGGTTTGAATTGGCAGCTTTGACGTCACAAGCATTGAAATATGACGTCATTGCATATACACCATATGAAGGTCTAAATTACACTATTCTAGACAAAACTACACCGCTATGAAAACGTATCGGTAAACCACCTTGAAATTCAAATAGGCTGTTACAGGGGCGACCCAGGTCATCAGCGTCACTCGGGCTAATCATACGATTTATTCTGACTGACTGAATAAAACCGTTCAACGCTTGCGTCACTGAAATTTCCATTTGCTTTCATTCTGGTTGGCATTATCGTTGCCCTGTGACGTTATGTTATGTAGCCTAACAATAAATTAGAATTTCTCATGATAACTTCTCCATTGTCGAGTAACGTACGTCACAGAGCAATGATAACGTCACAGTGGCGGTTCTAAAGGGGGGCCTGGGTAAGCCATGGCCCTCCCAGATTTTTGGCTGGCCCCCTGCTTGCCCCCCCTAGTTTTTTGCTAAATTTTACGTTCAAGTTCATTTGATTGACATATACAGCAGATAACTTTCAGCCAGCAAAATTTTAAGTGATTTGAAGACTTTCTGGCGACGGTTCTGACGATATTCACAAGCCTATGTTGAGTTTGATAGGTTTACTCATAGCAAATCAATCTTCATTACAGTGGAAAATCATGTTGGCCCCCCTACTTTTTTCCTTGGCCCCGCAGTGCCCCCATTTTTTCATTCTAGAATCGCCACTGTAACGCCAGTAAGTCATTCACATACTAGGCTCGTTCATATTAGCCCGAGTTGTTGGGTAATTTATCGTTTGTTTGAATTTATTCTCGAAATGGGAACTGTCCATTGGATTGAACTTCAAATCCAACGTTTTATACAAATCCGTTGCTTCTAAAAACATTCAGTTTGATATGAATTATGTTTCAAAAAATACTTTTAAAATGGTGTTTTTTACATGGTGTGGCACGAACTTTTCCTACACACAAGCATATGGGTGTCAGAAGAGGGGCAGGAATTTGAAAATTTCAGCAAAAAATGCTGTTTTCATTTCGAGTGGTAAAAACCAAATTACACCACTTTTGGCCTCCCGTAGAAAAGTTTTGGAAAAATCCACTAGCCCCCCTGGAAAAATTCCTTCCGTCGCCCATGCACACAAGCATGTAAAATTACACCATTTTGTAAAAAATTGTGTTGCATTACACCATCTGGCAAAACTGTTCAACAACACCAATGCGGTAAGCAATCCACAGCAGGGCGAAAGACTGTGCACGGTGTATTCTCCTAAACAATTACGAATTCCTGCCAAATTCACTTCCAACTTACAGATAATAAGTTAGAAATAATATCGACAAAATACTGCCAAAATTCTGCAACGTTTTTTTCATTAAACGATTTACTTTATTACTGGACCCAATACTAATTGTGTTACTTAAACTCACGGTATTTAGGCGAAAAAGTGGGGGGCGGCTTCCCCCCAGAAATAAAAGTGGAGGGCCTAGGCCCATGCGGCCCCCCCGGTTCCGCCACCTATGACCCCTGGGATATATGGACCATCGATGTTGAGATCCGGCTGGTGTTCCTGTACCAGAAGAGACTCGAGGAGGTGAAGTTTCTTTTGACCGAAGATGCTTCCCAATATTTCCGGTTGCTTGAAGTTAAAACGGTGCGTGGGATTGACTGACAAATGTTTGCGACTTCAGAAGGTTGATTAAATTTGTGTTCATTCAATCGGATTATTAAATTTCGGCGAATCTGCGCAATGTAATTTGACCCACACATGCATGTTAGTTTGTAAACTATACTTGAACGACGAAGAAGAATCTGTTTGTCTTTATACGTAAAAGATTTTTTCAACTTGTTAGTTTCATGTATGAAACGAAACTGAAAGGGCTTGATGGCATAGCGGTCTACAAGTCTTTGCATTTCTCGCCGGACTCCATAGGAAATTTTCCCTAGGTAGGAGAGATGCATGCTGATGGTGGTTGTCATTGGCGGTTGTTTCGTGAAAGAATTAATGGGGTCTTCATGTTTCTTTTTGAGATATTTCATGATGCTCAAAACAGTATGGACTTGAATTTTGTTATTACAATTTTAGTATTTGCCCATTCAAAATATTTTCTCATGCATATTACACTTTCGTCAAAACTCGCCAAACATCTGTTTACTCCTTTTGTCCAATGAGGCTTGTACCTTGACAAGCGCGTGGGAAATCAAAAGCAAACATTGTTCAGTTAATTGGACTTAAGACACAACATGCAAAAAAACTACTTTCATATAGCAATCAGAATGCCAGAATAAATGCTCACCTTGATACAGTTATGGAGGGTTAAGCGTTCGCTGAACTTCTCAGAGTTTTTTGCCTGTAGACCAGAGTTTCCCAACCTGTGGGTCACGGAAGAATTTATGACAGGTCACGGCCTGGTATTATTGAAATTGAGTAGCCTGCGTTTTGCACGATGAACCCTTAACCGAAAACTTAGGTAGTTCTTGAGCTACAAACGCAATGATACAGTACGCTCTCTTTCGTCTTGTGTAAGAAATTGCGGCATGGAAAATTCCACTTAGCCTACCAAGTTGTGCACAATATTCAGTTACTGAAGGCATTTTGAGAAAGACAAGGGGCTCTTGTTGCTATGAAAACGAAATCTAGGAACAGGCTTAATGTGGAAGATGACTTTGAGTTGTGCATTATCATGTATTGAGCCTCTAACATCTATCCTTTCTAACAACAAACAGCCTTAGCCTTCGCATTGATTGTAGCGCACAGTGCATTTAGTGAATGTTGTTTTTAATTGTTTTTATTTTTGCTCTGTGTATTTGAAACAGTTTTCGCAGTGGAAAAGTCATTCAGTCGGAGGGCTACGGACCCTCTGATTATTAACTCGGTCACATGCTTGAAAAGGTTGAGAATTCCAGCTGTAGACCGTCTTTGATTTGAGACTGTTTTGTATGCTTCAGGTTATGAAAAATAAAAACGTTAAAACTATAGTTTTTTCTGCCAAGGACCGTGTGGCACATAGTTTTCGGGTCATTCGAAATAACCAGCAATTTGCCAGCTGTTCAAAAATTCATAACAGTGTGAAAAAGTCACCATTTTTCCAAAGCAACAGTTTCTTATAGATAGATAGATAGATAGATAGATAGATAGATAGATAGATAGATAGATAGATAGATAGATAGATAGATAGATTTATTTTTTTTATTTGGCGGTAATGAGTAATTTGCGCTATAGATGTACTCTCTAAAACAGCAAAAACACCGGGTCACCGAAAAAAACAGAAGTTATCAGTCCGCTGCCCCATAAATTAGCTGATATAGACAAGGTTTCCATGTTGAAAGGTTGTGTTGACCGCAAGACGGGCTGTCGCACTCCAATGTACAGATTTGTACACCTTAACATTATTTTCAACGTTATTAAAAATTTAATCAAATATTTGAAATTTGTCGAGGGAACATTGCTGCAAATGCTCAATAGATTTGTTTGAGGACTCTGAAGACAAGTTAGAGTTACAAGAATTGAATTAGTATAATGAGGTCTAAACAGGGCGCGAAGCCAAGGGGGCAGTGGGGCAATTGCCCCTTCCCGGTTGCAAAACGTTGCACCAAAACCATTCGGGTTAATTAAGCATTTGACGTAACAAGCCAAACAAATACTTCAGTGCAAACCAACGAAACTGCTGGAGGAACCGTATGCTTGAACGTTTAGTCGAATCTGATCAAAACAGTATGGCTTCCTAATCGTCTGTGATTAGTGAAACGTTGCGTATTAGGTAAGTTTTAGGGGATTCATATCATGGCTGATATTTACCTGACGTTTAATCTCCGTGTGGAAGTTGGTGGTTAGGAAATACAAACTTGTATCTAACCGCTTGTAATCACTAACCGCAAGTAAAAACAAGGAGCAACGCCTTTTCGCTACTGTTTCTGGCGCACCGCTTGCTGCATCCCATCTAACTGTGATTTAAGTTTAATTTCAAGATTATCCCAAAAATTTGGGGCCCAAATATGTCCATTTTTCCCGGCATAACTTCACTTCAATTCCTTTCTGAAGGAACTCCATTCAAGAGAGCAAACTTTTGAAGACGAAAGCGAAAAAGAAATAAAAGTCTTTCAGATCTAATCACCACTAAAACAAACAACTTCAATGTGAACATTTGGTGGTCAAAGCAATTACACTTGCCACAGACTGCAACTCCAGAAACAGAAAAATGGATTAAATCTTGAAGAGACAGTTAGCCAGATAAAAAAAACTTCAAATTAAAAAGACACTTTAAGAAATCCTGATTGAGCTGTTTGAAGGGTATTTTATCTGTGTGCATTTTTATTGTGGATTAAGATCATTGGGTGATTAAACTAATCTAGAACGCCGATCCGCTTCGAAGCACTTGCAATATCTATGACCGTTCGGCTATCTTACTAATGGCTATTACCGCGATACAGAGAAGAGGTGATCACGGAGCCGGAGTGCCAGAGTGGACTCGTAGTCTACGTTTTTTACCGGAGCCGGAAGAAGACACGGAGTCAGAATTACGAATATAAACTCCGGAGCTGGAGCAGGAGTGAAAATTTCAGTTGTTGCAGTAGTCGAATAATAGCTTTTATTCATATAAAATATGCTCTGACAGGCTAGTTGTTAGATTGATGTCATGGTTCCTTTCTCTTGGGTAAATTGGACAGAGAACGATTCCGTACAGGCTGCTGAGAATGAGGGAGGGTGGCAGACTGGCCGGATCTGTTTTGACTGGCGCATAGACAATGCTCAACCGCTGCATCACAGGAATAAGTTTTTTTGTTTATTTTGTAGTTACGCCAGTGATTGGAAATTTTACCACCTCTGCGTTGTATCTTGTTTTGAGCGGACTTCAGAATTTGTTTTTTTTGTGAAAGTACAAGACAACAGTGTATGCACCTTCAAAATGCAATAAGAGCAGTACGGTTTTAGCCAAGCCAGCAGATATGCAGTTAACTTTAGGCTTTTACTAATTACGCCATTATTCTCTTGTAAATTTGCAATATAAGGAAGATAATTTACTTGTGTGAATAATGTGCTATGAAGTGTTTTCAATGTAGCCCACAAAGCTCAGTTTGTGCAAGCTCACAAGTGAAAAGACAGCAATATTTGTTTTATTGTGCTTGTGCAGAAAGCACTCTGGTGAAAGAGTTAAACGAGACTTGGTTTAGGTAAGAACAACATGTGATTCTTTTTCTTGGTTTCAAGTTTGCGGAGTGTAAATTTTTAATGAACGATGGAGCAGCAGCAGGAGTTACGTTTTTTGGAACAGCAGATAGGAGTCAAAAAGTGACTCCGATCACCCCTGAGACGAGTGACGAAGATATTGCACCACACCTCGTAAATGGCCGTTTTAAAACAGAAGCTTGTTTTGTGGACTTGGTTTCTCGTAAGTCTAAGTGCTAGATATTGAATGATTTACGCAAAATGTTCTTGTGATCGCTTAAGGTTCGTCGCTAATTCATGTCGCACGCATCCCCCCCAGTAAACTACCTTGTGTCCGCTACTGCCTCTGAGCAGATGAAAAATACTTTATACCATGTGGCTTAGCATACTCACAGTACACATTTAAAAGCGCTTTTAATGTAACGTACATAGTCAAATTTCACGAAATCCGTCCGCAGTAGCCTACTCCATGCACAAGACATCTTTGGCGTTTGGCCGCGTAGAACTTGAGTTTTGAGATTAATCTACAGAAGAGTAGAAGAAGTACTTACATTTTTACGCGGTTCAGACGCTTGTCTGTAAGTATACCTTAGCGGCTCAACGTTTTGAGATGATTTGAATTTAAGCGATGCATTGCAATCAGGCCCGCAACCAAGGCGGTGGCAACCGAGCAATTGCCCCCCACAAATTTTCAAAAACATGTTTAGTTCTAAGGTACAACTCATTATTATTTTGCCCCAACCCCCGAAAATATCTTTGCGGTCATGATGGCACTAGTAAGCCACTCGTTGGATATTAATCGAATCTCGATTCTGATTGAAAATCTAGAACAAAAACTTTTATTCATTTGAACACTCGACGTAAAACGTGCACCGACTCCTTTTATACATTGCATTTGTAGTTCTTCCATGAAAAGTCAACAATTATTGTGAGCTTATAGGCAAAAAGATACCAAAACATCTTACTCAGCAAGGGTCTACGAGAAAGGGATACAAGAGGTACGTAGTACCCGGACCCAGTAGAGGCCCGACAGGATAACAGTATACACGCTAATTTTTGTGTAATCAAGCCCAAAATTAATTACTAATGTTAAGTCAGACCCCGTGTAATAATTATTGTATTTCTGAATCTTAGAATGGTACCTGTACTCTGATGGCTATAGAAACAAACCATACAAGTTTCGACAAGGACACCAGAAGTTAGGAGGGCCCGGTATCAGTCTTCGTACCCCCTGATAAAATTTCCCTCAGAAGTCCTGAACTTACGGTAGTAAAACTATGAAGCAAATCAAGCTTGATTTTAATATCCAGCGCCTTGGCACAGATACTGTGAAACAAGCTCAACTAACGAAGTCGATTACCAAATCATTTCCTTAGTACAGCGCGAAGGAGCTATCCAAATTCTTGCTTTTCACCACAGCTACGTATCTTGGCGCCAATTCAGGAATTAAAAACATTACAGAAGCCTGTTCATTTATTTGCGAACACAACCTTCCTTTTTGAATGTTTGCGGAGGCAGCAGCTCAAGGAAAACTCGAAGCACTCACGGTTTTCAGCGATCTTCGGTAGTTTTAAGGCCAGACCAGGTCACCAGAGACTTACCCGGGTCGACTTTCCACGTTTCAGGCCCGGTCAGTCAGGCTTTAAGCTCAGCTGGTAAAAGACAAGGCGGACCAAACGGGAGCACTCGTATAATGGTACAATTCAACTCTCTATGATTTAAGACTTCTCGAAGCCAGCAGCGTGGATGAATCCGCATTGACTAAAACGAAGTACCGCCAGTTATGTCATTAAAACGCGGTGCTGGAGTAAATCACGGGTTTTCGCACATAGGCCCAGGTGAATTCGGGCCGGATTTCCAAATGCCTTCCCGCTCAGCCCGGCCCATGTATCCATCAGCAGGCCTTACGTTCGGGTTACTGTGGCAAGCAAAACGTGCCAGACCACGAATTACTCGCATACCCTTTTATTCGATTGTAAGCCGCGGCTTCACGCGGCTTACATTTTTTTATTTCTTTCCATTATCGAAAGGTATGACGCTGTCTTTCCTTGGCTACGTTTTGTCGACCAAACTCCGTTCACATTCTGTTCTCAGCAGCATCACGTGCACATCCGTCGCAGGAGGAATTATGATGAACAGAAGGCAGTTGTGGTGACAAGCATCGTTACAAGGTTTGCCAATTAAACGTGAGACGTGCTAGTATCTCAGAGTCATGGGAAACCTACGTTGAAGGGCGGCTTGCGTTAATTTTTTTAACACCATTTCGTGCGGCTTTCAGCGAAGGGCGGCTAACAGTCGAGTAAACACGGTGCTCCCATTTCCGGCACTTCTTGCAATAAGGCTCTTTCGGTCATCACCCGAGGTTTACGACCATACGCGAGGGTTGCAGCAAAGACCAGATTTACAGCAGAGCTCAGCAGTGTGCTTGAAAGGCCTCATTCCGCGACAACGGAACGTTGGAGATCGCGCGTTGCTTTACTTGTATTTCCGACGCGGGAGGCTACCTCGCAAACGAAGTGCTCCGCGCAGTGTGCGGAAAGTAAGGCGTGCTTTTCTCAGAAACCTGACCCTGCAGCTGACGTCTCACTAAAAACGCAAAGACAACGATTCTTTCGCGACTCGACGCGTTTGTTGACAATCCAGTAGAGGATATAAATATAAACAAAACGCACTCTTAAAAAATACTTGTGTCAAGTGACACGAAAGCAAAAAGTGATATCGCGCGAAGACTGGATGAAGAAGAACATTTGACAGTTTGCGCGACTCGACATGGGTCAAGGGTCACCGTTATGATGGTGGAAGGGCGGCACGCTGACGTATTAATATTGAGGCTGCAGACCTTCCATAAACGAAGCTGCTTTCAGTGTAAAGGGAACAGTGTATAATAGTTGGTATAAGTGTTTACTCTGGGGATAAAGTGTAATATGTGTAAAACGGTTATACGGTAAATTGAAGTAAAATGCGTTGCAGGCAAGGAAAGCCACCAGAAGAAAACGGTTGAAATTTGTCACGTTAAACATGTACTGTGTT
>Ga0210059_1015288_pt1 | contig 11228 bp, 6 predicted proteins | sample Ectturendosymbi2_FD_188042 | JGI IMG/M metagenome (GOLD analysis project Ga0210059, IMG submission 188042) | Ecteinascidia turbinata endosymbiont from Florida, USA - Sample 2 (SPAdes) (version 2) | ecosystem: Host-associated > Tunicates > Ascidians > Unclassified | place: Key West, Florida... | reverse complement strand
CTGCTTGTCACTCTAATTTACTGTGTGATGGTTTACCAGCAGTTGTACTGTTGATGGGCTTGCAATGATATGCGACTTTGCAAAGACCTTCTGTTGTATCAACATCAGGCCCTTGACAGCTCAGTTTCAAATAGTGCTGTCAAAGCATTTAGTTGCCACCTTCGGTATCTTACTTTAGAAATGGTTCCACTCTCATTGTATAGCTGCAAGTTGAATGAGGTGGAGAAACCAGAGTTGGCACATTGCTTCTTAGCTCTTAAGCCAATAAAACAATCCCCTTTATAGTACTGGGTATGGTAAGCCAAGCTTCCCAGAAAAATTTTGACAGTTGCTCTACTTTGGCACACTTGATTATCTTTACTCTCTTGAACAATGATGATTCCTTTCTGGTTGAAGATGTTCTAAACTGATCAGACCCACCAGTATATCTACCACAATGCTCTTATCAAAATTGATGCCATCAATATGATAAATGACTGTACTGAACATGGGGTTAAAACTTGGATCAGATGTATTTGCTGCAGCAAGGTCTTACCAACGCTATCAAAATTTTGTACAAGTGTTGGAACAAGACAGAAAAAGCATCCAAGCTTGCGTCAACCACGTAATAAGAAAATGACATAAAATTGACATCTTTTTGCTGTTCCAAGCCTTCTGACGCTAAAGAAATACATTAGTAACAATTGTATCGTGTTGGTGATTATCAATTTTTTATTGTCAGCATGGTCATTGGAGGTCGTACCAGTGGTGTAGCCAACATAAAACTTTGGGAGAGCAAAATGTTCGACTTTAGGCAAACAACAGCACTTTTGTTTGGGACGCCGCTTCTCAAAGCATGAAATGACTAGATATACTAAAATTTGGGTCGCGTGGCCTCCAGGGATCCCTTCTCGCTACACCTATGGATCCTGCACTGCTTGTTTTTTATGAGATTTTTGCACACTCAACTATTTCTTTATGTAATTTCATGAATGGATTTTATTTCACCAAAAATGCTATTAGCAACACCACCAAGGCTTGAAACTTGACCAAGAAGAAGAGTACAGAATAAAAGTTTAAACATTTTTGTAATAAACACAAAATTTTGAATTATTTTAGAAAAAATCAGAGCAAATGGAAACTGCTTAACCGTTTAGGTCTTTCTGATAGCTTTAATGAATAGGTGGTATGTGCTTGGGAGGGTTAGACACCAAAATCATGTTCCTACTCCAAATAGTTACTAATTTATGGCCAAATTTCATTATTTGCAATTTTTTCCCTCAGATCAAACTTTGGGAGCTTCGATGCACCCCTAAACATCAACCAATTGCGAAAAAATTGTACAGGTCTCATTTTTTACCAAAATGCAACACTTTACCACTAGGTAGAAGTTGTTTGAAAAAAGTGGAGGGCTCCTGATGCACCCTAATGCTGGTGGGTGCATATACTAATGCATGCCGGACTGAAACAGTGTTGGCCATCTTCCCTTTCAACAACAAGGAAGCCAAGCGTCTTCATTGTCCAATTCATCTACCTCTGATGGAGCACTTGCAGTGTTTCCTCTACGATTTTTATAAGCCGGCTGGTGTCCAAGAAGTGCCATCAAGATCAAAAGAAATTTAACACTTTGAGAGCCGGTCTACGATATATTCGTACTTGGCTTTGGCTCTATCGCTATGCTGCCGGTATGGTTTTGCGCGTGCCGCTTGAGCGGGCAAGTTGCTGTTTGAAAAGGCCGTGCTGTGAAAACCATGCACGCTAGAAAAAAGCTTCCTGCATGTGAAATGTTCGGCTGATTGTCTAGTTTCTGATGAACTAAACCAAAAATGTTTCCACCTTGTTTAGATGGGTGTATTGGGTGAAAACTGGGGTGGATCTACTGTTTTTTCACTTCGAAGGTTCAATGCACTTATTCAAAGCAGTGCACAATTTTCAAACTCACAGAGTATGTTGCTCGACCTATTTTCAAGCATCCTGTGAAGTTTCAAGTAATACGTTTCAGAGGAAAAAAAGTTATAACTGTTTATTTAACACCTCAGCCTAGAAGGGATTTTGTGCTTTTCGACTGAGTACGCAGTTGCATGTGCTCTCCGAGGCTCTACATACCGCCTAACAATCGCTGTGCCTAGGCTCGATTGGCATGAATTTTGCAACAGCACTTCGTTCATGAACTTCAAGCTTCAGTATATTTTTGCTGCACACACTGCAAACGAAACGTATTTGGACAAAATCCAGTACGCGAAAACAACCCAAACACAACTGAATGTATTTAGACATTGCCCGAACATTGGACAGTTGGCAGCTCTTGACTGCTGAAATAAAGCCGCGCCGTTTCTGTTCTAGTTGCAGGAAAAATCTGAAAAGCACAGAAGATGTTGTTATCACCTTGCAGAAGCATCGTGTTTAGTTTCAGGTGCAGCAAACAAGCAGAAAAAAAACTACAGCGCTTTCCGTCAGCCGGTCGCCGATAGGCTAGGACTGTTGCAAAGCCATGTGACGCACACACATTTAGATGCTTGGTGCAAAGGTAAACAACTCAGAGAAATAACGCTGGATCTCGCTAAAATTTTCAGGACGTGTCTGTTTAGGTTTCTACAATTTTTAGAAAAATTTACACTTCAAACAACCAAGCACGGACGAAGTTACGCGCTGCAGCGCAAGCACACTGTCAATCATGTCAACATGGCCACCCACCTTTGCTTGCTTGCTCACAACCGCTGAAATAAAGCCGCGCCGCTTCTGTTCTAGTAGCAGGAAAAATCTGAAAAGCACAGAAGATGTTGTTATCATCTTGTAGAAGCATCGTGTTTAGTTTCAGGTGCAGCAAACAAGCAGAAAAAAATAGTACAGCGGTTTCCTTCAGCCGGTCGTCGATAGTCTAGGACTGTTGGAACTGCAGTACACGTGGCTGAAAAATTTTGGTGCCGTCGGAAGAAACAACTGCCGAACATGTGAATGGAAAATTTTGGTGATGTCGGAGAAAAAGGAACTGCAGTACAGGTGGCTGGAAAATTTTGGAACCGTTGGAAAAAAAGAACTGCAGAACACGTGGCTGTAAAATTGTGGTGCCGTCGGAAAAAAACAACTGCAGAACACGTGGCCTGGAAAATTTAGTTGCCGATAAAAATCTTTGTGCTCCACCAAACAACATAGGAAATTTTTACATAATGTCTGCAAACTCTAGAAGAAACTATTGCAAATGCATGTGTTCACAAATCGCTTGTGCAAACAGGCATATTGAAATCAGACCATAGCAACAAACATTTTTATGCATCGCCCGAAACTTGTCTGAAGCAGTAGCTGGCCTTCAAAAATTACGAGCGTTATGTTTTCTGTAAAACACCATGTACAAAATAGTTATTGCGTTCTAGCCAACAACTAAGTATTTGAAAAACATGGCATAGCCTGCACCTGGCACATGACGGTTGAAAAAAATTGAGTAACTCAAGAAGTTCTTCCTTGATTTACCTGCATTTGTCAAGGCTGATGCGTGCAGGTATTCAAAACGTTTGTGGAAATTTTCGTTGGAAACAACTAAGCACTAAAATGGTACTGCCTGGTATGCAAGAAGTTATTGCACCTTACTAGTTACAACAAAATGGTGTAGCCTGCGTCCAACACATGACGTTTGATAAACAATCGCACTACTGAAAAAGTGGTTGCTCTATGTACCTGAATTTGTCAGGGCTAATGCGTGTAGATATGAACAACATTCGTGGAAATTTTCGTTGGAAACGACCAAGCACAAAAAGAGTGGCTTCCTGGTATGCAACAAGTGATTGCACCTTACTAGTTTCAACAAAATGGCGTAGCCTGCGTCTAACACATGACGTTTGATAAAAAAATCGCACAACTCAAAAAGTTGTTGCTCGATTTACCTGAATTTGTCAGGGCTAATGTGTGTAGATATGCACAACATTTGTGGAAATTTTTGTTGGAAACGTCCGAGCACAAAAAAACGTACGGCCTGGTACGCAACAAGTGATTGCACCTTAGGCTACTAGTTTGGACGAAATGGCTAGCCCGCGCCTAGCAGAGGGCGTGTGATAAAGGATCGCATAACTCAAAAATTTCTGGCTTGACTGGCCTGAAATTTTTAGCGTTGGTGCCTGTAGTTATGGAGAACATTCATGTAAATTTTTGTTGCAAATGACCTAATACAAAAGAAGTTGTTGCGTTGTAACTCCAGATACGAATTTTGATACACCGGTGTGCAAGCGATGGCACGCAAGTACAAATATGTAGTATTTGCACGCAGGTGCAGAAGGTGGTAAATCATTGCATGGCATGTGTTCATAAATGGCTTATGCAAACAGGCAGTTTGAAATCAGCCCATAGCAATCGTTTTTATGCTGCACCAAACATTTGACTGAAGCAGTAAGTGGCCCTCGAGAAATACTTATGCTCCAGCAAAAATGGGTGACATCTTTGCATCATGTGCACTAACTTCGCAAGAATTTGTTACAAAGTTGTATTCACATTGCATTGCATCTCAAATGGTGTACAGACAACTGCTGGTCTTGCCTGACCTAAAACGAATGCATGCAGCCATTGATCGGGATGTCATCGAAAAAACTAACAGGTTAGGCTATTGCTGAAACCACTGTAAAATCTCCACATCAAAGCACATAAACGCAATAAGTTGGCTACTTATTCACTCTGCATTTGGCTACTTATTCAATCTACATTAGCAACCGCTCACAATCGAAGCAAATGTTACGAGACAATCAGCCACATGGTTGCAGCCAACGTTGAGCTATGCGTACTGCATCGAAGCACACGTCCGTCCTCCAGGTCGACTGCAAGCAAAAGACCTTTGGTTTGAAATGCTCTCCTGACCACACCAAACGTTGAATCACATGACAAATGCCTTTTGTCATCTTCTGAGTAGTGCAAACTTCCAATGAGTAATGCAAACTTCTAGTAATTATCAACCCAAATCCATATGTTTCAAAGGAAAAAATGTTGCATCAGTATATGACAAAACATGGTGCACTGCCATAGTGCAAAATGTTGACCACGAACAAGTAGATACTTCAATGCAATTTATGCATCCTAATGGATTTTCTTCACTTTTTTGGTCTCAAAAAGATGATATTTGCTTGATGCTAACGCAGCGAGCCCGCCACCTTATTGGCACCATTGAAAGCACCATGGCTAAAATCAGCTCGTGGCTACTACTATGTCTCTTAAAGATCAGTAACAAGGATAATGAAGAGATTTGAGGAAATTAGCTCTATTAATGGTGCTATGTCTATGGACACAAAATTAACATAGGTTACTGCTCTTTCACCTTGTATACTACGTGAGGTTCTTGTTGGGAAGAATTTCATTGCTGTCAAATTGTTAGTACCATGGATGTCGAGCACAAGGTGAACCATGAAAAAATGTTGGACCATGAAAAGATGGCAATTCTTTCAAGTCAATAAATTCAACAACTTTGTTGATTCAACAAGTTTGTTGGAATTATTTGCAGTGATGGAGTCTCAAGACTTTGTTTTGGTCTTGAGACCATTTGTATGGGTCTTGGTCTCGGTCTCGAAAGTTTAAGGTCTTTTCTTTGTCTCAAAAGCTGCAAGTCTTGGTCACAAGCCTAATGTCTTGAGACTTTCAATATTGCAAGGATATGGCTTAGTATAATTTCTGTAATTCAATGAGTTTTTTCTCTGTTGTTTTTGTAGGAAAGGAACAACCATAACAGGTTGGAAAAATGCCAGAAATTTGAAAAAAATGAACTTTGAAGTGGTGACAATAATTTTTTTTGAATAATTTTGGCAAAATGCACAAATTTTGAAATTTCGAGTTTTGTTCTTGAAGTTCAAGTCACGAGTCTAAGTCTTGGAATTTTTGATGAAGTCTCGATCTCGAAATTTTAACAACGTCTTGGTTTCAAAGGTTACAGTCTTGACTACGTTAAGTGATTATTTGGCAAAATAAAAATGGGGCCATCTGAAGTGACAATCAGACAATATCATATGGTTGAATTTGAAGCAATAACAGCTATATATGTGTATGTGAAAAAATATTTGTTTGTATCAAATCAGATAAGATCTCTGGATCATGCAACTCTGGGTTTTAAATTGAGCGGAATGATGAAGAAAATCAACTAGACAAAAGATTATAATCACTAGTTGCAACTGAGAAAAAGAAGTTACTACTGTGTTATACTTCAGATTACATATTAGATTTCAGAATGGCAATAGTCATTTTCCTGACCATGACAATAATAAATGCAAATTTGTGTTGTTTTTGTTTGAATTTAAAAAAATTATTGATAAAATATCACCCTTTTCTAATTTTTTCACATTTTCCAACATGTTTTTGATATTTTCAAAAATTTTTGTTGAGGGGATTGAGCATACTTAAAAACTGTATTGTTAAACATTTGTTAAAAAGATTTTTTCATATCTTCGTTTTTATTTGAAAAAACATTTTTAATGGATGCATACTATTATGCAAAGATATAATTTTTTTGCTCAAGTTCAAAAATAAGCATGGGTCACTAAGATACAGTAGAATCTCCAAAACACCAGCACTTAAATGTAAAAAATGAAGTCAATTGAAGTTGCACTATTTGAGTTATAAGTATTTAAAATATCGTCATGCTTGAATGCATACAAAAACATGTTGCCTTATAACAATGATTAACCAGGCTTCAGAGGTCACCAGTGAAAAACTTTCTGCCTTGCTTTGTTCAGCATGGAATCTTGCACTTTACTGAAAAATATTGAAAGAAAATATTCAGAGATAAACGACTATCAGTTGAAATTCCAACAGCAAATCTCCAAAAATTTTTTGGTCCAATTTTCTTGAATAACATCAAAATTTCAAATGCTCATAATTTAAGAAATACAAGTTTGATTTCAAAAATTCTAACTCTGTTGAGCTCAGAAGTCTAAGATCATTCTCCTTATAAAATGTGGTGAATTTTGGTGAGGGTCAGATGAAAATCCCAATTTTGCTGGATCACTTCACATGGAATGACTGGCATATGAGCCAATCAGTGTGAACAAAGAGGTATTGCTGTGTCACATAGGTTTGGTGATGGACCATGACAGTCATCAAGACAACCAACCCTGTTTACCACTTTTTGAAAAGTGTTGAAAAACAACAGTTTGGAGATTAAATAAGCACAGTTACGAAAATAAACAAACAAACAAACACGAGCACAGTGAAGAAAATGTACAGATGAAAGCGCACGCCTATGTACACAGATGACTTGATCAAAATTGATTCAAGGAATTTAGTGTGGTTATTGGCATCCGCTAGGATTCGGGGTTTTTCGGAAAAAAACGCCTAAACGCACGTGGCTTTGCACGGTAATTTCTTCGGTCCGGTATGCTCTACAGACCCGGTAAAAGTCTCAAAAGACGCAAGTCTTCTAGTCCGGACTCGAAAAGAAATTTTTTGCTTATGGGATGCGGGTGTTTTGTGAGTGATGTCATAAGTGGCGGACTTTTAGGACACCTTGGCCCACTTTGCCTGGCCCTGGCCGCCAACCGTTAGGTGGTAGTATTTCGCTGAAGTTTTTACTGGAAACTAGGCTACAATCCGAATCTTTTGATACTTTGGATGACCTGCTGGGGTTTCGGATTCAAAAGTTGTGATGTAAGTTAGTAAAAATATTTGACTAATTAGCTAATTAGATAATTAATTAATTTGTTTATTTTAGATCATAACTTTTGAACCAGAAATGCTAAAAAGTCGATCAAAGGCTCAAAAGACTTGGACTCGAGCCTAGTTTCCAATGAAAACTTCAGCGAAATACTTTGGCCTAGCGATTGGGCCCTAGGACAGGTAACATGAGCCAAAATGGCCCCAAAACTACTTCACTTGTGACATCACTCACAAAAAATCAGCAACCACCAACCAAAAAACTTTTTTCAAGTGCAGACTAGAAGACTGGCCGATCTGTTTGAGCCATTGAACAGCTCTCTAGCGCAATCGGCGGAGGAGCTATGGCGTTGGTAAGGCAACTGAAAACTGCTGGTTTTAGGCTGAAATCTAGGTACGATATATTTGTACGCCAGCTCTCAAAGTGTTAAAGGCTCTTGATTGGTTTATAAGCTTTTCAACAAAACAATGCAAAAACTAAGTGTGAAACTCTCAAAAGGGGGTCCGAGATGACCACCCCTTCGCCTTTCCGATATCCTTCTTGGATTATATGTATTGAATTTTTTCAAAACATGAAGTCACTATTTTGGTAAATTTGCCTTAAGCAATTAACGAAAGTTTTCAATTAAATGCTTTTACATTATTATGTTACAGTTGTTTGTAACATTATGGGACCACTCATGGAATGAGGCGAAATAGTAGCAATTTGCAGATATTGCTTGATTGTATTGTTATGTTTGGGAATTAAAAAAAAAATGATTACACCACATTGACTTGTCTATGAGCATGTGTGTCGGAATGGGCACCTTGCTGCCCTGCATTTTGAAATTAGACATTTTCCGATCAAATTTCACAAAATATTGTTTTTTAGGCTTGGAGTGGGTGAAATGAAATTTCACCGCTTTTGGCCCCCCTGCAAAAATCTTTTTGGCTACCCCTAGATTCCACTATTACCCCTCCCTAGAAAAAATCCTTCCGTTGCCCATGTCTATCGGTTGTGTTACCTTTTTGGTACTTTGAAAATGATTTGGCCACTGGTGCCAAACGTGGATTTTGCCCCCAGATCTGGTGTTTCATTGTCTTTCTGGGCTTTTCTTCTGAAGATGAGTTTTTTAGGATTCAACTGCATAGTTTTGATTAAGAAAGGGTATGATTATTATGCTTGTTATTGCTATTGTCATCTTCCTTTATCTTGTTTTGACAAGGTACATTAGTCTAAAGCATAACTTATGAACAAGCAACTGGTATCGCATAAGCTGTAAATATTAGCTAGATGCAATGAGTTCAAATGACAAGAGATACTAATGAAGCAGGCCCAAATGAAACGATTAAATGGTACACACAGCAATTTTAGGGCAGAATGGTTGAAAATTTTGATCTCCAAGGTTAGCCACAGAAGAACACTGGAATAGATTTAATTATTGTAAATGCTGTCAGATCATCGTCAGAAATACAAACAAGTCAATGTTGTTGTGATGCAATAATTCCAAAAAACAGAAAAGTTCATTGGCGAAGGTACAGTAGGCCTATATTCAACCCCGCGTTGCATGACTTACAGATGCCCAGGTATGGTAGATAGTACAAAGATTCACCAAATTTTGTTTCTACCAAGACCGTAAATGGATCGAATCACATCAAAGTTTTAAAGTAAAAGTTGCAATTGCATAGGTCTGTTCATCAATATTTTCATGGATGATGGGGCACCTTGCGACAAGAGTAAGGTTGTTAAGAATTTGTCAGGGAAGAAAAATATTGGATTGTTGGACTGGTCCTGAAATTGGCCAGATTTAAATCCCATTGAAAATTTGTAGATGCTATTATAGAAAAATGTGTTGGGAAAACAGCCAAAAAGCCAAAAATCTTTTGTGGGTGGTATGAAAGAATTGTGAACTGAGAGAGGCTTGTGGTTAGTATGTCCTAATTAATTGAAGCGCTGTTGAGGGACTATCATGCACACACAAAATGCTAATTACCTTGCAAAGCTTTCATTTGTTTGTTCATGTTTCATTCCTTCATGTTTCATAGAAATATTGGTGTTTAATTTCAACAAATCAAGCAAAATATGAGCGAAATTGCAAAAATGTGCAATTTACTCAAGTAGTCTGAAACTATGCACAACACTATTTAAAAACTTTTGCTTGTAATAGAGTATAGTTGTTTATTTTTGTCACGTTTATGTGTTATTACAGTTTACTTGTGCAATGTAATTAGAGGGAGTAAGGTTTTTTTTGGCTGTTACACAGTTATATATATATGAAGCAAATAAAAGAGCAAAATAAACAGATTTGAGCACCAAAATGTAAGTATAGTGTTTTTATTTGAACTACATTCTACATGATTTGGAGAGTGGTGCTACCAACTTTTCATTTTAAGTCTTGCAACTAAGTTCATCATCAAGTACTGCCAAAATATTTCAAGCAGCTTTTTTGAAATTTTGGTTGATGATCAATAGAAACTGAAAAATTGATATTGTTGTGGTTGTTTATGGTCATGAAGTTTCTTTCATGTTCAAGCAGGAAAGAATGTGTTTCACATCATTTATTTACTAAGAATTTTAACTGTGTTCATTGTAAATACTTTGTTTTCTGAAGCAAAACTTATATACTTCACTCCATAAACCTCACCTGAAAAATGAAAAAATGCAGGTGTCAGCTGTCCACAACCATCAAGTACCTCTTTATGAAAATCTTGATGTATTTTGCAAAAAAAATTTTTTGTCTGCAACTTGTAGTTCCACCATCTATAAGAAAAATATGGCCTTCTTAAGGTAACAAGCTGACTTATGATTATCACTGGCGAATGATTCTGTTTCTGAGAATGTTTTACTGTGTTGACCAGTGCTTCCCAACTTTTTTCAGCTTAAAATCCACTTTTTTGTCAATATTTTTGTGGCCCACTACAACATTCTGGCAAAACAGCAACATTTGAGTCATGAAAAAAACAAAATGTATGCAATTTTTTTTAATCATGGACTTAAGCACTTAGCCTTGCATGATAAGATCAAGTTATGCTTAACAAGTTAACACACACATTCAAAAAACATTTATATTATTTTCTGGAGAATTTTGGAGTTTTAATAATGCTTTACTGCTTTCCTGTAAGAATTTTGTAGCCCCCTGTTTAGAAAATGCCACTCAAGGCAATGCAGCATGGCCAACAGGGAAATACTTGGACAGCATTGGAGTGTATATTATAAAGTACTTCTCACCCATAAATATTTTAAGCATTGTGCAGTTTCAATTAATAAATGATAAATCACATTGAATGCCTCATTATCAGTTAGCTATATATTTTTCAGGTTTGTCACATGAGACCTCTCATTTGCATGTTGGTTGACCTAACCTGGGTTTGTTGTTGAGTTGGGATCACTGAGTATATTAGGCAATCAATATTTTTCATTCATCAGCATTGCTATAACATTTTGTCCACATACTTTGGATAATGCTTAGTGGTTTTCCTTTCAGAATGTCCCGAATATATTGGAAAAGGTGATGCAGTTGTTAAAATTATATCTGACAAACAAACATTTGGCGCAAATGGAAGTTTTTCATGTGGCAAAGGTGGTTACTTGTTCTATGACAATGGAACAGAACAGTTGTCGAACATCACTTATTGCGATTCTGATGCGTCATGGT
>Ga0210059_1015287_pt1 | contig 11230 bp, 9 predicted proteins | sample Ectturendosymbi2_FD_188042 | JGI IMG/M metagenome (GOLD analysis project Ga0210059, IMG submission 188042) | Ecteinascidia turbinata endosymbiont from Florida, USA - Sample 2 (SPAdes) (version 2) | ecosystem: Host-associated > Tunicates > Ascidians > Unclassified | place: Key West, Florida... | reverse complement strand
CCTCGATATTGGGCCGGCTATGGGTCAAACTCCGGCCATGCCAGCAATGAGCGCGCCAATGATGGATCCTCTGGGAGGGCTCGACTACCTGGTAAGTCGAGTGTCGAATTAGATTTAAGGATAATGTTTTTATATATGTTGGAAGCTGTCGTTATCCTGGACAAAGGTTGCTTTCAGCAAACGTTGTCAAAACGCCAAGTTGTCCGCTCTGTGTACAAAAACGCACAGAGCGTGAACAGTGTGTTTTCAACTTGACGTTGTTATCTGGAGCAATGAAGAACAGTAAGTGTTCGAAATCTGGTGAGATCCCGTACAATCAAAAATCAACCTGCGTCAATCGTATGTGATCATATGTTGTGAAGCGAGGATAAAGTTAACTTCAAAATCGGTCAAGAGGCGTGACCCAAGTTGAGCATTTCATGTTTTTAATTTTGCATATTGCTGTTTAGCTTGGTGGAGTTGGCCCTGCTGTCCCTCCCAACCAGCCAGGTATCCCCGGAATGGGGGCCCCGCATACCGACAGCAACTCCTTGCTGGGTCTTGACTTCAGTCCGGCTGCGGGATCGTACGTGGGGCCGAAAGAGGTGAGTCCAACTGTCCAGTTCGTTTCGCGGAATAGTCGACAGCTGAAGTTTGATGAGCTCTAAGTGGATTGGCCGCGGCACGGTGTGTTTAAGTGGATTGGCCGTGGCACGGTGTGTTTACAGAACTAAAGCAGGTGTGATGGTGTCAATGTGTCGGAACGACAAAAATGAGCAGTTCGTGGTGAAACGTGAAAAAAGTTTTCTCAAACATGCTGGCTGTCAGCCGGAAACCGTGGTAAAAAATGGTTATGACTTTAGTTGGAACAGTTGTTTGCCATGGCGACCGTCACGGCTGAGGTGACATGACCCAGACCCGTTAATCCTTCTTCCGTTTAAAAACGGCAAAGACCAGCTGCGTTTAGAACTACAGTCAGGCTGCTTTCGCTGCATTAGCTTGAACTTTGCATTGAACCCTTTGCAGTTGATATTTTAGACTAAAAACAACAATCGTTTGCATAATGCACGGACTGCAATGCGTCGTTGAGCTGTTGTCGCAATCTGGTGTTTGTTTTGCGAACAAATCTAATCTCGTGGCCAGCGCTGCGCGCATGCATTCCGTTTATATCAAAAACCTCCAAAACAAAGCGGGCATATTGACCCGAGCAGCGTGCTCGCCTTATCTCGGGTGTTTTGTTCGACGGGACGCTGAGTTGGCAAAACGTCGGCCCCAGCGGCCATTTTCTTGATCATGGTCGTCTCTGATAGTAAATATTTGTTTCCTCACGCTGAGATTGCCAGTCGCTGTTAACATTTATCTTCAAAGTATGGTTTGACTTTAATGTTTACAGCTTATATACTTTCTGACTAAACCTTAACACAATGCTTTGCTGATTTGGGCAATTTCGCAAAAGGCCATAGTCTCGTTTTGGGTACAAGTTGTCACTTTTGCCATGAAGCATCATTTGCCAGTTTCGTTTTTTAGCGTTGTTCCATTGTTTTTCTGCAAGTCTTGACGCAATCGTAAAGCTCACTTCACATGAAAACTTCGCAAAAATTTGTGTTTTTCGTAAGTCATCGACAACGCGGAAGCCTTATCTGAAAATTTCTGAACTTTATGGGGTCTATGTGCGGAAACCGAAAATTCTTAAATTTGTGGAGTCTGCGTGCGAGGAAAAAATGCGTCGTGGAAGAAAACGTGACTTTGGAACTTATGTGGATTCAGCATCGCATTTGCGGTAAACCGGATTATCTTCCAACGCTCCACGATTTGCAGACGTGGCTGAATGCTGCTTCAGCGAAGGGCATGGAGATCCAGGGAACGTTTCAGAGAAAACAGAAGGAGCCTTTCATGTTTCTCACCTTCTACAACAAAGCGATGCAACCGATGACTGGTTTTGCGATACAGTTCAACAAAAACAGGTGAGGCGCTTGCGTGACTTTTTGCTGGATTCCGCGTATCAGCGCGCCAGTTGGGTTCTGGCATGCTGAGTGCGGATTTAAGGTAATTCTAGTTTTTAGATTGGGTCGGCTGCCGACGCAATACTCGACTGTCTGATTCGAACACGACAGGTCTTGCAGTACTGTATACATGGAATGCTCAGATTGCCGTTCGGCCAGTGCCGTGTGATGGAATTCTGGAGAAAACTTTTATAGCCATCTCCGTATGTTATGGATTAAGAAAAATGAAAAACAGCCAAGAATTGTTCGTTTCGCTTTGCACAGTGCCTTGGTTTATTGCATTTGCCGCATCGGGCTAGTTCATTTTGCCAGCAAGTTCTTAAAAGAAGCACATTTACAGAAAAAAGAACGTAGCATTCCAAGAAAGAAACAAGTTCTCCGTAGTTTTGAACATGTTTGCATTAGTTGCGAAATGCGATATCGCTGCCATTTTGTGCAATTTAGTAACTTGTACTTTGTGGGCTTTGCGCACCTTGTTTCTGTTTTGAGCTTCACCTTTTTATTGTGGAGTTTATGGTTTTATGCCTTTATGGTTTTGATGGTTATATAAATTTGGAGGGTCAGTTAGGTTGTACTATTTATCTACTGTAAAGACCTTGACCCACGTAACTACTTCCGAACGAAGCAGTTGCACAAAAATACAATTTCGTTGCTATTTCGTCGCCAAAGCGGACCTTTTGACCAAAACATCAGTATGCTTCTTTCTTTCAAATTCCTCGTCGAGGAGTAATTGCATTTCTTGTCTGCATTTATTCACTTCTTGCAGCGACTGAGAAACTCAATGCTTTATCACAAAAAGACAGAAGTTCTTGCATTGTTTGTTTCTCACCGCACGACTTACGCAAAATATCTTTTACGATCAAAGTGCTTTTATGCATCGTGCCGCCCGTGACTGGCGTAGTGACGCATCTGCTAGGGAGTTAACTGTAGGCTGACTTTTGCATTGTGGGATGATTTTTCGCGTTTTGACTGTACACCCGGCACTAAAGTACCTGAAGGAAACAACCACTTTTATACGGTTGTAATGTGGGAATCACCAGCATCACTGTTTATCGTAGCCAGCTTTTGGTGTTCTTTGTAACCACGAAATCTTAGCTGGCAGTGTGGTGTTGTATGGTAAACCTCTACGGTGGTTTGTCTTCCACTCTGGGCCGCAAAATAATTTAAATTTACATTGTAAAATTTACAATTCTCATTGACAGAATAAATGCAATTAGTTTTACTGATTTATGTGCTAAGTTTCAAACAATTTGCTACAAGAAAATTGTCCATAGTAGTGTTAAAAACTATATTTATTTATAAAATATTTTCCGCAAAATTTTAGGCTCATGAAATGTTTGGGTCGCGGGAATTCGGAAATATTTGTTAGGGTCGCGCTAACAAGTATTCGAGGACCCCTGCGCTATAGTAGTTGGTTTGCCATAGAAGTTTTGAAGCATGCGATGAAACACTGCCATGTAAAGTTGTAAACACTACTTTTGAACACTGTTCAAAACGTGAAGCACTTTCAGGGTGGTTGTGTCCTTTCTATTCCAGCTCTTGGTGAAATTTCCAAATCTTGCCATGTTCATGAAATATCCTATCTGCACTGTGTTCGCAACACTATGCATGCATCTCATGAATTCGTGCAAGTGTCGATTCCATTGCACAAGTCTTCATAGTCGTGTTCTTCATAGCAATTCAAGAGATCTCATGAACACGTGACGTATACAAACGGTGAATTGGGCCACGATGCAGCTGAACGTACATCCTCCCTCTGAAAAACACGGTGTTGTAATGTTTATGCAAAAGAGTGCAAAGTGAATGTTTTCATGCAGAAGTGCAGCGTATGTTTATAAACATGATTTTTTCAACATTAATCCAAAACTTCTTCCGGGCACGCGTTGTTATCGTGAAACAAGTGTTTTAATGACACAGAGAGCTACCTCACTTTGACATTTTCTCTTTCTCGTGCTGATGGTTGCATCTAAAGCACATATAAACTTTGCACTGTGTTGTTGGTTACAAAAGTTAGACATGTAGGCATGTGACTTTCTGCCAAACTTAAACCAATAAATATGAAACTTTCAAATATATTTTCTGGCAAGGAGAAACTTGCAAGGCATCCTTACCTCGGAAGCAGTTGATGTTTGGTTTGCAAAACTTGTATGGATTTGTGTGTGACGGGCAAACACACAAGGCTTTGTTAGCAATTGGACATCTGACATTTTGTGGTGTATACAAGCTTCTCCCTTCCACTTCTGACCCAGCTGCTTCATTGGTGGTTCCAGTCCTGATCTGAGGTTTTGATGCCTGTAAATTATGAGTTTGCAGCTATTTTCATTCTGTCATCTGAGCCATGTGAGAGGATTAAATGTATGTGTGTTGTTGTGTCAACTATGTCAATGAAATTTGTGAGAGTTACTTGCTTGTACTGGTATCAGTCAGCCTTATTTTTATAGAGAATATTGATACAATTTTTGGATAATTAGAATGGGATACATGTGCTCATGAGCATGGGAAGCAACAGAGTAACTGTGTTCTTTTGGTGTTCAATGCTTTGTTATCAGAAATATTTCATGTCATACAGTGATGATGCAAATTTGTAAGCAGCTAAGTTTCCTGTAACTAAGATTTGCAATTATATGAAAGAGATCCCGTGATAAGATACTATCATGTTGATCTCATGACCTAATACTATATAATGGGTTTGTTAGATGTTTTAGACATCATACGCAGTTTTGGGTTTGTATATTTATCAACGATTTCAAAAGTGCTATGCAACAGTTGATAATTTGTATTGTGTTTTATAACCCATTGCAGTATTGAAAAATATATAATAATCGTTTCAAATACTCGTTAATGAAAAATACTCAGCAGGTTAATTTGGAGTGTAGATACATCTGTTGCATCCATCCACCACCCATTTTCTCTTGTTTTTATGACAATTTCTTCTAAACAATTAAAAAACTTCTCAAACTCAGTTATTATTAAAAATCAGAACACCTATTACCTCCATTTCATATTCTTCCACCATCATTTCATCAAAAGCTGGGCATGCTATGTTGCAAAGTTGCGAAGGAAATGTTGGAATTTTTGCTAGCAGTAAGCCGCACTCCTTCCGCCTCTGTAAGAGTATGTTACAAAATTATCACTTTTTCTCATAACTTCGTTGTCAGGTTTTGAAAAAGTAATAACTTTTAATTCTGATAATTCTACCAAAGATTGCATGAAATAACTGCCGGTGATGCCTAAAATGAGTACTTACATCAATGCAAGTTGCATCTTCTTTTGTCATTGCTGCAAAGACAAAAACATAAGCGTTTAAACTGTTAATGTCATGTCATCTTCAGCCCAAACGAACATATGCTGCATCTGCATACCGTAAGTCCTTTCCAACTAGATTGTGTGAATTAATGCAGATACAAAACAACTGCTCGTTTCATGATATTTAAAATATTAGTCTTTTGCAACTTTTAAGAACTAGGTTAACACTTTGCTCGGCAAACGCCTAACTCACCATAGTATGATAAAAAAAATCTTGATCGTGTTTGGTTGTTGCTGTGTTGCTTGCTGTTTACCTCAACAAGTATGGATTGTGTTGTGTTGCTTTCAGAAGCAAACATTTGATGGAGTTTTCTGCCTTGAACCTTTCCAATCACTTGCGAGCTATGTATATCCTTCACCTGATTGAAGATTTAAATGTCATTCGTTACCCACTCATTTTAGCAAGTGATTTGAATCATATTGTGACGTTTACTGTTTTTTCTAATGATAAAAGTTGAACTTAAATGTTGCAGCCTAAGTAAACTAAACTAAACTACTACATGAGAATATTTTTTTATTTAAACTTATCTGTATCTTTTGTGAAAAGCAAAACTTTTGTTACAGAAATACACAAGATGTTTTGTTTTTTCTACACGAATTGATCAGTGATTCAACTCATAGAAAAATGTTAAAAGCATACCATATAAATTTAAATGTACCTGCAGCTCTTGTCCTTCAGCAATGGCTGCATTTCTTATACTGAAATATATTCTTTGAGATCGTCCCTCAGTTGTTTGGATAAACCAACATTGTGTTGAATCATCAGCTTGTCCAGTTGTATTGACACTTGAAGGATATTTGATTTGGTCCTGACGCCCAGTCAAAACTTTGCAACCAGCTGTGTAAAAAAGTAGGGTGCCATTGTTTTATTTGTGTGCATGCTGTTGGCAAGAAATACTGTTCAAAGCTGTTTTTGTTATTGCTTAAAATTTCGTACTACAGTAATGCATAAGGATCTGTAAGATTAACATGCAAATTGCGCATGAATGATATTTGTAAGTACTTTTCAGCTCCCATTCACTTTTATGCAATTTGGCTTTAGACTGATAGTTCATACCATGTAATTTTCAGCATGCGCCAACGTAGTGCTGTACAGATTATTCAGTAAATTACTATTTTTCAGAAAAATCATGTACTTACTGTAATAGTCCACCAAAAAATCAGCAACTTTCTGTGTTTGTATTGGAACATATATAATAATTCCAATTGCATTTTTGCACAGTACTTCAAAGTTGCCAAGGTCTCCATAAAAATACTGTGATGTCTTTTCTTGTTCACTGTGGTATGTAATTACCATAACTACTGATTGTGAGGTGGACGTGAAGTTCTGAAAAAATTATTGTTGAAATAGCATTACAAAATTATTACTTGCTACCATGGCAACAGCCTTAGTAAGAAGGTATACAAATAAAAAATGCAGTATGGGCAAGAAGCATGCAAAAAAGTGCAATCTGATCTCTCAATTTGACAATGTATTTGATGCGACTTCTACCCATAGTAAAAATCAAGTTTTGATTTTATGTATTATTGGAACCGATTTTTGGCAGCTTAATCAGCACTAGCATGTTGATAATCACCTTGAATGCTAAAAGAGCATTTGTTGGAGTTTTTGTTGGCCTTATGTACCAAGCACGCCCTTTGTTGTATATCTTTTCTGTTAAAGTTACTGTCTCCTCATCTTGCACAATTTGACCACGATGCTGGTAGCACACACTGTTGACAGTGCATGGCATGCCTGTAAACAGGTTGAAGATGAATGCAAATGTTATCATAAGTTTTTAGAAAAAAAGCTACTCATCCTTAGATAGGGCAAAGAAATGCACACAATTAGGCATATTTTGCAATTGTATTTTATGCAGTGCGTCGTTACCAACTTCATCAGCAACATTCTCCACTCCTGACATGAAGAGGAAAATGTATATGCAAACATTCAAAAGTGTATAAGAATTGTTTTTAAAAAATTATTGTTTTTTTTTAGCATCAGAAACTGTCTATACTCTTGGATGTTCACAAATCATCTCCTTGTACAAGTGACTTTTCTGTTCCCAGTTTTTGGTTAAAAAGCCCTGCAATGATCAGCACTGGGACAAAATTTTAGCTGCTAAATGTTAAACTTGTTTGCTTGATATGCACCATTGAGCATGCACAACTGCTAAAATCAAAACTTGTGGTAAGGTATATAGCTTGATTATTTTTGAACAATTCCTTAAATTACCTGAAGTGTTGCAGATGAATAAAAACAAAAGCAGTATTGAAATAATTTCCTTTAGTTTCATTTTGCTTTTCCAGTTGATATATGAATCTTCTACAAGAGGTTACCTTTTATGAGAAAGTGCTATGCAACTGAAAAATGCAATAAAAAGTGTTATTTTCATTTGCTTTGTTTAAGGTAGCAATTATAAGTGCTGTTGCATCCTTTTTGTCTCATTTATATATCCAAAACTCTATGATACTTCCACTTTTAACTCTAACTGATACAATTCTTTCTGTGCAGTTAACAAATTCATAATAAGCAAACAGGAGGCTTGCTAAAATTTGCAATTATCCTTGCTTTACTGAATTAATGAGAAGTCAGCGTAGTGCTGCACAATTGGGCTGTAGTTTGTGCTTCATTAGCATAGCTGTAACAAGCAAAGATATTAAGCCATCAGACACCCCTGTTGATGGATTGTCTCAATACTACAAAAATAACAAGAGAGTTGTTTAAAACTGCGAAGTTGCATGGTAATGTTAGCATATTATCAGTAACAAAAGTGCTGATAGCTCAATTCCATAGCCTGACGTTTATGTTACTGACAAATTCTGACTTATGTCCACATCCATTGCTGCCATCACTGTCTGGTTGAAATAGTAATGTCAAGTGGTTTGACTCCCACTGACTTCATTAATTGGCTATGCTGTCATTTTGATTGTTCAAAGTGATTTTTTGCTAGTCGCCATTTTGATTTACTCAGTACTGGTTTACAGTTGTTCACTCCTTCAGCCATCACACCCATGTTAGTAATGAACTGTGTGTCTGACATACTTTACAATATAACAGGCCATGCAGGCAGTTATTTTTTCTCTCCTGTTGCTTTGAGGTGCATTTCATTACTGTGTTGCTGACCAGCCAATATTTTTCGTATCATTTCACCATGCTTTCTCCTAACAAGGCATGCATGCCTTGGGGCATTTACTGGTTACTTCTACTGTAGTTCAACTTTGATGAATCAAAACAAAATATTTTAGTAAAGGGTGTGAAAAAGAGAAACCAACAGAAAAAGACATGGTACATTATGCCCATTTGAATCATCGTGTGGGCAGGTGTGGTAAGTCATTCACTGATGTGTCACTGGCAACACTTGTGGCTACTGAATTGTCTCATTACATCAAATTGCACAAGCCTTCCACATGGGTCCATCTTTGATAATTTTACTACTGCAGTTTTAAAATAACAGCAGAGCTGCATACATCTGAATTTACATTATGGGATTACTTTCAAAGAAAAGTGAAGCACTCAACATGTTTTTCATTTGGTTTTCGGGCATTGTTTGTTAGGAGCAAGAATTTTCATGAAAAGCTCTACAACACAAATTTTAGATTGCTTTGTTGGTCAGGATTCATATCTAAAAAGAGCATTGCAAATCTATGAGATTAGACTGCTTAGGAGCTCCCAAGCCTATATACAGCTTTACCTAAAATGTAAAGAAATGGGCACTGTAAGTTGTTCAGTCAATGAGAAGTGCTTTAGCATGTGTCATGAAAGAAAAATAGTGTGCTTAGTTGTAATAGCCTTTTTGTTGATTGATCACGAATTCATCAAAACTTATCTATACCTTGCAACTAATTGTGGCTCCAAGAAAGCTTGTTGCTCATCGCCTACATTCTTTTGCTTCCCAGAGAATAGTTACAGCACAATTTCTGCAAATGCGTTATTTTTTTGGGAATCTGCATTTGTTCTAACACAGTGGTGAAATTGTAAATAAAATGTACTGTTCAGCCAATAACAGAGATGTTTCAGACCTTTTCATTTATTATGCAGTACTTCACTTATAAATTACAAAAACAAACATTGTACAAAAATAGTTGCAGGTAAATGATCAGTTCTTGTTGATTTACAAGCATTTCAATACAATTCTGGAATCCATCACTGTGCTCATCTCAATCACAGTGCTAAATGTCAGTAATATCAGTGCACAAGCATGATATCCTCTGATTGCTGAGTAGTGTTTGCCCTTTAATTCCACATTTTGCTCAGTTGTTTGTAAACGTTGATTCCGGTTACAACAGCTTATTTCTGGAAAAGTTCATGAACTGAGTTGATCAGTAAACACTGCATCATGGCATGTGTGCCCTTCGTTCCTTTTCTGAGCTTTGTAATGTAGGTGTTTGTTTTGTCTTGGTTACTTGGTGAAGACTTTGTTTCGACCATCCAAGTACTGGCAGAGTTTAAGGACTTGCTTGATAATGAAACAGGGAATATGACATTCACCTGCAAAAGAAAGAAAATGGATCTTTTGCAGCATTTTTGTACATGGACATATGTTATTCTGATAAACAAAACTCAAAATAAAAAAAATTTATGAACAAGAGCTGAGGATGTCTACTTCGTAGGTGAATTTCGCACTTTGTTGTAATCCACGCAACTTGAAGCTGTAGAACTGCATTCATTTTTAATTTATCCTGTTGAGTTGTCTGCCAGTTTTGCAGATAGTATTTGTGAGTTTTTGTCTTTAAATGTAGTGCAGAGGAGATTTTACATGCTCAATATTTTACCTGTTGGGCAAGATTCTTTAAAGCAGTAGCTATCATAGTCTTTGCATTTGTCAACCCAATTTCGTGCTTGAAGATCACTTTGTGGTTCTTCTCTGTGTAACTGAAAACAAAGATCAACTGTTTCAAAATTGTCTTGGGTATATTTATGGGTAGTCAAGTGTTGATCATATGATCATGTGAAACTTTGAAGTTTTCCAATAACATTGTGCACCCAATAAAGATATTGTGCTAACTCAAAAGTTTTATTTCAATTCCTTAGTTTTTCATTGACTTTTAAGAGCATACCCTAAGACTGTCAATAGCAATATAATAAATATTTGAAGATTTTCTAAAAGCATATTTTTGTCTGGTGCACTGAAGGTGATGACCAAAATTCCTAAAGTTGCACCTTTTGCATATAGTCAGGAAATGAAGTACCGGGTAGTCATTGTATTTTGAAGCAATTGGCACTTACTGCTGATACTGCATTGTTAAGAATAGTGTTCCACACTGGACACTGTGATGTTGCCAAGTCTTCACTTGACATGTTTGCCAAAAGCACTGTTGTTGGTGCTTTTAATTTTGCACAACTGTAGTTTCCATTTCCAATGTTGTAGCGGCATTTTTTTTCCATCTAAGAAAAGTGCACATTATATGCATAATTGCACTCAATATATACAAGAAAAACATGTTAGCAGACATTAATATGTGCATTAGTGTCAGGCTACATAGTTGTAGTGATTGTGCTTCTCTGCAAACTGCATTGTTTTCAGTGTCAGTCTCTTGTATATTCTTACCTGTTTGCAATCGATATCGGTCTGTTCCAGACCTGAAATGCAGTTACAAAAGTTCGTGAATGCATGTTCATATTATGCAATTAAACGCTGTAGGCTTCAAAGGAATCATTCAGCTGTGCTCCGTTTTCTGGCTTTGCGATGATTCAGACTTGCACATATTATCTATATTCCAGCAATCACTCTCTGCAAAGGTGACGTAGTCAAATCAATCAGCAAATTGTTTTAATCAGAAAAGTGATTTCACGCAACTGTATGCATCCTTAGACCTTATCACATAAGGACCGAGAATACATTTAGTAAAACCGATTTCCTATTCAAACACTTTGCTGCTTGATTGGACTATTAAAAAGCTCTAAATATGCTGCAAGTTTTCAAGGAATCAATTGAATGGGCTCTGTTTTCATTTCTTTG
>Ga0210059_1015286_pt1 | contig 11230 bp, 7 predicted proteins | sample Ectturendosymbi2_FD_188042 | JGI IMG/M metagenome (GOLD analysis project Ga0210059, IMG submission 188042) | Ecteinascidia turbinata endosymbiont from Florida, USA - Sample 2 (SPAdes) (version 2) | ecosystem: Host-associated > Tunicates > Ascidians > Unclassified | place: Key West, Florida... | reverse complement strand
ATGTACAATACAGGGTGGGCCAAAAGTAGACGTGCTCTTGATTGCTTTTTTATATTTATGGCTGAAATTTTGGGAGGGTATTGACAAATACTGGATCGTTCCGGTAAGAAAATTATTCTACTTTCACCACTGGTTATATTTCGTTTTGAAATAAAGTTCACATGCGAAAAAGCATTTTTGTCCATGAAATTGATTAAAAGCAAAGCGAAGTCGCGCCTTGCCTATTCAAATTTGAAAAATTATCTGCTGCTCAGTGCTCTCAGTAAACAATTTACCTCCATTACATGAAATAACTGGAGAAATCGAAGCCAGCTCAGAAGGAAACTCATTAAAAAGTAAGTAAGTGTGAAGTTTATTTGCTGATTTACCAGATATTCCGATTGCATTTAACATCATTACCTGGAAAATCACTAACGATGTGAAATAACATCGTTACAAGATAGCCGATGGTATGAAGACGCATTGGTAGGCTGCTCGGGTTTGAAAAAATTGTCGTATAGTGTGCAAAAGATTGACCCCCCCTGCTGTAGGGGTTCTAGACTTCTGGAGCATTCCCAGAGCATTGATTTTTATAACGTAATATAGAACTGACTGAGGGAAAGACAGAAAAATACATATGAAAAACTGAAGGCAAATGATTTTATACAAAGCTTCTAGACAAATATAAAAGTGCAAAACCCTAAAGCATTTCTTTGGACATAATACGCTGAAAAGTTAACCGAAAATAAAAAAAAGACAGCGAGACTGCGATATAATCCTTTGCTTGTAATTATTTAACTTGCAATAAAAAGCTTTTTTGGATTTTTTACTGAAAATTTGTCAATTATATCGTCAAAAAACTGATATAGGCTAATAAATGTGTCAATGTATTAACCCAGAGGAAATATCTATGACCACTGACGCTCCCGTGAGACGTTCTAGGTTAGCAATTTTGTGACCCAAATTTCGACCATCATGTCCATGGAGATGCTCCATTTATAGGTCGAATTAATATAAACGCATGTAGTAGTAACTGAAAAGTTCACAATTATAACCAATATACTCAACGCTGTTGAACAGTTCCAATTAGAATTTTGCAAATGTAGACAGCATTCGACACGTTTTCAATATTCCACAAAAAAAACATCATAACTACCTTCAGAACCACATCACATCCATTTCAACATGACGTTTGTCAAACCATCAAAGATCCAAAATTTTCCTTAACATCAGATCTACTGTCGTAACAACATACTGTACGTTTCATCGCTGCTCTGACAGCATGCGCAGCAGCATATTGCATGCACTGTGAACGGTAGCTAAATTCCCGCCCATTGTGACGCAATTATAGAATGAGAGCGAATTTGGAAAGTTGGCAACCCTGGGAACTTGAAAGCATTGTGACGCACCGCCTGTCAAACCACATGCCGGCGCTGATTGCTGGAGACAGTAGCTCCACCTCAAAACGTCACCAGGGTTCATAAATATTCGCTTTGGGAACCATTGCGATCTTGATGAGATTTCGCAAGTGAGTAGCAGTCGCTGGCATTCGGCATTTTCTTTAATCGTAATTAATTGCATCCACTGACATTTGACGTTTCGTAATTATTACTTAACATGCTGACCTCAATTTGGCGCCCCCAAAACGCTGCGCCCGGGGGCAGGTGTCCCCCCTTGCCCCCCACCCTTGTTACGCCACGGCCGGTTTGGTCTCTCAACATAGTCGCAGCCAGGGGTCATGCACCAGCCAAAATTGCACCATATGTAGTCATTTTGTGCTTTGAGAAGAAGCGTCCCAAACAAAAATACTGTTGCTCGCCTGAAGTCAAACATTTTTTCCCTCCAAATTTTTTGGCCCGTCAAAAAATTTTGGGCTGGTAACGCCACTATCTCTCAGAAAAACTTAACACAGAAACAAGTAGCTTCAGCTTCGATAGAAAGCGTAAGTTTGCGATGGTCAGTAGGCGTATCCCGGGGCCCCCTTTGGCGGGGGGCCCGATTAGAAGAAATCGGTCAAATCGGCTTAAAACCGGCCCTGGTTGAGAGTAGACGGAGTCGCAGACTAGAACTGCTGCAAAAAGGAGAGGATGTTGTTGCAGCCTCTCAGTTGACGTTAGGTTGAAAGTGCGATTCACCACGAAGTGGGTGTGCGCGAAGAGCACCACAAAATTACATGTGGCGCGAACAAGCAATAATAGAGGGATCTCGTCGGGTGACCTTTATTGTTGCTTGCTACCACAGTCTGAAGCTTTGCGCGCTTGCCGCTCGGGCTTTCCGATCGCAACACAAGAAATATACTTCAGGGCTGGGGAGCCGGAGTCGTAAAGAGTCGGAGGTTTTTGGGTGGAATCGGAGTCGGGTTCCTGCCAACGCTGGGAGTCGGAGTCGGATTTTTTTCCGACTCCGACTCCGGATGCCCAATTGGATCATTTTTGAAATCACACTCTTAAATTGGGAATTCCTGTTGAAATGGTATAATTTATTGTGAAACTTTTGTTGAAACAGAGATTTTTGCTTGTGCATTACGATTTCCATTGATTTTAACAGCCAAATTTCATTCCTTTGATGACATGGAGTCGGAGTCAGAAATTTTGGAAAGGTCGGAGTTGGAGTCGGATTCAGATATTTTACTACCGACTCCGCAACCCTGATATACTTCCTTGTCTTTCGCATGCTCAATACGTGAAAACGACCAGAGATGAACACGCACTAAAATTGGATTTAAATCTTCCGACATTCCAATATATTGATTGATTTGGATGTCAGCATTTTTGCTTAACCAAATTTGGATTGGAATTGATGATTTTCTTTTGAACTTCTTCACAACATTCGGTTCAGTTTTGGGACAGCAGGTTACTGTAGCCTATTGATAAAAGTTTCTCAAATCCATTGAGATTGTTGTGTTAGTTTAAATGTTGAGCCTTTTCCCTGGCAAGCAAAACTAGTCTGCTCCATTGTTTATCATGTCATCAAAGTTACAGAATTGGTTGGACATTCATTGATCCAATCCCTTTTCTTGACTCATCACTGTTACACCTTAGCCTTACATGTACTTATAACATTTAGCACAGTTCATCATTATTTATATGTGTAGCCCAGTTGTAATGAAACGTTTGTGTTGCATTCTTGTTAGTCTTCTGGATTGATGTCTTGCCCGCTATTGCTGAGCTTAACAGAGCTTCTCACTGCATTGCTGTTAACACTGAATATTTTGAAGTCTCTGTAGTGTCAACTGTTATGATCCTGTGAGCTAATGGTAGAGCATGCGTTAACTTCAGTTGCTCCAAACTACATTAAACCTCGGTTAATCCGGATCTTATCTTCGCCAATACCGGATAAAACTGCTGGTAAGAATGTTTTCTTACGTTTTTCTTTATAAAAATCTTCGGTTTATCCGATTGTTTTAATCCGGATTTTCGCCAATACCGGATAAAATCGGCTTTTTTCACATCTCGTATTCCGGATTTTTCAGTGACGTAGTGCACTAATTGGTCTCTAGGAAAGATTAGGCAGCCTTCAGACCCAACACATGCGTGCTCACGATCAACAGCGAACGTTTAGGATTATGATAACAGCGGCCGCAACTGCACGCAACATTCGACTAATCGTAGAGACGATTATTGCGTCACACACGGGCATAGCATAACTTCTCACGTTGAACATAACTTCTGAAGGCACGCCGCCGCACCACGGTTTCAGTCTATTGATTAGTGTTGAGTTTGCGTGTGAAGTGTACTGCATTATCCCTGAGCGTAATGTACTCGGTAAGATGTCTGGCGGTCATTACCTTCCAAATAGAGTAACTGCTTAAGGACTAGCCACAAAAATCTCTGCATCAGTCCAAAATCCCACATTTTTTGGCAGCCAAGTAGTCTAAAATTATGAACTTAAGATTGTTCAAAACTGCCTGGATATGGCGCTTACTAATCTGATGTACCATTGTAAATACATCAGTAAATTCGATTTGCTTCTGCGAAAATCTGTTGTTGTGTAGTAACTGTGTTCAATTTAAACGATTCTCTCCAATATTTCAGAACCGAAATGACGTCAGGCTAGAAACAACCATCTTCGGTTAATCCGGATCTTCGCCTAAACCGGATAAAATCGCCGGTCAAATCGAATCCGGATTAACTGAGGTTTACTGTATTTATTTGTCTTTGAGTTGGATTACATATGAATGTTGCAGGCACAATCAGAGCGGTATCAGCCGCACTCCATACCCCCCAATTGGAGAGCCCACGCTGTCACAGGGGCACAAAATTTAGTACCGTCAGCACCTAGCCCCCCAAATTGAAATATGAAGCACCAGAAATCAGTGAAGCTGTTTGGCCCTTTGAAAGAAAAGTGTTTGTACATTACAGTTAGTTACTTTGGGCCCCTTTGAAAGTAAGGGATTTACACATTACAGTTGCTATTGGGGGCCCCTTTGAAGCGTAGTGAGCCTACGTACACATTACAGTTGCTCTTGTGGTCCCTTTGAAAGCAGAGTAATTACACAATGCAGTTGCTGTTGGGCGCCCTTGTAGAGTACCTGCACATTAAAGTTGTTGTTGGAGGCCCCTTTGAAAGCAGAGTAGCCTACTTATACATTGTAGTTGCTCTTGGGGTCCCTTTGAAGGCAGAGTACAGAATTACGAGTATGATGTGGTTCGGAAAATATTTATATGAGCAGATAATAAATTTTTGACAAAAAATTACGAATATTTCAGCGCGAAATACCTTGAGGAGGGCCCCTAACAAAGGGGGGCCCGAGGCAAACGCCTTGCTTGCCATCCCTTAAATACACCACTGTAGATAACCCTGACAATGATCTTATAGGAGAATATGAAACCGATTGAACACGTTCTGCTTCATCCAATATGTGTAGTGTCTCACCTGATGTGCGCATGTAAACACTGTAATGTAAAGTTATCTTTATATTATTGAATACATTGAAGTTGCTGATGAATTTATCACTTCAAAAAACACACAGTGAACGCGATTTTTCATAATTAAACCTAGACACCCAGGTCGACTAAAAAGCAGATCTAGGTGGAAAAACCCTCAGTGGGAGCTATGGTCACATGCGGCAAAACGCCTACTACCGTAGCTTGAAGTGAACATTTGAAGATTTATTGCCATGCTGTTGATACACAATAAAGACAAAAAGTACAGCAATCCGCTAGCAAATTTCGCAACCTGTCTCTGGAGGCTAAAGATCCGACATGAACGAACTGTGCAGGAGCGCTAAGTGTTTCGGGACCTCGCGGTGACGACGTTGCCCTGATGGGCCTCGCGTTCATTTATCCGGCCCTGCCTACATGCCTAGTTGTATACGTCCAGAAGTCAGACTTCCACTTGATCAGCGTGTTTTGTGTAGCGATTGTTGTAAAAATGTACTATGTCTACTAGCCAAGGTAGTCTTCTCTTATTTTGTACTGCATAAAAGCAAGATACGTTTGGTTCTTACGACCAAAGTTACACATTTGCGCAGCCTGCTGTTCAGACAGCCAGATGGAGCTTATTGTGCAGTTCAGAGGTTCCCAAACTTCCTCTTGCCATGTACCCCTTCCGCATTTCGATAGATGAGCATGTACCCCTAAAATGTCTTAAAACAAAAAGGCTGAGGAAAATAACAAAAATATGTTTACAAATAAGCGTATGATGATTTTAGAAAATAGTGTTGGGTTTCAACTGATTTTCTTTTTTGCCCCAAAAATATGAACAACCTACTCCATCAAATGTTTTTCTGAACGGTATACGAGTACAATTTGTGACCAAGTGAAATGCCTTGGTGTGTTGCTAAAAGCCTCACTGAAGGATGATGATGATATTCAGAGACAAGTGAAATCGATATACAGTAAACCTCAGTTAATCCGGATTCGATTTGACGACGATTTTATCCGGTTTAGGCGAAGATCCGGATTAAACGAAGATGGTTGTTTCTAGCCTGACGTCATCTAAGTACTGCGATATCAGTGAAAAATCACTGAAATTGAACACACGTACGACCCAACAGCAAACGTTTGCTGACAAAAGGGATTTATTGATGTATTTACAATGGTGCACCAGACTAGTAACAGCTATATTCCGGCAGTTATGCACAATCTTAAGTTCATAATTTTAGATTACTTGGCTGCGAAGAAATCTGGGATTTATGCCAGTTTCAGTGATTTCTACGACTGGTCCATAAACAGTTCTTCTATTTGGAAGGTAATGCCAATGTCCTCCTGACATTATACCGTGCACAATCCACTCAATGATAGTCCTCTACACTAGAGATGGCACGGGCCGCAACAGTCCAGTCTTCGGGCCGTCCGCTAAAGGTTTTGAAACAGTCCGCTAACAACGTTTGTAGCGGTGATGTCATTCCGGGCCGCTGCGATGTGCTCGCCAACAAGGCGACATTTTTGTTTTTTGCAAAATATGAAAATCGAACAATGAAATTGTTTGCTGTTCTTCTCTTTCGTCGTTCTGCTCATATTCCGTTTCACTGGTTTCCATGCAAATCAGTGAACCATGTTAAAGAATACATAAAAGCAACAAACACTTTTATTTATAGTCTGTCGCTGTTGCCCAGGTTTAGGTAGTTAGAAGAGTCTATTAGTCTATTGTCCCAACACAGAATAGTGCAGTTAGTGGATTATGGATGTTAACCGTTGCGTCCACATACGCCTTAGTCTACATTTATCAACATTTGATGGGCGATTTGAGATACAAAATCTTATTAGTCTAAGCATGTGCCATGCACCAAGAAATTAACAAGTCCAGACATCAGAAAGGTTTGTGCATGCGTATTTCGGCCAGTAAAAAGCCCCATGCGCACGCTTTATAAGCATATTTCACTTAAGCTCAAGGTAAAGTCTATCAATTTGCGCTAATGAAAGTAAACGTTCATCGGGGGTACACATGCTTTGACCGGACTCATGTTTGCTCCTTCGGTAACAGTGTTTTGATAGCAAAACGATAGGACTGATTCTGACTTCCTGCTGTTTTTTTCATTTCCATATCATATCCCACATCTTTAAATAATCGCTGTCAATCAAATGACAATGTTTTACTACCCAATTCCTTTTGTTAAGATCGTTCAAACATTTAGTTGGAAACTACGAGTCTATTTTGGATATTTGCGGGAAAATATTTATATTTAATGTGCACGCTCTGCAAATGCTGTTCATGTTGTGAATTAAACATAAATTTTCAGAATGTCTAGCCCTCCTGCACAAACACGAAGGCCCCCAATGGAAGACTTTCTGGCAACGGATTTGTCCAGGCCCTCAGACAAGGGGGGAATTCGGGGACAGTTACCCCCAAATCTTTTTTTGTGCCCCTGCAAATTTTGTTGTGCTCTGAAAAATGTGTTTTAAACATATGATAAAAACAAAAACCTCCCCCCCCTAAAAATATTTTCCCCCCCAAACCTCAAAAACTTGGCCACGGGCCTGGTGCTGCAAAAATCATGTCTGCAATTAGAATATTTTTTGAAGGCCATTCGGCTTCGAGATGAAGCATAATGTCAAAAACGTTTTTTCATAAACTACCATCAGGGAGGCCCCTCTAAGCATTTTGGTTCTATTTGATAGAAGTGTGAACCTGATTTCCCTTTTTTTGTAACGTTACCTGCACCTTTCATGGTTCTTTTCTCCTCACACGACAAGATAATTATTTAGAAGTCTCCAAATATTTAGAGTTAAGAGGTGATAAATTTAGAGATTTAAAAAACGAAAGCACTACGTTGAAATTTGAAAAGCAAAATTGTAACTAGTTTCATCCATCGAAACTTGCTCACTCAGTCCTAACAGGTTTTAAAAATTTTGCCCGTGGTTCCCCTGTTGAGGCAAAGAAAAAACTATTTAGGCCTATTGGAGTAATAGACTTTTTGACACGAATTAGGTTTTCACTTTGACCTAGCAAGGTAATATCCCACCGCATGCTCTACTGCAGTGAAGTAACTGTCGCCCGGGGCCGACCATAAAAATGCTTCCTCTTTCCACTCCTCACATTTGCTTACAACAATATAAAATGAAAGAAAATAATGTTTAATGCTTATTATAACTACAAGAAATAATAAAGTATCTTGAACATCACAATCAAATACTCACAAACTGAAAAGGGTCTTGTTTTTAATTCTCTATCATGGGTCTTGCTTTCTATGCTCATTCGCCACCCTTTTAATCATTGCTTTTCCTATTTTTTGTGCCATCTTTACATTGCCTATGCATGCATAAATGCCTAAATAAATAGCACAGGTGGCACATGCCAGGCTATGGTTCAGCGGGAAAGTTTTATTTTTTGTCATTACTTGCGGACAACCTGGGGCCGTGGATTGGATGTGTTTTCCGTGGCAACCACGAAGTGCATAGGGCTAATAAAGCCCTGAAGCAACTTCGGTGTGCTTTTTTGTCTTACTTATCATTTTTTTTACAACTGCAGCAGATCTTTTGCAGGTAACCATTGTCTTCGTATTTAAGATTTTTTCTTTCTCCGACAGAACGTAACGTACTAGGACAGCTATGTCCAACCCGCGGCCCAGTCGAAGGTTTTGTGCGACCCAGTTTAGGTGTTCGCTGTAGTGAAAATATCCTACATACTGACAACCTGTCCTTATTTTCATAATCCTCAATTTGAAATTTTAATGCAGGTGGTCTGCGTGCCACTTTATCACATCTGTTACCATTGCAGTCAGGATTCGAACGCTTTCAGTACATTAGCTTAAGCTCAATTTAGTTTGCTAAGATCAAAGTAAGCCATTCAACGTGCGGCCCACAATAATATGTCATTCAATGTGCGGCCCTGGTCATGACAGTGTCATGGTTTTTGGCTCTGTAAGCCATTTGGGTTGGACATAGCTGCACTAGGAGGTGCTTTCGACAGGCATTGTTGTGCTGCAGCATTCAGCATGTTGTAGCACACATGCGTCAAACTGGTGGCCCGCGAAGCTTAAATTTTAAGTGTCAGCCTACTTAGGTTTTTTGGAACAGCAGTGGTTTATACAGTAGAACTCGTCTAATTCGTCATCGTTTAATTCGTCAATTCGCTCAATTAAACTGACGTCAATTAATTTCGTTACTTTTTCGTCGGTCCCGGCAGAATTCCTATCTTTTTGTATGCATTTCTGTTCGTCTAATTCGTCAATTTGCTCAATTCGTCACCTCGTTCTATCCCTTAGAAGCGTTTTGTTCGGCTAATACGTCATTTGCAGTTTCACTTTTGATGTCCAAGCAGCTAGTACGTGTGTGAATTCAAACAAATTACGAATCTTTCTCTGAGAATTGTTGCACCTCGCAATTTGTTTATCAAATTTATGCACGAGGTGCGAAGCGCGACCCGACTCCCCATTGAGAGAACGTGGGAAGTCTTTGCAGTTTGTTAAAGATTTAAAAGGTGCTAGATTAAATGAAGGAGTCCAGATAGAGCAGAGGAATTAATTGTTGTATTCAATCATAACTTCGTAAACTTGTATTTTATTGCAAATAAGAGCACTATATGTATATGAGTTACTACGATAAAGTATACGAGCTTCTATGATAGAGTTTTCACTCATTTGCATAATTCGTCACTTTTTCTAATCCCCTTGAGGTGACGAATTAGGCAAATTCTGCTGTGCCTGTTTATAAAGGCGAATGGTGGTCTTTGTCATGTTATAACTTTGCTATTTTAGTCATCTTGTTGACCTAACGTCTCTCTTCCTTTAAAAAAACTTGTTCAGTTTTCAGGCTCCTTTCACTGCAACATAACAATTATTACGTCACAGACATGCTGGTTACGCATTAACATAGTTGATTGTGGAAGAAAAGTTGAACCTAAGAAAACTTGATTGAAACAATGTGCATGCTTCTGTGCCCCAGTGTACACCCCCACCCGATTTATTTTGTTCTTTATTTTTTCTGTTAGCTGTTTACCCCAAAGTTTGATGTTAGAATGCTTTCATTTCTCTCTCACTGCCTAATCCCTGTATGATAATGCAGGCGCTCAACCAGGGGGGGCATTTGTCCCCCACGAAATTTCAAAGCGTTGCATAGCAATTTTGACATTTGCAGAAACTTTCAAAGAATAAAGATGAAATTTTATATTCTAATCATTTTTCAGAAGTCTTATTGGAATTTTTTTTGTCTTACTGGTAAAATATCTCCTTGCAAGATTTGTCTTGAGACAGGATATCAGATCGAAAAGATCGTAAATGCTTGGTATTTAACCACAAATATGCCGGAAGCGTCAAAACTTTGGATATAGTTTAAAATGTTGATATTCCTAAGTCATATTTGTCTATTTATTCGTGTACTGTTTTTTCTTAGACTGGCCTCAATTTGCGCTCATGAAACTTTATAACATTAGGGCAGTGTTTTTCAACCATGGTTCCGCGAGTGGCTGCCAGGGGTTCAGGGGTTCCACCACAACAGACCGAAATTACCTGGGCGAAATTCGCAACCACAGTTCGATGCGGTTGTAGCAATGTAGTGTTGCAGTTGACTGCATCGCTTTGAACTACTGAGGCAAGCACAAGCGAAAGATGGCAATTCGGGGCATTAACTAACAGGAAAGCAACCAGCAGCAATAGAGCTCTGTTGAGTTCGTTTTTTCTCCTCAACATGAAACGTCTTGTGATCCTGAAACAACAATAAAAGAAGACGACGATCACTAAAGGAAAATAACCGAAGAACGCAATTCAAAAGCTTACTGACAAATTCACAGCAAGCCAACCGGAGCTGAACATTGAAGATATGATTTATTGTAGAAATTGTACTTACGCATTTACTGTACAATAATGTTAGGAGAGAGTAACCAAAAAGCTTATGACATAACATTAACAAAACGTAGTCCAAATCATAATAAAAACGGAAATCGAAATTGCTAACGATTTCGAATGGCCTTCATTCCTAGAAAAGGACGTCACGCACGCGCGATTGCGCAAGAGTCACGTGCTCAAGAAAATGATTTCGAGACGGAACCAACCAATGAAAATACACGATAAAATTGATATATACCTGTGTCAATGCTCAGTTCAATCGAGCAGTGGGCTTACCAAACTTTTCCCTTAAACCAGTAGTGGGCTTACCAAACTGGAATAAACCGAATTGAAGGATAGATAGTTGGAAAGACGTTTGGTGGTACGGAACTTGAAGATGGCGTGAAGTAGGAGATTCATCCCAAAGCTTTTCGTCTGACACTCTTCAGGGGATATCGTCAGAATGAAGTGGAGATACTACCGAACTGGTTTATATACAGAAAAGAAGAGATCTCATTGGTTAAAGCAGTGGCCAATAAGAAAGGG
>Ga0210059_1015285_pt1 | contig 11230 bp, 7 predicted proteins | sample Ectturendosymbi2_FD_188042 | JGI IMG/M metagenome (GOLD analysis project Ga0210059, IMG submission 188042) | Ecteinascidia turbinata endosymbiont from Florida, USA - Sample 2 (SPAdes) (version 2) | ecosystem: Host-associated > Tunicates > Ascidians > Unclassified | place: Key West, Florida... | reverse complement strand
GCCACCTAGTGATACACTCAAAGGCAAATAACTCAGCTGCCCCTTGATGGATTTCAATTATGTTTTTTTTCCAGACCATCTTACATGTAAGTGCACCTTATATAAAAAAATGAGGCATTTTTGTGACATTGGGTTACACAATTGCAATTTCTTGTTGGATTATAATGATTTGACCCTTCAGCGAAATACTACCACCTAACGGTTGGCGCCCAGGGCCAGGCTAAAGTGGACCAAGGTGGCCTAAAAGTCCTCCACTTATGACGTCACTCACAAAAAATCCACATACCCCAAGCAAAAAATTTTTTTTGAATGCAGACTAGAAGACTTGCCGCGTCTTTTGAGACTTTTACCGGGTCTGTAGAGCCTACCGGACCGGAGAAATTCCCACACAAAGCCACGTGCGTTTAGGCGTTTTTTTTCCGAAAATCCGAAAAAGCAGCCAGACGCCAAAGAGTTAAGATACTCTCCTATTAATGGCAAATGTTAAAAAATTCGTTCTCAGAAATCACTTATGATAAATTTTTGTAGATGATTTGAAAACACCAGTACTATTTAATCAAGTTTTGTATAATTTACTCAGCAATTCCAAAAGATAACTTTAAACTAAAAAATATTTACAATACTGTATAACTATATTCATTACTAAAAATCTCAATTTCTTTGATACTTATCTTCTCTCCATATTCCACTGCTGTACCTGCCTCAAGACATATTTATAAATCTGTTTTCAAGCTTCAATGCTCATCTTGCAAATCAATTTCCTAATTCCTAATATGATTTATTGAACAATTTTAAATGATAGTACTTATCATAACATGCAAATAAACCTTCACAATTTCACATACATCACAGTCTTCAGAAGAGATATAATCCACTTCATATGCATCATCCTTTTCTAAAACCATTTTTATCTTCTTTTGCTTTGGTGCTGATGACTTGTCACGTTTCTTTTTAGGAACATCATCAACAGGATGCTTTCGGGGCCGACCCCTTGGCCGTCGACCAGTTCCATTGTGTAGCAAGGATGAATGAGACAAAGGAGTAGATGCGCGACTACTGCTAGCCCTAAAAAAACAAGACAAGAAAATACACATGTTACGTAGATAATTAGATTCATTCTTTGGTACACGAAAAGCGGAAGTGCTAAATAGCCTTATAATAAATACTACGGCCAAAGCAAACGATACAACTGACATCTTACAAACGTTTCGATAACAACTGTTATCATCTTCAGTGCATAGCAATACATGGTCAGAGAAAAGTTGGGAACCCTTCCCAAGAGAAAGGTTGGGAAGACTTTAAATCATATATAGATTCATTCTGTTACAAAAGAATCTTTCCAAAGTTCCCATATAGCAGGGGTGGCCAAACCTGCTCCATGTTTGAGCCACACATTGTAAAAGCCAAGTTACAAAGAGCCGCAACATAAAAATCTAAAAATATGATTTTATTTGCAATCTACACTTCCATGACATATAATTCTTTTTGTTACTACTGGGGTAAAGGCTTGTTCTGACAATAACAGTTCATGATACTCATCAAAAACTTTTTGGTAATAGAATACTATGGTAATAGAATAATGAAGAATCAAGCAGTTTGTTTAGGTTATGTAGAGAAAGCCATCTCGCATCTACATCATGCAACAATTCAATATTACTACAGCAATTAAAGGTTCAGCCATATGTACTATTATGTACCAAGCCAAAGCACTTCAGGAAGTATGATTTAAAGTCTTCCCAACCTTTCTCTTGGGAAGGGTTCCCAACTTTTCTCTGACCATGTACCCCTTCAGCATTTCGACAGATGAGCATGTACCCCTAAAATTTCTTCTGACAAAAGGGCTGAGTAAAATAATAAAAATCCGCTGAATTTTTAATAGAACTTTCATATTTAAGAATATTTGGATAAATCACATATAGAATATGTTTCCCTTCTATTGCTAACCTTAAATGTACCCCTTCATACAGGCAAATGTACCTTTAGGGGTACATGTACTTCTGGGAGTACATGTACCCCAAGTTGGGAACCTCTGATTTGAAGAAATACAACTGCACACATCAAACAATAATATTTTATGAGAATTTGAGAATCCATGAGAAAGTAACCTAAAGCTAAGTTGCACACAAACTAGCATAATTATATCTTTGACCTAGTTTGGTCACATTTAGGCCCAGGGCAACAGAACTATAGGCTAGAGATAATGAAATGTTTTGAGCCTCAGGCTGCTGTCATTGCAGATCTTTGAAGAAAATGTGATATGACAATGAATACAGTTACAACCAATTAGGAATTACACTAAAATCAATCTAGAAGAATGGTTCTCAAACTTTTTGTTGCAGTAGGCCCCTTTTACTGCACCCAAAACAACTGTGGACCCCTTTGTTTTGTTAACATTTTTTCAATTGAGAAATTAGACCTGGTCACCTCTTAGCATGAGCACCTTAAATGCCCTGACAAAAATCTAATTTTAGGTTTTAGCCTGCCACCAATCGTTTTCACCAAAATCAAATTTTTAAGTCAAAGTCGAATGGTAACATGAGCATGTCAAGGCTACATTTGTGATACGATCAAGCTCTAATAATGAGTCAGTTGGGTGGATAATAACAAGGTTTTCTTTATTGGATTTTGGTCTGCAGATTCCCTACAGGGTTCATGGACCCCAGAGGTTAAAAACCTTGTCTACAAAGCAGTACCAGCATAGTAGAAACTGCTCAATACATCCATGAATAATAAATCTATCCTATAATTTTAATTTCTCCCTGAGATAAAGTTTTCCATTTAAAATGCATGACAAATGCTAGGTAAATAAATCCACACTCAACTTTTCAACTCTATTTTCAATTCTATGTAACTGTATTTGTAATGAATAAAGGCTTGTTCTGACAATAACAGAGCATTTTCAAATGTATCAGTATTATATGTTGCTTCAACTCATTTTGCCAGCTATTTTGCTTTAAATCTTATGCATTCTTGGGTCACACATTCAGTCATAGCAGCCAAAGTAAGTTTTCTAATGCAGTGCTTATCAACCAGTAGGATGTGACCCACTCGCAGGCAATGAAGCTCTAAGTGTGCTATAAACTTTTCACTTTACTACTCCAACTATACATGGGGCAAGAATTACATTTTCATAAGTTATGGATAATAGCCAAACAAATAATATTTTTCATTATCAGAACACAATATCAAATTTCTTCTGCCTTTCACCACTACTTACACCTGTGAAGCCAGCTTTTCAACTATAAAAAAATGAAATTGAAGACGTGAAACAGTTTTAAAACTAGCATTCTGCATGCTACTTTGTGTATGAGCCTGTCCCTTTCAAACCCCCACTTGATCTGATAACTTCCAATAAACAAGCTCAAGTTCCACATTAAATTGCAGGTTTTCCTTGTGTTGTTTTTTGATCTCTTCAACTTATTGTGGACCCTGAAATAACTTTTTGGTAAAAGTAGGCTACGGTTAAGAATGTTGAGAAGCACTGTTATTCTAATTCATACTGTACAATGAAAGAATCAAGACAACTTAGGATGACAGCAGAAAAGCTTGAGTTGCTAATTGATTAAGTGACTGATGGCATTTTCTATCCAAGCCATTCGTTTTAATAATAGTGGTCTAAGTATGCCCTTTAACAATGTTCTGCTCTTAACACTTTGAGAACCGGTCTACGATATGTTCGTACTTCCATTTCGGCCTAACAAACAGCAGTTTTCGGTTGCCTTACCAACGCCCTAGCTCCTCCGCCGATTGCGCTAGAGAGCTGTTCAAGGGCTCAAACGGATCGGACAGTCTAGCAGATTGCACTTGAAAAAAAATTTTTTGGTTGAGGTGCAGATTATTTGTGAGTGACGTCATAAGTGAAGGAGTTTTTTGGCCATTTCGGCTCATGTTGCCTGGCCTAGAGCTCAACCACTAGGCCAAAGTATTTCGCTGAAGTTTTCGTTGGAAACTAGGCTCGAGTCTGAGTTTTTTTAGCCTTTGATCGACTTTGTAGCGTTTCTGGTTGAAAAGTTATGATCTTAAACAAACAAATTAATTAATTATCTAATTAGTCAAAATTTTTTATTAACTTAGATCATAACTTTTGAACTCAAAACCTCAGCAGGTCATCCAAAGTATCAAAAGACTCGGAATGTAGCCTAGTTTCCAATAATAACTTCAGCGAAATACTACCACCTAACAGTTTGGGCCTAGGACCAGGTGAAGTTGGCCAAGGTGGCCAAAAAGTCTTCCACTTATGATGTCACTCACAAAAACCCGCAAGCCCAACCAAAAAAATTTTTTCGACAGGAGGGGAGATATTCCCACACAAAGCCCCACTCTATCCAGCTGTTTTTTTGCAAACCGCTTGAATTAACCCGGATGTTAAAGTGTTAAGAAATTTCATATGTTTTTCAAACATTAGCAGTATTTGTTGATAACTGCTAATGTTTGAAAAACATGAAAGTTTTTGAACAATTTTGCATTTAATTTTTTTCTGCCTAATGCAGCTCAAAATTTATGTAGGTTTGTTGGTCAATGAGTATGCACACTGTTTATTATAGTGATGGTTGTGATGGTTAAGCTTAATGTCCTTTTGAATCATTTTTATGGCTAGCAAATACTCAAGCAAGCCATTGTTATTTTCACCCAGCAGAACAAGAGCATTTTTGTACAGAAGCATTCATTAGTTTATTGACAAATTTACACATATTTTAAGGCAGTGGTGCTCAAACCGTGGCCCGTAAGCCCTTCTCTGGATTGGCCCGCAAAGCAATTTTCATTAGAAAGAAAACTTAACACTTTAATCATGTAAGAGAATTTTTTAGATAATTTTTATTGAGATTATTAATTCTTGTGGTCCGCGAAGGGTTTCTGAAAGACAAATGTGGCCCACGAGCCAAAAAGTTTAAGCACCACTGTTTTAAGGCATTTGCTTGTAGGATTATGACAGTCAATCTTTTTTTTACAATGTGACAGCAGTATAAAAGCTTAGTTAGCCAAATTTTAATAAATGCAGTTCATTTTTAGCAGAACTAAGGACTATTTCTTGTCACTTTATAGGCAACGCATGGTCCATGAGCCACAGTGTGTTTATTACTGCTATGTAGTATACGAAGTTTAAAATCTTTAGTTAAACATTTTAAACATTATCAACAAAGGTTCTTAAAGCATCCTTAAACCCTTTAATGACCGCGCCGGCCAGTCGCCGGCACGTGTTTGGTCATAACTTGCCAGTTGCTGCAACTAGAGAGGTGTTCAAACCTTCTTCAGATTCAGCAAGACTTCTAGTTCCAAGTCAAGAAAAATGTTCAATTTTGGGTTTGGGGTTTTCTTGGGGGGACATCACAAGTGGGAGAGTTTTAGGTTTTTTTGGCCCGGCCCTGGACGCCAATCAAATGGCCCAACATTTTGGCCCAAGTATTTTTGAGAAACTAGGCTATCCTACGAGTTTTTAGAACCCTTGATTGGCTTTCTAGCATATCTGGATCCAAAATTGTGCCAAAAAAACAAAAAGTGGTCAAAATTTCTACCCTTAAAAAATAAACCTGGGTTGAATAAAACTCCGTTTGTACATGGCTGTAACTCGCCGTTACAATAGGATAGAGAGCTGTTAAAGGCTGCTAATGACTCGCAAAGACTTGTTGTTTAGACTGCAAAAAAAAATTTCAGTGCTCCTTGTCGGCATTTTTGGCCATGTTTGCATAACCACAGGATGTTCTGAAAGGTCTGTCAAAACATTGGATGATGTCAACATCCCGTGGGATTCTAACAATGAGCTGAATTCGTGACTCAAAGCTTTGCTGGATTTAAATGGATTCTAGGCTACAGTACGAGTCTTTACAAGGTTTGATGGACTTTGTAACATTTCTGATTCAAAAGTTATGGCCAAACTTCTCGAAATGAATTGGGGAAATCCCCTAAAATTACTCAGGCATGACCCCAATAATTCGGCATCTTTTGGCCCTAACTTGGGCACCAGATATCTGAGGAAGTCCATCAAGGGCTCTAAAGATTCATATTCCAGCCTAGAATGCAACCAAATTTTGAACCACAAATTCGGCCCATTGTCCGGGTGATGACATCATAAAAGAACATTTTTAAAAAATGCTCTTTTTTTAACACCACCCACCGAAAACCCCGAACCCAAATATCAAAAGTCTTTTTTGCAGTACAAACTAAAAGACTTCAAGAGTCATTCGATGCTTCGAATAGCTCGCTAGCATGTTCTAACATCGAGTTATCACAAATCGAATTGACGCCAGTGGGAGACTCAATGCATTTTCTGCAATTTTCATATATTAAAATGGGGTTTTGGGGCCATAACTTTAGCTCTAGACATGCTAGAAGGTCAATTAAGAGCTCTATAGACGTGGCTGATCGTCTAGTTTCCAAAAAAAGTTTGAGTCACAAAAATGGTTCATTGGAATGGCACCCAGGGCCTGTCAAATAGAGCAAAAATTCAAAAACATGTCCTCTTTGTGACATCACCAAGAGAAATCCCTACACTCAAATCAAGTAATTTTTTTTAAATCGAACCAAGAAGACTTGCCGCATCTGTAGAAGGTTTGGGCAGCTTTCTAGCTATAAAGGCTGGCGAGTTATTAACAAAAATGTACTGGCCTATATGTACACAAATGCGGCCGTCAAAGGGTTAATAATCAAATATTCAAAAAACAAGACTGAAAAACATGATTACAAGGCATTTAACAATAGTAGTGTAAAAGTATATATGGAATTCATAAGAAAATAAGCATATGACTCAGGGAAATGAGCAAATAAACATGTGTGGTAAAGAATAGTTTATGCTGTTGACTTTAACAAAACATGCATTATGTTAATAAAAGATTGGTGGAAACAATAATTGAAAAAAAAAAACTTGGAAACATATGGCTCCTTTTTTTATGCAAAAACCAGATACGGTAAAACAGACATAAAGAGAAAAAGGCTGAGAATCACGATATTGAAATACAACAGTAGGTACATAGGAAAATACAGAAAATTACATTAGGACAAAGGTTGAAGCACCTTAGTGATGTGACTTGTAGCTTTTGCAACAAAAGGGTGAAGGTTTGAAGTCGAAGTAAAAATGTCCAACTCTGAACCTTAGCTTCTAAATATTTCTAACAGCAACTTTTCTATAATTTCCAATAGTTGCATCAACTGTTGAAACGTTGGCTAGTGTTTTAACATGTTTTTGTATTTTAGCACCAGTAGAGCCTGACTAAAGTTTTGTTAATGTGTGCTCTACTTTCTTACTGAAACATAAATAATTTCTATAATTCATTTACAAGCATTGAACAAATATTTTTTCATGCTGCTAACCATTAACCACATCTTACTTCATCATACAGTTTGCTTACATAAAATGCTAACAAAAATGATACTTATGATCAACCAAAAACCGCATAACAAAGCTTCATCACCTTCCTTTAGGACTTGTTAATCTCATTAATTGGATAAAATGACTACCACCTTTGTCACACATCTTCACCAAAACCTACTAGGTTACTACAGGTAATTTTGTCCCTCGGTTAAGGCTTGCACTGTCCATTTTTTCTTCATCATGTGATGTGATCCCATTACTCACATACATTACCATTTCAATGTCATGGTTACAGCATGGTTTTCTCATACTGAACCCTCATTGTACCTTCTCACAGTTGCAATGTTTCACCTCATGATGGTCGTATTCTTAACTCTAACCTACTTCTTCCTGCTTTGCTTACAGTTTAACTTTTCCTGTTTGAATGTTTAAACCTGCTGTCGTCTTGGCTAATTTGTTGATTCTCACTGTTGTTTGAAATGCATGCCTTTTGGACAAATACTGAAATAGACTCCATACTTCTTGATAGTGGACATGATACTTGCAACAACTTAAAAAAAACAATTATCATAATTGGCAAATGTACAGAATATTATAATATTTAAGGTTGTTATCAACCAAAGATTGAGAAATTCGTTAAGAAATTGCTTGCATCACTTATGCAAATACAGTACAAACTTTTATCCATGGCTCTTGTAACCTCATAAATGCACATTTCATGTTTTTCAGCAAGGATAAAGGCATCTTAACAATTATTTTAATGCAAACCACAAAATACACATCAAACACCAGTCTTGTTAAATATGAGCTGGTTTATCAAGCTACCACAAGAAGACATTGGCTTACAATTCTGCGCCCACATCCATACAAAAACAATCGCAAGACCTACGTTTGACACACTTCACAAAAATTTAGGCATGCATCTCAGCTTAACACAGCCAACATTTACCAATGAAGCTCACCTGCTCGAATCATTTGCGAAGTCCACCCAATCTTCTCCGACACTTTGCTTATGAAAGTCAAACTTCGAGTGTCCTCCATCCAGACCACTTGCACTCACATCGTCCAACAGCTTTCTGCGAGGCATCTTAACACTCGATTAGCTGTTTTGATCTTGGCAGCGCTATGTCCCGTGATCGCTGCTGATGGCGCGCAATTTCAGAAACAAACTCCACACTCAATCAAATGCTTAAGAAAGCAGCAACCACGACTAAGGCTATTTTTTGCACACGAAAATCTGACATTTCAACTAAAACACGAACGACCTCTAGCGACGGATTCACTTGGATAGCTTTCAGAGATTCATGATTTCACGAAACAGAAAAGCAAAAACAATGATTTCATTTTGAGACAGAAATTGCCAGATCAACAATGTATGGAACATTTCCATTGGAAAAGGATTTTAAAAATTCTCAAAATAATTACGACCCGAACACACAACCGGCAACGTTTCATTAAATTGGAAGGATTTACAAAAAAGCAATTTGAAAAACGACTGAAACTACGTTACATTTGTCACACGCACTCAGTGATAGCGTGACTGGAGTCAATGGCTCAACTCGACTCAGGCGCGTAGCCAGGGAGGGCAATGTGGGCAATGGACCTCCCCAATTCCGAACGTTGCACCAAAAATGTTCAGGGTAATCAAGTTTTTGATGCGTAAGCCACAGAAATACTTCAGTGCAAATCAACGACACTGCTAACGGAACACTTAAAAGCACTAGTGTTTCTGTATGCTTTCGAGGAATCAGTCGACTGCCATCTGCTTTCGTCTTTTTGCGATGATTCAAACTTACACATATCTTTATTCAAGTATGTACTTTCCACGATGGGTGTAAGCAAGGAATCGATCAGCAAAATTTTAATAGGAAATCGATTTCACGTAAAATTACGCATCCTCAGTCCTTATTATTACATCAGCCTTTAGTCGAACCTGATCAAAGCATTATATTTTACCAATTGTCCATGATTAATCAAACGTTGATAACATGAGGGTCGGAAAATGTTATCCAGGGCGGGCAATAGTAGATTTTTCAAGTGAAGCGAAGGATTTTCCTAGGGGAGGCCAGAAATTATGAAATTTTATTTTTTCCACTCGAAACTAAGAAAACCACCTTTTTGCTAAAAATTTTACAAGAAAATGTCAAATTTTTCCAAGGCCCCTTTCTATCCCTTTCGACGCTCATTACTGTGTATACAGGCCCATAACCAGCTTGGGACACCAGGGGGGCGAACAGTTTTCTGAGAGGAGGACAAATGTCTTAAACTATGTCGAATAGTTTTAAAATATGTTCAACACATTTTTCCAGGGGGGGAGCGAAAAATTTTCTAGGGTGGCACTTCAGTTACGGGCCTGTGTGTGTATAGCATTGTAAATGCTAGAGAATTCATGTCATGGCTGGCATTTACATGAGGTTTAACAACCGCGTGCAAGTTGGTGATAATAAAATACAAACTTGTATCTGAGTGCTTGTAATCACTAACCGAAAGAAAAACAAGGAGTAACGCTTTTCGCAGGGGTTTCTGGCGCACTACCTTGCTGTATGTCGCCAAATGGTGATTCAAACTTCATTTCAGTACCATCGCAAAAATTCCTCTCTGTTAACCCTGCCATGCTACAAATACAGTATTACTTTTTTCTGTAGCATCAGCCGTAGCCTTAAATGAACATCGTATATTTTTATTTTTGTACAGTTTTAAAGTAAATAGCGGCAATGTACGATTTATATGCCTTGAAGCTCAAACTTTGGCTGAGAAGAAATCCAGTGTCAAAGTCTTTTTACTACGCAAATAGGCCATAGACCACGTGCCTCAAACTCAAAACGAGGGCCAAACGAGGACTTAAAAAAGAAACAGGGCCTCATTATGACTATTTTAGGGCGGCAATATGACGCTGACGCAAAAAAAGCGGTACCTGCAACCTACTCGAAACAGCCTTTGCATCTTTTTTCCTTCGAATGATGTCGTGAGTTATAGGGAGTTTATCTCTAACCCTCTCCATCTTCGTTTAGAACAGCTATGTCCAACGCCGGCACAGTCAAAGGTTTTGTGCGGCCCATTTCAAGTTTTAGCTGCAGTTATAAGTATCCTACATATTGACAACCACTTCTTATTTTGTTGATCTTCAATTTGCCATTTTTGATGCAGAAAGTCCTCAGTACCACTTTAACCAGGGGCATAACGAGGGGGGAAACGGGGGCACAATTCCCCGGGCGCCCTGTCATAAAGACTATATGGTTTCTGAATAGTCACAACAATGTCATAGGCACTTTCTTCAATACACTACATTTACTTCCAAATCTCTCAGGTTCGAACGTGGGGGCGCCAAACTTGCTTCTTTCCCCAGGCACCATCTAACCTCGTAATGCCTCTGACTTTGAGACGTCTGTTACCATTGCAGTTAAGATTCGAACGCATTCAGTACATTAGCTTAAACTAAATTCAGTTTGCTAAGATCAAAGTAAGCCATTCAATGTGCGGCCCACACTAATATGCCACTCATTATGCGGCTCTGGTTAAGATAGTGGCATAATTTTTTTCTCAGTAAGCCATTCAGCTTGGACACAGCTGGTTCAAAATGAACTTGTTGACTCGCTGGCAGAGCACTTTCAAACACCGGTGAATAAACAAAATACCTTAAATGTTAATTATTTCAAAATTCCCAAAAAGCATCACGGGCCGCACAAAATGCCCTCGCGGGCAACACGCGGCCCGCGTGTTTGATGCCCCAGAATTCCTTCTAGATATTTGTTACGATTAAGCATGCATTGTGCCGGTTAAATCACAATCATGTGGAGTGTTAACGTTTTCATCAATGATTTCACATTAACTTGCCGGCGAAAAAAACAGTTTTGTCAAGTAATCATAGTCTGACCTGTACATAGTTTTCAAAATGTTTCAAGTTTCATCTGATGTTAAACCAGG
>Ga0210059_1015283_pt1 | contig 11232 bp, 7 predicted proteins | sample Ectturendosymbi2_FD_188042 | JGI IMG/M metagenome (GOLD analysis project Ga0210059, IMG submission 188042) | Ecteinascidia turbinata endosymbiont from Florida, USA - Sample 2 (SPAdes) (version 2) | ecosystem: Host-associated > Tunicates > Ascidians > Unclassified | place: Key West, Florida... | reverse complement strand
ACAACTGAAAGTGTTTGGCGGTTTCAAAAGGTCCGGTTGCCCCCCTGGTTGTGGACCTCACTCGGGCCACACATGTGGCTTCTCTAAATTGACTCGAATCGATACTGATCGATTTACAAGCAAATCTAGTGTATTAATCTTTTGACTTGTTATTCGACCTCGAGCCATATTGTAGGAAACGGGAAATTCATCATGTATTTAAAAACGTGCTGAAATCTGCTGCTTTTTTCATCCTATTAGAGCGACTCGAGCTGGCAACTTAATGACACGAAGTGATTGAAATTGTTTTGTTTCCCCAGTTGGAATAGACGTGATTGAAATTAATGATTTAACTCGAAATAAATTCAGCAACCCTGATTAGAACTGGATTCAACTATCTTGAAATCTGACTTCTAGTTGCAACTCGAAGAATATTAATGGACCACACAACTGAAGAAGATACATTCAGATGTTTGAATAACAAAAAAACAAAAAAATTGTTAATTTCCATACTTCAACACAAGGGTGTCCAACTACGGGGGCCAGTTCCGGCCCGCGAAGACATTTTGTCCATAATAAAAAAATACAGTAATATATTTAGCCTACGAAAAAATTATTGATTTAGTAGAATGTGACACATCCCGAAACCAATCATATTACATAATATGTCCGGCAATCGAACTGTTGTGTAATAGCTTATGTGACCCTCTGACAAGAACGTTTGGGGCCACGTGCTTTAAGACCACAACCGATATGTTAAGGAAGAGTTTTAACTTAAGCACTGTCTGTGCACACTGCACAGGTAACAAAACACACTGCACAAGTAACAGCTTTTAGTCGAATAAATGGAAGAGTTTCAATGCATAATCATCAATGGCAATGTCACACATAAAAAGGCTACGTTTTAGGAAAACTAGCAAAGTTCCAAGTGAAATTTTGGGAGATCAATTTTTCTCTTTCATCATTAATCTCTTCTAAAAAACCTTACCAGCAGCGCTGCTGTCAACTTCGTGATTTGTCTCAGGCATCTTCAAAGTGTTATTAAAAATGATGGCACACTTCAAACTTTGCCGAGAAATGTGCAGCAGGATTGATTGCCAGCAAGAGCACAGAGCAGGTACCGAGTTTAAACTGGGGACGGGGAACATGCCCCCCTCAACTTGTGGACAGGGGGGACATAATATTTTTTGCCCCCCAATATTTTGTGCTAAAAAATGTAGTTGCGCAAATTTCATGGTTACATTACTGTTGGAAACGTTTCGCCAGCATGAAGCCATGGAACAAATAAGAACAGTGAACATTATCACTGTAGACACACTATACATATTTACTATGTAAACTCAATTTCATGATTGTTGAAAATTGTGTTGGTTAATTTGAATTACCGAATCGTTGTGCACATGAACGCCACCAGGCGCGTAGCCAGGGAGACAACGGGGCCAATGTCCCCCCAATGCCAAAGTTTTGAGGTTAATAAAATATTTGACATATAAGCCAAAGAAATACGTCAGTGCAAATCAACGAAACTGCCTCAAGGAACTCATCCTACTTCAGCTTTTAGTCGAATACAAACTTATCTCTGACCTTTTGTAATCAATGACCGCAAGTAAAAACAATTGGAATAATCTTTTCGCAGCTGTTTTTGCTGTATCCCTCTTAATGGTTACATAAACTTCATTTCAAGACCATCACGAATTTCTCTTTGATAACCGTGGGTATTACAAATATTACCTATCCATGTTTCCAGGTATAGCACCTATCACCACATGGTCGTAGCCAGGGGAAGCACCTGGGTCATGGTCACCAAAATATACAAATTCCCTAATGAGTCTCCCCCATTTTGCCAATTTTACAAAAAGGTCGTACTATAGTTGAGTAAACATGATGACGTCATGCAAACGTGAACAATAAAGGTTTGTCCCCCCCAAACTTTTTTAGTAAACTCGGTCGCTGGAACAAAGAGTTTAAAGGACAACCGACAATGATATGCTTTAGTCACAAAAGAAGATGAATTCAGCTCAGGGTCTATTTCGGCCCTTGTTGGTGTAATTATTCTGAAAGGCAAGCAATATCAGCAGCACATAGCAACCTCTTTCCGGTATTGGCGGGTTCCTTCAGCCAATACCGGAAACAGTGCTCGCCAAATATTGCAGCGCCAATTGGCATTTCCAACTGAATTGTAAAAGGTGCTTTTTGTTCCCTCTGCTGTGAACTGAACCTTTGATGGAACTCCTTCGCACACTTGGATGCGCCGCGTTGCAATCAAAAAAGGTCAGAAGTGTACTGATGTAATTTCAACAGCACCTCACAGGAAGTCATGCAATAATGAACAGAAACATTAAAAATTTCAGCACCGTGAGAATGTGGGGTTCGTTTACAAATGGCGGCTTTTTTCGGCATTATTGATAAGGTTGTCAACTTTTCCCACATGCCATCAGCACGTCCATGCGTTTTGTATTATACAGAAAAAGCGGCTGACATACATCTGGCAAGTATTTACCAACGATTGTTTGTCAATTTTATAAAACTGGCGTGAGCTTATTTTCCACAAAGCAAACATCTTGCTCTTTTTCCCTGAATGAACGAAACGATCTAGACATTGGTTTAACCTACTCTAATGTACGGAGCAAAACGAATCACAACCGACCCATGCTGTTGCAGCTCTGCTTGCTATAGATTCAGATCTTTGAAAAATTAAAAAGCGACCTTTGATCTGCGGCCTCTCGACTCTGTTCAAAAGCACCGTACTGGTCGCAAAGCAGTGAATGAGTGTGAGCTTATATCAAATCCGAAAATATGTTTCCTTGTGGGGTTTACTCAGAACAGTGGCCAGAAAGTCGTCAATAGGGGGGCTTTACGTTTGTGTGGGGGGGCTTAACGTTCTTGCAGGGGGGGGTTGACATTCAAATTTGACAAACTTCCACTAACTTACATTGTTTCGTATTTCAATTTGGGGGACGTGCAGCTACGTTTGGGGGGCTAAGCCCAACAAAGCCCCTCCGTGGCGACGGGACTGGGTTTACTTCTTGAGCTTCAGTGCTCCTTTATTTCAATCTTTACTCTCACAGGTTACAACCATTCGAGATTAAATGAAACGGTGAATCCCGATAAACGTTTACGTTTGTGAAAGCAACCTTAACAAAAGCATTCTTAGCAAAAATATGTGCTCACAGATTCGGGGCCTGGAACTCACGTTTGGTAGCTTGACGAGTTGAAGTGGACCAGGTACTACCGTAATCCGATGACGTGTAACAAGCACCATTCATGACGTAGCTGGTAGAACAATTCAGCATTCTTGCAGGAGCGCAAACCTGACTCATATAAACAAAAATAAAATTATTTGACCACATTTTGCAAGGCGGTGAAAATTTTCTATTCACGTAAGAAAAGGAATTTCAAAGACCAATTCACAAAATCGTCTCGTATGCTGCAATTCAGTTCTAGCTGTTGGATGCTCCACGATAAACTTAAAAATTTAGCATATGTTTCATAGTCAGAAACTCCCTGGTTGTTATTCTAATTACTTTTCCTGCAAAATAATCTCTTTATCACGTTGTTTATTTGTTCACACCAAATCAGTTTGTTTTACACAATTATTGTGAGGGGAGATAACGATTTTATTAGAAGAGGGTTAAATTTCATGCCGACTGGAAGAAACAAGGAAAGTTATGCAGGTTGATAAAAAATGTGCGCAAAACGCTTTTCAAGTATTTTTGGAAAAATTTCGGAAACGCCTCAATGAAAACATTAAAAGTACTGGAAATTTCAAAAAACAAATGCAGACTTTTTGCTGCTTGCCTTTTCATGAAAGCAATCGAAGCAGATCTATCTCTTGTTTTTTGCGACAAATTTAAGTCACGTAAAGTTAAAAGACAACAGGTTTCAAGAGCAATAGCTAATGCAGAACAACAACGGCATCCTGTCCATTACAAGCGTTAATTGTGTAATAAATAAGCCCATTATTGCTTAATCAATAACCAACTGACTGTTCGTCTGTTGGACTTGATCCAAGCAATTTTTAACTTATAAAACCCATAAGCGCTCCTGTAACATGCAGCATGCAAAACAAATTTTCTAAAATTAGTTTTTCGATTCAGCAGAAAATTAAGTGATGTAAATGTTGGCACTGCAATAAGGCCAGTCAAAACGTACATTTCACTTTTTACAGCAAACGACATTACCTGCTAACTCAATGTCGCAAACAATTTTTTAGTAGCGAATTGTTAAAACGTCTGTTACCGTGAGATCCGAATTTTTCGGGGAAACGCCCAAATTTAATCCAATAGCATCATGGCCAGTGAGCGGCAGAGGGTTGCCATCAAACTTTGGAGTTTTCCTTGGTACTGGTGAAACCGATGAACATGGCGGGGGCTGGTTCGCACCGAAAGTCAATGGGCATGACGAAAGGTCACCTGGCGCTTTGGTGGTCGGTCCCTTTGACAATGCACTCGGCGATCTGGCGCGAGGTGATCCGACCAGAAACCTAAGATTTAAAATATGGATTTCTTCAGTTGGTTAATACAATGCAGGAGTAAATAAACGTGACTAGCAATCTTTAAGAAATATTTGCAATAACACGGCTCGCAAGAATACAAAAAGCGCAATTATTGGGTAAGTCTGCTCTGATTTGCCCTAAAAGTTATTTTGTTTTGGTATCCTATCAGTTTCTAATGCTTGGCGCATCGAAAAAGGTGGCGCATTTTGTTTGATCACGAAAGAACGTCAGTTTTCATTTGGTCCAGTTCATGTGAAGCTCTTTCTCCCGTGAAAGAGCTTTCGTGAAAATTTCCAGCATCCTGAAAACTCACTCAAACGTTTTCAGTTGCGACGTTTGAGTGAGTGGTAAAAACGCAGGAAATATCTGACAACCTCGAATACCATAGTTTTTATTGGTTGTCAAAAGGCATTTAATTTGCAGCAGAATTGCAGAACAACTTACGTCACTGATGGAGGATTTGTACGGTTGTCTGCGTTCACAACAAAGCTATATCCAAAATAAGCCGGCGATCTCGTTGTGGTGCTTGTTCCAGTGGCATCAACCTTTCTGGAAAGAGTGCGCGCTGTTTTTTGCGAAAGAGTAAATGCTGAGGTTTCAACAATCCACGTGTTCAGAATGTTCATCAGCAAAACCAGGCAGCAACAGGCCAGGCTGGATTGTAAGCAAGAGACCGAAGATTGCTGGGATGTGTTTCTCATCCCGAAAAGTTTGTTTCTCAAACAGGTAGCACGCAGTGTTTTGCTCAGATCAGAAATTCTAGTTTTTGAGCAGCTTTTTTTTCTTTAAACGATACCGTTCCAAAGTATTAAACAACGTTTGTTAACAGTCAAGGCAGTCTAAGACCTAAGACAAAATCCATGTCGCATCATAACACATGTGCAGAAGTGAGGGAAATGTGCTTATAAGTCAAGCCACGTCTTTGACAGACAAAATTGTGAGTCTGCCTGACCGGCACAAAGAACTGTCGCAAAAGAGTATCTCACATAATCACTTCTCACTATTTGCACAATTTTTCTAGATATTAGCTGCCCTCCACCCAAATGCCAGTGGAACCCATCAAAGCAGGGTTGCGGAGTCGGAGGTAAAATATCCGACACTGACTCCCAACTCCACATCTGACTTTCCAAAATTTCCGACACCGACTTTCCAAAATTTCCGACTCCGACCTTTCCAAAATTTCCGACTCCGACTCCTTAACATAAAGGGAATTAAATTTGGCTGTTAAAATCAATGGAAATCCTGGTACACAGCAAGAAATCTCTGTTTCAACAAAAGTTTCAAAATAAATTGTACCATTTCAACAGGAATACCCAATTTAGGAGTGTGATGCAAAAATGATCCAATTGGTAGTCAGCGTCGGACAAAAATCCGACTCCGAGTGTTGTTAGGAATCCGACTCGGACTCCACCCAAAAACCTACGACTCCGATTCCGCAACCCTGTATCAAAGATGCATAATTCAGAAAGCATAAACATTTTCTGATGCGCACGGTGGCCAACAAATCAACAAAACAGTTTTTTCCCTGAGCTTTCATAAACCTTGCCTAATTAAATGCTGTGTACTTCTATAAACATGTTTATACTTATTGAGCCATATGCACCACACCGTCAGTCAAAACGCAGCAACGTTCTTCATTTTCTTAAGGAAGATTCGTGAAATGTTGAAGTACAGAAGTCCGTTGGACTTCAGTCAGTTATTGCCAAATTGAAAACTCACACATTCAAACAGTATTTTTCTTTATATTTTTGCTCCCGCCTCATATTATTTAACTTGAAGCCAGCTGTTGTGACGATTGGTTAACCATTCTCTTTGGTAAATTTCCAGGTGGGATACTAATTCGCTAGATCTGCTTTCATTTTAATGAGGTTCAGGACCTTGACTGTATGCATTTACAATTCCGCTATATGAACAGCAACTAAAGTGCAGTTGCTGTTAAAGGGCTTGCAATTTCTGTAAAGCTTTTCAGCTTTAGTTTTATAACACCAAAGGGTTTTTCCTGAAAATATCTACACTTATACAAAAAGCATTCCTGCACTTTTACAACTTTTCTTTAGTTTTCTGCCTGCTGTACGTTAAGGCACTTTTTCAAATAAATCTTTGTACAATTTCAGTTTTTAGTGCTAGGCTCGCAAATTGATACAACCAACACGGAAACAGAAAAGCAAAGGACAAAGATTGCGATACGAGTTCAGCATCGAGCCGCACCCTCTCCCCAGGCTGGTCTGAACATTAATAACATTACGATTAGCCCTCTCCAACCGCTGCGCATTACTTCCTGTCGCTAAATCCCTTCACCAGCTGTTGTTCTAGACTGGGAGGCTTTGCGGATTGTTGGGCTTTGCCTTTTACCAACAGCACCTCTTGGTGATGAGTAGCAAGCACGAGGCTGCACACACCCAACACTGCATGGCATGCGTTTGTAAGAAAACAAACAATAAAAATACTAGAATACTGCTCGTTAACAACTTGATTAAGACAAAGTGTTCCGAAAGTTGGCCAGATAAGGCCTCAAGCATCTCAGCAAAAACTGTAAACTGAGTTTGAAAACTTCTCCTGTCAGTGAGTCATTATCTGTTCCGTGATTTTGATTTTGTGGTTCAACGATTTATTGCAGTCGCACTCTTTGCTGATTAGAAGCTACATTTGGAGTAGCTAGCTGTTTATACATTTGCAGCATTTCCCAAGCAAGTATGTCGTATTTTTGATATTAGCATACCACTGCAAAGTTAAAATAGAAAACGTCCTTTTGAGATGGTGTCTGGGTCTTCTAACGAAAGTACCTACTTCAGTGAAAATCAGTCATGTTAACTTCGTAACATGAACCTGAAATTAGAATATCAATACTTTCTTTTCCAAAGTGCATTCAAATATGCGCCAAAATTTGTACAACTTTAAAAAACAGTTTTTCCTTCGCAGTCAACACACCTGATGGTCAAACATTATTTACAATACAACATTTTCTGTGTGTCCTGTACATCCAACTTAATCCAGCTCTTCGTGTTTACTAGCCAACGTAAATATGTAAACATCGTCACGTGACATACCCGCTTGATTGTGAAACATTTTTACCTCTTCATTATTTTCTTTCAAATAAGTAAGTGTTCTCTTTAGCAGACATTTGTTGTTATCATGGCGCTTACTTTCATAGGCAGATGTTTAGGTATCAAAATGATGTGTGTATAGTTCTGTATTTGCATGAATCAGCACTATCAGCAGGGTTTATGTGGTAATAAAAATAGCAACCTATTGCAATAAACTCTGATACGAAGCAAATGTCTTGAGAGTAACGTGAGGCTGGCGTTCATTCAACTGCTCGACTCACGATTTGACACAACTCAGTGTAAGCCAACACCCAACTGATGAGACAACCTTCGCGTTACTTGTTCATTGATGACGTGCTCTCCATGTGACACAGCTTGTTGACACGCGCGAGTGGAACTTCGTAATTTTTCATAAATATCCTTGTATCACCGTCATGCTTAGTCATAATTTTGTTTAAATTCTTTATTTACAGAAGGCAACCTTCAAACATATCGACTTTTTCTTTGAACTTTCTATCTTTTGATCCAACGTTAAATCTGCATCAAAAGTGAGGGCAGAAACCAAAAATATTTTGTTGCCTATAATTTGGAACCTGAGAAAAATCAGACCTGCTTCAGTTGTGTTCACGTTTTCGTCAATGTATCTACTTGGCTCGTTAAAATTTTGGCTCATTTCGTATTTACTTTTAAAGAGGCCTCGTAAATTAAAAAAATTATGTTGAAACACTGATGTTTCCAACGCAGAGTAATTTAAAATTAAACAAAATGTAACGACTTAAAATTATTTTTTATGTGAAACAAGCAAGAGTTTCATATGTTACAGGAGAATGATTGTTATATTAATCTACGCAAATTTTCGCGTATGCATTCTGGCAAATTGTTTTGATTTTGTGGCTCTGATTGCAAACGTAGCATCCATTTTTGGGTATAACATCATATTTTCTAAATATAGAAGTAACATATGCCTCTTTTTGTCAAAAACTGCCATTATTTTAAAACATTTCTTTCCAAATAGCAACATTTGTTTCCAACAGCAAGCCCTCTTGTCCTGAAATAATGTGCTTGAATAAACTCACGCGGATTGGTTGATGAAAACAATAACCAGTAAATATAGGCTTCGAACTGCTATTAAAAAACTTCTCAGAAACGTTAGAGCAGTGGTTCCCAACCGGGGGTTCCCGGACCCCTGGGCATCTGAAACAAGATTTTCAGAGGTCCGATATGCGTTTTTCGAGGGTGAGAGTTTGCATGTTCTTGGATGTAAGGACTAAATTTATAAAAGATTGCAAGTGCTATTACTCAAAAAACATCCAGCCTAATTATTCCAGCTAAAGTTACTAATTTAACAATTTAAATTGCTAAATGGATGCAATTGCTCTTTCTGCTTCACGCTGCGGTTACCACGCTGAAGATGGTTGGTGATGCGGTTGTAAGCGTCTTGTGACATTTAAATGTTTATGACGCAAATATGGCGAGGTTATTGTTTGATTGTGTAGAACACGAACGTTTCTAGTGATCAACTATGTGAAGTTACCAGAAATTGTGTACAAAAGCCCTGTGTATTCTAATGGCCTTTGCAGCAACATATTTGTGCGAATCTGGATATTCCTTTCTATTTGAAAAAAACAAGCATCGGAACACTTTGAACCCCTCGAACGGTTTGCGCGCAGCTCTGCGTAATTGTGTGCAAAGGTATAAGAGAATAACTTCAGAGAAGTAGCAACGAAAAAGTCAATTGGTTTGCTTCTAATGGGCAATAACTTATGAAAGTTACACAGTAGGCTACGACTGGGTGTTTTCTGTTGTGTTGTCAGTATAAACCTATGTATTACGAGTAGTAATTTACAAAATGAGAATATTGCAAAATCGGACCGTGTTTGTGATTTCTTCGATTTTTTTATACGAGGGGGCGCGAAAGTCACTGTGATTTTATGAAAGAGGTGCCAGCTTCAAAAAAGCTTGGGAGTCTATGCATTAGAGAGTATGAGTGGTTAATGCAGCAGAACACCACTGAAATACCAAGGTGAACATTCAATAAAAACACTTCAGCCACATGCTTACAGATAGAAAGTGCGATTACCACGTCGAAATAGCATCAGGGGGATAGAAGTATGACTAATGCTCGACACATCGTACTTCTGGAGCCACACAGTAGTGGCTTCACAAAAATGCTTCATGGCGAACCCATGTTTTCAGTTCGTATCTCTAATAACAACCCTCGGACCCTAAGCGTTTCGGGAACCCACACTGAAAACCCAGTTCTGGGGCCACCTCAGTAGCGTGCATAGGGGGAGAGAAGGGGGCAACGCCGCGGGCATCTAAGGCAAGGGGCATCCAAAGAGTGAAATTACAGAAATTAAAATGCTGTGCAACTAGATGAATTTTTCCATACAAATCTGCTAACACATGCTGCATGGATTTAATTTTTCGAAACTTATTCATTTTGTCAACTTTAGTTTTTACGTATTCAAATGCTAGTAACTCTCACATTCTTCAATACCAGGGACCTATACTCTAGGTGTGCGGCGCACTCACACGCAAATTGATAGTGACGTGACTTTTTCCATATCGTGCGATCAAGGGAAAATCACAAAAAGTATTGAAAGACAAGGGCAAAACTAAAACTCATGTTTTCGTAATTTCCGAATTGCTATTGAACTATGAAATCATTTTTAATGTTATTAGTTAATGTGTAATCGATGCCAAAAAACTGGTCACATTTTTGACAAATTGCTTGTGTTCTTCATATGTGAACTGTTGAACTCGATCGGCAAGTCGCTGTAGGGCAGGGGAGTGCAGAGGTCTGGTGATGCCCGGGGCGAATACTTGATTGTATGCCCCTTACCATAATCTGGTATTGAAGAATGTGAGAAATACAGCCACAGCAAAACTACCTGCCCAGACCTTTGCCACGTGCAAAAGTATTACACCTACAGAAACGCCATCTCAAGTGAGAATTAAGTAGAGAATAAACTGTACGAGTTTCGTGCCACGTTACCCAACAATAGCAAGGCAGTTAACCAAGGCCTCCTAGGTAGACAAGGCCTCCTTGATGTTATACTAACTGTTAACTAGGAGACCTTGATTTAATGGTATAAAACGCAAGTGCAAAGGCACACAGTTCTGCTATGGCGCTTTTGGCGAGAAAAAAAGTGAAGTACGTTTCGGAAAGAACGCTGATGTTCTGCTCAAAAAACAGTACATTTTTAAACGAACATAACGCCGAAAGTGTTTTAACAGCTCCGAACGATGTTCTTTCTGAAAAATTTACCATGTTATCTTGATCTTTTTTACAACATCTGAAAACGAAGGTTCTATCGCCAGAACGTCACGCACGATATAGCCCTGTGACACAATTCACATTTTCACTAAAAATAAAGCCGGGCAGACAATCGTAACATGCGTAGGACTCGCGGCGTTCACCCCCCCCCAACCCAGGTTCACCCACCCAACCCAGGTTCGATTTCCGGTCTGTGAACCAAAATAGCGGTTTGAGGAACCAATGTGAAGTTTGAGCCGGCAGTGCAGCGATTGCTTGTGAGGTAGGTCGTCGTTGCATGCAGAACTGCTGGTTGCCCCAACTGCTACGAACAACCAGACAGCCTAATCGTTGCGTGAGTGCTGTTCTGACCTCCATCTCAACTGCCTGACATTTCAGGTTGCTAAGCCGACGCAAGGCGTTAGCTCTTGCCCTTTACAAAGTTCGTTTTCAGG
>Ga0210059_1015282_pt1 | contig 11232 bp, 8 predicted proteins | sample Ectturendosymbi2_FD_188042 | JGI IMG/M metagenome (GOLD analysis project Ga0210059, IMG submission 188042) | Ecteinascidia turbinata endosymbiont from Florida, USA - Sample 2 (SPAdes) (version 2) | ecosystem: Host-associated > Tunicates > Ascidians > Unclassified | place: Key West, Florida... | reverse complement strand
ACTATCCCTGACCTGAAGGCAGCAATCACAGCAGCAATAAGAGCGATCCCAAGGGAGGAATGCGGGAGGGTCATCGAGAACTTTGCCCGCCGGATCCAAATGTGCCTGCAGCGCCGGGGAGCTCATTCGGAGCACATTTTTTGAGCGCCAGTGAAACAAAGAGTTTTTGTAGTACAGACTTGAAACTTTGGAGATGTCTGCTACACAGGCTTGACCTAACGCAGCTGAAGTTTTGTGTCGATCTAAATAAAATTTTGGAAGTTTTCGGTTTTTGGTGATGACCGTTTTTTTTGTGTAACTCTGTAGATTATGATCAAAGGGTAAGGGTCCTATTCAAAATTTAGGAGGGCCCTAAGCAAGATATCAGGGGCAACCAAGATATCCTAATCAAAGGATAAGCAAGCTCTTTTTTCTTTGTTAATGGACAAGGGTGCGCAATATTCTTCAACGAAGTATATGGGGCCCCCAACGAAATTAATTTTTACTGCCAGCCCATAAGTGTAGTAATTGTAGCCTAATAAGATCAAAACAATATTAAAGTCGGCTAAAAATTTGTGAGTACATTGTGCATATTTCATTCATTCCAGTCTCATCGTCAAACATTATGTTTGATTGGTTCTTTCTCAACTGTTTTACTGTGGAAAAAAGGCATAACCTATTTATCTCTATTTTTGACAGTGAAAGTCCGAGAACAATAACTTCTGACAAAGCTTGGCCCTAATGTGACTAACTTCATCTAACAGTAATGTAAGAAACTGGTTTTGCTGGAGAGAGTTACAGTAATGTAAACACCAATGCGTGTGTTTGGTCTGCTGAATGCTTCACTTCAATAGCTGCTAATGCAATGTTGCAGCAGTTGCTCTCAGTTTCTTTTACAGTTAGAACTGAAACTTAAAATGTTTTTGGGGTAACGTCCTTTAATTTCTTGAACCATTAATGTTTCCCTTTGCCTTTCAGCTATAAGAGATTCATTGCAGAGAGTCAGATATAAATGTTGTTAATATAGTTCAGTGGTTCTCAAAGTGGGCGGAATCGCCCCTTGGGGGCGATTTTGATGGGCAAGGGGGCGAAAAAAACAAAGGGGCGATAAGGGGGAGAAACAACACAAAAGGGGCGAAAATGCTCAATTACTACCTAGTCGATCATTGCAGTGTGGAATATTTCAGGGCTGCGGAGCCGTTGTAAAAATGACACAGCTGCGGTTCCGGAGCTCTTCTTTTCACGAACATGATTCCAGCTCCGGAGCTCTTGGTTTCCATAACTATGGCTCCGGCTCCGGAGGTTTCTTTTTTCATAGTAACGGCTCCAGTTCCGGCTTCTGTTCGTTTTCATACATTTATATTATAATTGTCTTGGTGTGCCTCAAGTTGAATGGAAAATGAATTAAATCAAGTACTTAAATCTTCTAAGAGAACATACCAAACTTTTTGAATAATTTAATCTGGTAGTTTTTCACAAGCAGCGCTTATACCATGAGGAAATCAGCGAAAGAACAACAATCACAGGTTCAAATGGTTCAGAGAACAGTTACTAGCAGAAACGCAACTCAACATAACGGTAATATAAACAATTTCTGTAAAGGCGGTCGCTGGTTTTGACGTCAGTGCCAGAGGACCTTTTGTTATTACTTACGACCGGAATCAAGAAAACGGTTGTTTGGAAAACTACATTTGTGTCCGAGCATTTAGACAAAGTCCACCAGTCCCAATCGAAGATATGTTTTGCACTCGTTGCATGCTTTGCCTGTTTCAGTCTTGGCGATTCCATTGTCCGGGCAAACCATGCAAAAAGCGCAAAAAACATAGTCGACTTTGGAGCATAAAATTGGGATAGACTTAACAGTTTCATCAACACTGAAAAAGCCTTCAAAAAACTATACATGTTTTATTTTGAGACGTTTCGGATTATTATTAATCCATCTTCAGTCAAAACATAAAGCAACACGTCACAGAGTCTTTTGGTTTTGAATTGCTAGCATTGCCAAGTGTTGCTTTATTTTTTGGCTGAAGATGGATTAAGAATAATCCGAAATGTCTCAAAATAAAACATGTATAGTTTTTTGAAGGCTTTTTTAGTGTTGATGAAATAGTCGACCTTCATGTATTCTTTCTAACATGCACAAATTTGCACCCTTTGAGGCCCACAACGGATAATTTTTCTGACCAGACTTTGCAACTTTTTGTAACTCAATTACTCGCCAGTCCATTGACATAGAGAACTATTCAAATCCTCTGCGGATTCGGCAAGTCTTCTAGTTCACTTTGAAAAAAAGCTTTTTCGTTTTGTGTTTGGGGTTCTCTGTTTGGACGTCACAAGTGGGGGGTTGCGTTTTTTTGGCCACATTTACCTGGCCCTGGGCGTCAATCCAATGAGCCATTTTTGAGCCAAACTCGGAATTTAAATTTGCGTTTGTTATCAGTAGATTTCAGTTGATTATAATTGAGCCTAGGACACTAGGAAGTCGCATGAAAGATAAATCGGTATCTACATTTTCTGGCTCCTCACTGGTCACGTCTGCTGAAAGATGTTGCAGATCGGCTCTTTTTTTGAGAAAATGTTGCTGGCCCCTGTGGTAACCCTTTAGCCATTTGGCAAATTGCACAACCGCACCAGTGATAAAGATATATCGCAAAAATTGATACAAGAATTATATCAAACGTTTGGCAGTAGCCTAACCTTCAAATAAGAGCAGTAATGAAAGCAACACAATTCGGGGAATTGATTTGGGCTCAAAAATGAATAAAAATTTGTTGTAAGTGCTAGGCGAACTTCAGCATAAAAATCTTGCTCACGATATATAACATCAAACGTATGGATATCGGTTTGCAACGCATCCCCTATCTTCAGACGACACGCCAATTGCACTTGCGATGGAGGTGCATGCGTTGGTAAGCAATTGCTTTTGCAGTCTACGAAACATTGAGATTAAACTCAACCGAAATCTGAAAGTCACCATTAAACAATTTGATAGCGCCATCAACAAATGTGGTCAAATCTCCGAGATACGCAATCAAACAGTCGAGTCTCAAAATCTATTGTTTACTATTCAAGTAACAAGAAAAGTTTGTTGAATTGAATTAAAGATGACCTTCTACCAGTCGTTTCACTTTAAAGCACAGATGTGTTTTTTCCGTTGAACTGGCTGAAAGAGCCATATTTTAATTTTTCGTTTGGTGCCCATGTCATATTGAAGCCTACGAAATGAATAGAATATTGAATACTACTTGCCTGTTTCCACGATGATCTTCAAAAAGCTTAAAAATATCACGACTCTTTTAACCAAAGAACTCCTAAAAGTATTTGAGAAGTTCATTGCTCATTACCGTTTTTCAATCACTGAATTTTTTTGAAACCTTAATATCAAGAAAATCTGCGAAGACAACAGAACATAAGTTAGAAAACGCAGTCTGAACAGTGTAGTTTGTTAAATGAAAGTGTTATGCCCAGTTGAGCTCTTAACCAGATGAGATTTTGTGAAGGTGGTTGCAGTTCTAGGAAATGACGTTTGGTTACTGCGCCCTTTCTGCGGCACGTTTTCCTGAGAGGCGTTTCTTTCGTCCGTCACCTACAAAACTGTTTCAGTAGCTGAGCATAATGACTATCTGACTAAAGTCAAGACGTAGTGAGCTTCATTGAAGTCTGACGGCTGCAATTTAGCGTTACATTATGGATCGCAACTGCTTTTTCATCGTTATCTTGTGGATAGTAACTTGTGTAAGTATAATTTCGTTCCGATGAGTTCATAGCTCCATACGTCCAGGCTGTTAATTGCTAAGTATTTATTCTGTATCCACGCATTAGCGTACATCAGTCTTTTCGAACCTTTTAGCTGCAACGGAACCTTCCGCAAATGTTTGCGTTGCTCGTGGAACACTATGCAATGACCCAAGTGTCTATGCAATGATCCAAGGATTGCGGTTGCAAATTTCGTACCAGGCAAATTCGGTCTGTTTTGGCGGAATCCCTGGCAGTCACTCGCCGAACCCTGTGGTTCCGCGGAACCCCGATTGAAAAATTCTGCCGTACATATCAGTATTAGCTCATGTTGTACCGGACCTTCCACTTAGTTTTTAGAAAAATGTCAGTTACATCAGCAGTAACCAATTAACTCTTCAAAACCCTGCACAGGTTAAATTTTCCTAGCTAAGGCAGTGGTATCAACAATGTACTATGGGGTATATTTAAAATTACCGTTTGAAGGTGTTTCTTCCAGTAGCTATGTTTTCTATGCAGTCTGTCGACCAGTCCTCTCTAATTCTGCATACGTTTTGTATATATCAAGTAAGGGGTAAATTTCCCAGTGTGCGCGAAGCATACCTGAAGTTTTCAAACGAGATTCTGTGTGAAAGCCAATTTTGCTCATCCTGGGCAAAAAAGGTTTGAAATACTGATGCTGTACCAAGCGTATTGGTTTCGACAGATGAATAAGAACACTGTGTGGAGAAGCAGATTCAACCTGCGTGACTCGTCTTCCATTTCGGTAATGGGTTCTCTGACCTGCTAAGAGGCGAAACGCTTACTGTTCAGTAATTTCCTTTACAAGAGATGTGATTGGAGTGTGCATGGCAAAGCTTTTGATGTTGAAAACTTTTAAAGTTTTCCTTTTTTTCACTTTTTCAAGAAATGTATTTAACAGAACCTTACGCATACACAGTCGTAAAAAGTGCAAGAAATACTTAAGAGTGAAAAACAGAAAGGCTGGATCAATAGCAGAGAATGCAGCCAAACTCGAGAATAAAATTAAACTCAATAAATTAAAACAGAAGCTGCAACAATTAGAACACTGGAAAAACGTTATTCCTGAATTACTGCTTTCACAGATACGGGAAAACTGTCTCACGCCACTCATCGAGCAACGCAACATACCCACATTTACTGTATCTCTCCGCTATAACTCAAAACAGAGCGTTGGTGAAACACGTAGGCAGGATTACACACTTTGGTGGGGTAGGCAGCCGCACTAAACATTGTGATGGCAGATGCCAATATCGGTTCCTACGTGGGTGATAGGAAATGTCAAAACAAGTTGGTAAAACTGAATCGGAAAATCACTGAACATCGCAAATCGACCGATATGATTATTACGTTTGTCAAAACGTCTTCTCAGGTATCCATAGAGTGAAAAATAAGTTGTTCTACAAAAACAACAGCGCCAGCTTCATTCGTAGGTGGTTTATATATGATACCATAGTGTCACATGTCAGGTTTAGCTTCAACGGGAAGTTTTGCTTTTTGTCATTATTTGTGAAACTGTTGGCAACATAGATTGTTGTGGTTTTAGAGCATCTGTGTCCTATTTTTCCTGACATAAAATTATGAAAAAAATGGTTCACTTTTTGTAGTTGCTTAGCAGTAACATGTTCCAATATTGGAACTATGCCGTTCATTGACATTTCTGATAATATCCTTTGTGATTCTCCATTTAGACAATTATTTATACGCGACAATACAGCATTTTTTAAAATTCTTGCTCTGATGGCTGTGTAACAACAGGCCCGCAGCTAGGTTTTAAGGTTTGGGGAGGATAAAATACATTTTTAGGAGGGCAAGATATTTGTTTTTATTCTATGCTTGAAACAAACTGTGATATACCAAATTGAAATTGTTACCAGTGTAAAAGCTCCTTAGCACAGTAAAATTAATTTAGTAACAATGAGGTGTCTTCCTTTAGATCCAGAGGGAAAAGATTTATCAACGCAAAACCTGGATTACATCAGCCTGTGTAAGCAGGAACGCAAAAAAATGTGATGATTGTGGCAAAACACATTTTACAATTTCAGCGATTGCAATGTTTGTTGCGAGAAAAATGTTTTTTAGTATATCACACACAGAAACGTTTATTTTGATGTTTATTCAGTCCCTTGTGCTTGTTCTCACTGACTAACTCTTGGACTACCAAACGGGTCAATTGACCCTTTTGCGATTTTCTTTAAAAATTTTAAGAAAACTTTTTGTAGCTGTGAACCTCAAACGTTTTGACATTTATTATCTTTGTGTCTTGAGCAAACCACTAAGTCGACAACAAATTTGTTTTCAAAATCAGTGTTTCACGATGGAAAAACGGTGAATTACCATACGAGTCAATTGTCCCCGAAGCTGAGATGTTGAGCTATGCAATCACATTTCGAAACGACTTTTGCACACAGGGCCAGAACACGTTCCACACACAAATTTTTACAATGGCAACGTTTCATTCTCGTCTTGTTTAACTGGCAAATTCGGAATTTGGTTCATTTATGGAGTGACATGTCCTCAACAGATCCATCTTGAATGCGTTTCAGATTCAATGCATGGGGGACTCTAGATACCTTACAGTTTCTCTCCACTGAGCACAGCTTTCCTGCCAGTTTGACAATAAAATCCTTTTTTGGTTGTTACTTGCAAATATTTGCAAATGGTGTATGTATCCAGTGCCACAATGTCCAACTGGTTGAACAGTACAGCAAGTGGCCATCTTCGGGATGCTGCCCAAGTAAAGCATGCATGGAGCATTTCATCAGCTGTATCCACACCACCCTTACTAACATTGAAATCCAGTCGTGTCTGGAAACACAGGTCGTCCTCATTATGTCTCCCACAAATCTGTTGGAAATTCATCCCTTACCTTTGAAACTCTGCAAAGAAAACACAGGCCAAAGAACGCGATGAACACTTCTTTTCTGAGAGAAGACTCGCTATCTCCATGTCGACGAGCTTCAGTGATATCGTGAATTCCAAAATACGATCATCGTTTTATGGTCCCACATCTCTTGAAACACGTCTTTAGCATTGTGTACATGTGCAGGAATGAATTGTTTTGTACCTGATCTTGCACTGATTCGATTTCGTTTATTGCACGTGCATTTTGTAGCCCAAAATAACGCAACCAAATGGCACCATCTTCTGTTGATTAGTTGACCTCTGTCTGCCAAAACAGTATATAAGTACCCAAATTTCGGAAATATTCTTGCACAGTATCTTGGTTTTTATCCAGCTCTTCGTCAACCTCACGCATACTCGGCTTGAGCTCATCAAATTCATTTTCTCCGTAGTCTTTATCAACTTGAAGAGCTTTGAGCACTTCTGAGCATCCTTCCTTTCATTTTTTGCAAGCCTAGGTATAGCAGATAACTGCACAGCAGAAACTGGAGCAGGCCTTTGGCCAGACAATAGCACAAAAAGCGCAAGCATACATTTGAGATAAACAGTGACAGGATGCCTGCGAAATGCAGCCACAAGCCCACTGTCGAGCGCCCAACTATGAGAGATTCCGGATACTTGCAATCTACGTCTTCCGGAAAGTTGCTGGAAGTATTCGGGGAAGCCTCTTGAACGAAGTGATCCATTATCCTGAATTCTTGCTTCATGTATTTGATGATAAACTCATCTTTGTCTCTACATACTTTTTGGTGTTCACAAGTTTTATGACGGTAAGTACTCCGCAGTACTTGGACCAAGTTTCAGGGAGAAGGGTTGACATGCCCTTGACTTGACATACCTGCGCTTCGTGATGAATTCAAGCCGCTTCAAAGTTTTTTTCCACACTGCTGCAACAGCTTAATTTTTAACTGCAACCCCCACGGTTAGATGAGAGCATATTTCTCTTAGGCCTTTTTACAAATTTCGGTAGAATTCCTTAGCTTAGCGATCAGTCACAGAGGGCATTACAAGAGCGCACGCTTTATCTTGTTAATTTTCATTGCAGAAAGGTTTTAGTACATAATACAACTGTTTTTGTGTTGTTTTCATGTTTTTTTCCTGTTGCATTTGTGGATTTGCTGTTGTCTCCTTTGCAAAACCAAGCATTTCAGGTAGCACAATCAGTAGCGGACACAGGCTAATTTGGTGGGGGGGATGCGACGTCAATTTGCAATTAACCCAATGCTTCACAGAACCATATTGCGTAAATCAATCACTTTCGCATACGTACAGTTACGAGGAAACAAGTCTAAGGTTGGTTTAAAAAAAAGCTTGAGTGATAAAACTGGTCAAACTTTAACACTGCACTGCTACGGAACCAACGAGCAATGTGGCACATAACAAATCTGACGTAGTCACTGGCATCGGCGCAGGTACATCGAGGACTCGAGATAAAAAGTTCACGTGACGACATATTACTTATTCTCTTTGTAGGTTACGTTTGTTACAACACAATTACCGGTGGCAATAGCCAGCATAGTGCAGTAGCCCTGTTTAAACTTGTATGCTAGAGAGCGTAGTCACCTGGATGCGGTTTAGATCAGTGCTTTTCAAATGGGGAGCCCTACAGTTTTTAATTGTCGTTTGAAACAGTATGCAACACTCATGGTAATTTGTGTACAACATTTGCTATTGCAGGTAATTTTGATGATATAATAACAAGAAGTGGGTTGGTTGTGTTTATTTTGCAACCAAAATTAAGAGAACGGAAAGAAAGAAACAATTCCTAATGAGTGAAAGTACGAAAAAACGAAAGCGAGAAAGCACGATCATTCATGGGCGTCCGCAGAATTTTTTCCACATGGGGGCAACGTCGGCATTTTGTTTATCATTTTCAAATTGCTGAGAATCAGTGTTCCCTCTGAAATAATTTTACACTGAGCAAATATTTGTTTTAGTGAGTATGATATTTTAGAGCTGAGTAAGTGGAGTTTTCAATGAATTACAAACTTTGTGAATTATATAATAAATGTACAATCTTATCAAACTACGAACAAAATACACATTTCATTCAAATAGCTCCATGTTTTCGAGGTAGTTTCCATTGTTTTGGAATGTTGCAAGTGCGCGAGAATGAGATTTCACTACGCAACAGTTCTGGTGGTCCTGAGTATTTGCGCCCCTTAGAGGGAACATTGCTGACGAGTGACGATACAATGCAAATGGACGTGCACAAGACGCTTTATCCTTTCTACACTGCAAAGAAAATACCCCGTGTTACGGTAAGAATCACACACAAAAAAACGATTCGTTAGCAGCACTAGCCAGGTATGTGTTGAGTTCGTGTTGCATCCTCAACATGAAACGTCTCTTGATTCTGGAATATAAATACTTAAAGATTTCAAATACTTCAAAAGCCAGTCAAGAAAGCGACCTAAAAAGTTGTCGATGGTCTTATGAAGAGCAACGATTGGGAATAATACTGGAGTACCGAAGTCCTACCCCAGAATGGACTGAACTCTAAGAAAGTGAAACTGGAACAAAGCGACAACTGAAAACATTCAGTCTACAAGGACATTGTATTGTGTATTATGTATTTTGCTCCACATATTTATTTCAAGTCACACTTAGGAAGAGAGTAACCCAAAACATTATAGAAACCATTTGCATTAATAGCCTGTATGAATTTGTAAGTGATATTCCCGATTCAAACGGATAAAAGCGAGCACTAATGAAAGACATTGAAAAACAATTCCGGATTACGGCAAAAACGGTAAACGGAACCACCGGTGCCGCCATAAAGCCGTTCTCCAACGTGATTCGCCGAAACCGAGTGTGACGTTTTGGATTGGCCAATGAGGACTCGCGTAGACAAGGAAGTTTCAATATTGAAGTTACGGGCTAAGCCAATGAAAATACGTGACAAAAATGATAAATACTCGAACATTCGCCAAGTTCAGTCAGTTCTTCTTGGACCATCGTCTAAGTTGTAACTGGTCTGTCTTAAGCCACCGCTTGAGCAGCAACAAGTCTCGCCATCGCAGGGCTTGTAGACTTTACCTACTCTTCACCGTAGACCACTAGAAACTTGTTGCACAGTCCACAGGTAGTTTGCTGGACTGAAACCCATTGAATTTACGGCGGTATGGTTTACTCTCTTCCTCCATGAAAGAATTGAACTCTTATTAACCCCTGTTGTTCGCAGTAACTTTTGTTACGTGCTTTAACCCATGTTACTGGTATAAACCCCTGTTGTTTTCGATTACCTTTCTGATGTATTTGAGAGTAATAGCGCAGTGCTTAATGTTATTTTAATAAAACCATGAGTGAATACAAATTTGTTTGATGTTAGACTGAGCGTAAAGTCGAATGACAAAGGGCGGGTCTGAGTTTCTTCACTGTAAACTTGGGCGTGCCTAGGACATGTTCCTGTTAAATTAACCAGTGCTCTCGAGGAACTGTCCTAAAAAGCAAACAGAAATGCTACATATAATAGTATTACGAAAATTTATACAGTACGCTATCTTCAGATTTTCAACGCATGGCATGTCTTTTCAAGTATGCATTGCCATGATCTGTAAAGAAAGAAGCATTGTTTTGCCATGGTTTTCAACGAAACCACAAATTATGACTTTATTTTACTTAGCAAGCAGGGCCGCACCCAGCTGATATATTCAACTGAACTAACAACTGAACATGTTTTTGAAAATTTCGAGGGGTCTTGCTCGGTTGCTCTCCCCTGATTGCGGGATGAGCTAGCAAGACTTGTCAGTATTACTTAGAACAGTGGTTCTCAAACTTTCATGAGCCGTGGCGTCCTTCAAAAGACTCTCAACGCTTGTGGCCCCCTGCTCATCAATAAAAATACCTAAATTTGGCCCCGGCCTCTGCACGTGGCCCCCAAGGGGGAACGAGGACCCCGTTTGAGAAACCCTGACATAGAAACAAGAGCTGCAAACGTCTGGGATCTCGTCCAAAGCGATCAATAAAACCTTGCTACACAAGCCGGACAATTAAGTAGGTATGTTGACACGACTACGGACAAACTTACTACAATTAGAACACCACGCAGGTTTTGCAAAATTGAACAGATGAATTGTGAAAACTCGCCACAGCAAATATAATTTTGCACTCAGTATTCACTCAGATGTCAGAACTAAACCTTAACAATTAAGACGTATTCCCACAAGCCTGCATAGATGTATTCTACTGTAACAAGCCACGTAATTTTACATTGCATGAAAAGAATCCTGCGTAAGTGTAGTTTGACACTCAGGCACATTGGTCACACCCCCTAGTAATGGATTTTTCAAACTTATGGAAGCATTGCTAGTATAGACTCACTCATGCTTCTTTTCACAAAGTATGAATGCACGTAGCATTGCGCTATCGGCATGTCACTGTGTCGCTGCATTACCTGCCAAGAACTCTGCGTTCAACAGTCTCATGCAACAAAACGCCTGCCACCGTAATATAAAGTGAACCTTTGCAGATTTGTTGCCATGTTATTGTTATGCAATAAAGACCAACGGTAGAAAAATCCGCTCGCGACTTTCGCAACCCGCCTCTGCAGACAAAGGAGGGGACATGAGTGAACTGCAAGTTCGTCACTGC
>Ga0210059_1015281_pt1 | contig 11233 bp, 6 predicted proteins | sample Ectturendosymbi2_FD_188042 | JGI IMG/M metagenome (GOLD analysis project Ga0210059, IMG submission 188042) | Ecteinascidia turbinata endosymbiont from Florida, USA - Sample 2 (SPAdes) (version 2) | ecosystem: Host-associated > Tunicates > Ascidians > Unclassified | place: Key West, Florida... | reverse complement strand
CTTTTCGCTGAATTAGCCGTCCAGCTTACACAGAGTTGTAAGTCGGGCCGGGCCGTGTTCGGGCTGAAGTTTGTCAATATATTTTGTGCCTGCACGCAAAATGTTTTTGCAACGACGGACACTTTTGTTGCCTGTTACAGTTGAAGGAATCGAGTTGATTAAATCTTCAACAAAATGATTAATTGTGCATTATATAGTCATGCTTACTTTGCTATGCGACCGATACCCCACAGTTGCGCACATCCTGTCTCACTCGGTAAATTTGTTTTTTAGGGCCTAAATCGGGCTTCAAAAATAAATGTGGGGCCGGGTGCGAGCTTCAATGAGGCCCGTTTACACTCTGAGCTTGCATCCACGGCAACTTGTTGCGCAGGTCGTAGCATGGCGCATGACTTTCAAAAGCGGGAATGTTCGCCAAATAATAAACATAATCGAGGCCAAAAAAGAGCTAACACAGCAAAAACAAAAATAATGCAATCGTAAAGCGATAGCGCATACCAAGTACAAGTTGATTGAATGTCTGTCTGCTCTGTATTGTTATATCTCTATCAACCTACGCGCTCAGGCTTGTAGTCCCGCATCTGGATCGAGTGTATTGATATTACGCCTCTTCGAAGCTGAGTGTGCCACCATCCCAATTACGTGTGCCACCATCCCAAAACGACTGGGTGACGTGGTTCCTGAAGTGCCGTTTTGGTGTGCTACGGATTTTATCAAACGTGTTGACGTTTTTCTGCCCCGCGAAACTCTCGTCGGGTGAAATATCTTTTTGCTTCACAGAACATTTTCCGTTGTTTCATCATTCCTCTTACTCGATATTCATTAATCAACAAACGTTTCTCGTTTTCGGGGAAACTTGTCTTGCCTCCTATCACTCGCTGTGGCTTCATCGACTTATGTGGCGTTTTGGAGCAACGCAGGTCTGGCTGTATGAAGGCGACAATTCAAATGTTGCCTTCTCCCTCAAACACCATTTTTTGGGTTACGTTGGGCCGCACAACATGGTTTCCTACGCGATTATATAACTTATTTGACACGCAGAGCTGCGTGTCAAATAAGTTGTATAATCTTCTTTACACAGTGATGTGAAGCGCTTCACACAGTGATACGAAGAAACAATATGCGGTTTTTCGTGGACTTAAGGTTTTTTTTACAGACAAGGCCTTTTATTTCGTCGCAGATTGCCCCGAGAGATTTTAAACGCAGCCCTGCCCAGTTCAGCCCTGACATCGCCGACCTTATACGCCGGGAAATAGCTGCAAGCATACGTACGAAGAAAGGAGATTTTCATTGCTGTTTCTTGTCGGAGCTGACGACGTTCCAGCTGCCTGTCGGTGAGCGGCATTGATGTTTTTGGTATAATTGTTGGTGCATTTTGCGGCTGTGAAGCTAAGCTCTTCTTGCGTTCTGATCGCATGCTCGTGTTGGTGACCGCTGTTGCAGTCTTCTCATCACTTGCCAGAATTCTCAAGTACCTGGGCTGGCGACCATGTCGCGTAGTTCGTTCTTCACCGCGGGCCGAAGTGCAAACGACGTGAAATGAAAATATCCGGGAAGCCATGTTGCCCCTGGTTTTCAGACACAGTCAACGTTTTTGCTTCGTTTCTGGTTGTGTCGCTATCTGCTTGCACTTTCCGAAAGGAGTGTTGTTGGTGTGGCGCTGTCGCAACTCTTTTCGTTTTGTTTGGCCAAGGAAACGGTGATACAAAAATTGCATTCAAAAAACTCGTGAAACGCATCATAAAAAGCGAAGAGGACAAAATAAATGACTTCCTTGAAAGAAAGTGTCCTCTCGCCCAGTTTTCGCTTCTTGTTGCGTCTGTTTTTGTGTTATAAATGTCGATTTCGCTTCGTGACAGAAATCTGCGATTTACCTGCGTCTGTACAAAAAGTCCTGTTCAAAGAGTTGCTTGATCAAGACGTCCAAAAAGGTGAGAATTGTCTTGTTTTTGTTACGCGGATTTCCATGTTCCGTTCTTCATGTTAGGCCGGTCTCGTTTCGGACAAACGCTGTTTGACAACACGCACACCAAGCCATCCGTTACATTTCTTACTTAGCAAATTATTCGTAATACTGTTTTGCCACAAGCAGCCGGTTTCAAAACAATGAAAACAATTCATTCAATACGAAGCCGAAGGTACTCAGAAACTGTCAGTTGGGAGACCGAAAAAAACGTTGCGTTATCTTGCTGAAAGCCCCCAGTCGGAAGGTTTGATTAAGTGTTAATTTCCAAATATGAATATAAATTCAACTAAGCACGAAAAACCGGTGGTAAGCACGGAAAACGAAAAACAGGCAAAAAAGACAAGGAAAAATCACGAAAGCAAAATCAGCGTTTCACAAAATTCACATTTGGAAAATTCTTCAAAATGTTATTCTATTGAAAGCTGACTATTACTTAATATGAGTGACTTAAAATTTGTTTTGTGATATAATTTATTGACTCGTAGTTTTCTCAAACAGGTGTGAACGTAATTTGTGAAGTCACAAACACATCTTGTCGCTCCGCCGAAAGAGGGTGAAAGTGCTTTCTTTTAACCCTCACGTCACAATGAGGTCCAAGACATTGGTCTCAACACCAATAGCTTTAGGAAAACAGGTCCCCGGGTTCGGAAAGGTGACGAACCAGCATTGTTCGATTCGAAGGCCGACCTCGCTCGACGCTGACGTAGGCGCTGTGACGTCATAGAATCATACGCAGACAGCTTAGCAACGCTCTTGACGCAGTCAGGTTCGAATAAACAGAAGCAAGTGCTCCTTGTTCATAGCTGAAAGTATTCTCAAACGTGCATTTGGGAGACTGAAAAAAATTTGAGGTTACCTCGCCGATAGCCCCAATTGCACTGTCTGGAGATGGGTTAAGTTTCAGGTGTGTAATTCAGTGACACTTAGCTAGAAAACTTGTTATTTCGAAATGGGTCGGCAATTAGTGCAATGCACTTTTTGCCTCACTTTTACATGGGAATTGCCTGGGCAATAACAACAGAATTCGGGTACACAGTGCTTGCCATGAATTGATCATAAAAAAAACAAATGTGCAATCGCAGCAAGAGCTTTTGCTTAAACCATTAAATTTGATTCAATTTTGTAATAAGAATATTCCGATTTATTGTATTAAAGGCCTTTCACAGATCTATGCAAAAGAACCAAGTAAACAAAAATGGTCGTATTTGTGCAGTAATTTGGGTATATATACCTTCTACAGCCAAAGTGGCTGATGAATTTGGTCTAAAACCAATTGATTGCCAATAGAAGATCAAACGTTTCGAGATGGAAGTGTAATCTAGAGTGCAGGGTTCTTTCTGAAATGTTGTTGAACTTAGAAAACAAAGAAATGGGTCTGTGATTCTGCTTATATTTTCGAAAACTCGATCGCTATTGCGCTACTTCTAATATTATGGCGAAACAGTGAAGCCTGTCTTCGCTACAGACCGGAGACAAGCATAAACTTTAAAAGCAGGGAAGATAAAATGAAGACTTCCTTCACCTGTTCTTATTTTCGTTTCGTGGCCCCAACACTGTAGCGGTGATGTATCAGCAATCTTAAGCTAACCTCACCACCTGATCAAAACGCCAACGTCGCGCAGAACTGGAAGACGAGTCCGCCATCAACTGGTCGCCAGAGCTGCTGCGGTACGGCGATTGCAGCAACCACCTCTACGCGCTGTGGAACCGCTCGGCCGGGGATTGCCTGCTCGATTCCGTCCTGCAAGCGACCTGGGGCGTTTTTGACTGCGACAACGGGCTGCGCACTGCGATGTCCGAAAGCCTTGAGAACTGCGCGACCTGGTCAGTTGTCGCGCCTATTAGTCTGCTGTTGCTTATTACCCCCTGTCACATTGTAGTACAGCTGCTTTCTAATATCTTCCCGGTGCCTTCAATGGCTGCCGTCCCTGTGGCAGTTAATTTTATCTGAAAATTAGGAATGTATGAAGTTTAACGATGTGAATTAAGAACTCGCGTCGATCGTGAGTTCAGGGGCCGTCAATCGCTGAAATAGTTTGTAACACATAATGCCACGCAGCACGGTGTGACACAAAACCTTTTCCGTTGCTTGATATTCGAGGCCGGACTCTTTTCTCACCGTTTGGTATTAATCGTCATTGTATCTAAAAGCGCTGAAAAGTCACTCCTGTTCGTTTTTACGACGTCCAACTAAAAAAAGAAACAAACTACAAAAAGGAATCGCGCGCGTTTCACATGTTGACCGCGACGCTCACGCGATCGAGGCCGCAATCCTCGGCCCTGGAAGGAAGAGAAGACAAGAAACAAAGAGTCTGTTGACCGCAGATTGCTGTTAAGTCAAATAACGCTCGGTTGCCTGCTGCTGCTGCTGCTGCTTTATCGCAAGCACTGGCTTCAATTCAGGTCTGAGTCTTGCCTCGCTTGGCGAGAAGCAATTCCTTGGTTCAAATACGTTCTTACCGTTTTCGTAACAAGACGTCGGACTTTCTTTTATTGAGGAATAGCAGCTCGTGCGTTTCGATGAGTGAAAGTGCCGCACAAGCACGTGCAAGACGATAGACGGTCGTGTTTAACTGCGTTTACGCTTCTTGCGTTTAGTGGCCTTTGAAATGCTTCTTAATTGGTTTTGTGTTAGTAGAGCAGCCATGTCCAACCCAAATGGCCTATTGAGCCAAAAATAATGTCACTATCTTGACCAGGGCCGCACATTGAATGACATATTAATGAGGGCCGCACATTGAACGGCTTACTTTAATCCTAGCAAACCAATTTTAGCTTAACCTAATGTACTGAAAATGTTCCAATCGTACCTGCAGTGGCAACAAGCATGATAAAGTGGCTCTGAAAACCAACCGCATCAAAAATATCAAATTCAAGATTATCAAAATAAGCACAGGTTGTCAGTAGGTAGGCTACTTTTACTACAGCGAAAACTTAAACTGGGCCGCGGGTTGAACATAGCTGCAGTAGAGCAGCCAAGACGTACTCTACGAACGATACGTTCGCTTCGAACATGAAGATCCGTTTTTTTTTATTGATACAGTTTCTTCAAAAGATGGTGTGAGTGGGAACACTACCAAGCGGACCTCCTTGGTTATTCCTTGACCGAACGCCAGTGCCTGCGAGACTGGACGTTCATCCACTCGCTCGCGCGACAGGTCGGTCTTCTTCCGTGGCGATCTGCCGCTCATGTGTGCCAACGCATTCGCGACTTTTCTGCGCTTTGCATCGCGACTCGTGCCCGGCTGTCGTTTACCAGGATAAGATGACATTCGGGAACATCAGCCTTGTGGAGGCTGCGCTGAAGTTTTAGAGCGCAGGACGAGTTTTGTTCGCGAAGTTTGCCTTGGGTGGAGTTGCGTGAGAAGATCAATGCCAGTTCGACAAAAATTTTCATACTGAGTGTAGCACTGCAATTTTTCAAATTGTGAGGTTCTTGTTGACGATGTAAAATATGTGTTTTAGTTTCCTGACAGTATTTCTTGAAATTAACCGTTCATAAGTAAGTGAAATCAAATTGTGTCAACATCAGCATAGATTCTAAAACCGTTGCCTCACGCGTTACACTTCTTAATTCGCTGTTCTGCAGCACACAGCTCGTGCTCAGCAATGACCCCTTGTCTCTTCATGAAAAAGCTCTCTCAAAGTCTTCTTTCGGTTTGTCGATTTTTAGCTGCGCGTGCTTCGCCATCCATTCGTTTGCTTTTCGTCCGCTACGACAACAAATAAAACCTCCGTTTTCCCTGCCTCCGTACTGCCCGGAAACACACGGTCTTCGCGTTTGCGTTGTCTGTGAAATCGAGACTTTCGCATGGTCGTTGTGCAGCTCAATGATAGATGCCCGCACATGTTGTGGAGACGCAGCCTGCTTCATGTATGAAGGAACAAACTTGGCAGCTTCAGCTCGATACTCAGCCGGGGTCCACGCTTGAATGCAAACTCGTAACGAGTTGATTTTATGCATTTTCTTCAGGAATTGCGTCGCCTTACAATGAGCGATTTTTGAGCTGAAACGTCTTTGATTGTTCGCCCGTTCCTGCCATTAGGCGATGATATTTCGTTGACCGTCCACTTGCTGTTTAGCCTGAGGTCATTTGGAAGTTGTTCTACTGCCCTCGCAAGTGTTGACGAACTCGGGTTGTAATGTTTTCCTCGTTTCTCTGCGGGGTTTTACTCAGAACATAATTTTGATTTCTTTTTCCGAAACCAGCAGTTGTGGGTTTTAACTATAAGGTCGCAAAATCTCTGCTGTCGTTGTTGTTGCTAGCCCTGCATTGAAAGACCTGAAAAAATTTGAAAACTGTTGTTAAAAAGGCATTAACGTAACGGGTCGAATTGAATGAATCTGCTGTCTCTCTGCGAGTACAGTCTACCATGGCGCAGCTCTGATACAGGACCGTGGCTATAGGCTTTGGGCGACATTCAAAGCTCAAAATTTCATCGTTCAAAGTGTAATTAAAGTTCATAGTTGTCCGTTTATCCGAAGCAAGTGCGAACAAAAACGCTGCAACTAGAGCTCGACCGATGTATTGGCACACCGATACATATCGGCCGATATGACAATGTTGCCGATGTACCGTACCGGCAAAATTCCGCCGATATATATCGGGAATATTTGCTCATAAAAGTGTTGCGCTGTTGCTCTGCATGGAGCGTTCGGAAACACAAGTTGCTGCTTCGTCTCTGACCCTGACTGATAACACAAATGTTCTGTCCTGTTCCTAGCGCACAGAGCCTTCATGCATATTGGTCGTAGTGCAAAAGTCCCGACAAAAACGCTCTATGACGTAACATTCGCTCGCAGGTTTGGCGCGGCAAGTAGATGATTGCTTAATGCCTGCGAATGCGAACAAACTTGATTACGTGCTTTTGTATTGGCTGGTTGTGTTACCAAGGTCTCTTTGGCTAGACAGTATTGCGTTCAGCGTGCACCAAAAAGTGGCTGCGTCAGAGCGAGCAGGACCCAGGTTTGCGCAGAATTTCATGTGGTACACTTCTTCATCGCAGTGATGTGATGGTTTCAATGCGTCGCGCATTTTTTTACTTATGACATCTGAGCGTAGACACAGATGTCTACACAAGGAGTAAGCCCACTTATACGCAACAAATGTTTGCTGTTTGTGCATTTTTTGATTTAGAGTAAGACTGCTGTGAGTCCTCGAAAATGCTGTGGACTGCAGTAGGCACAACGGATTAAACCATCTTTTTAGTCAAACACAGCTGGTTGAAATGGTCACGTGACAAGTACAATGCGTAAAGAAACAAGGGTTTAGGTTTAGCCTACAGTTCACACAATGCAAGGAAGAAGATGCTAACAACTTGCCAGCACCGAAAGCATAACATTACTTGTCTATCAGACTGACCCATTTAAAGATGTCACAGTCAAACTGTCCAAACTTGTCACGTGACTAGTTCAGCCAATCATGTTCGGCTGGCGGCAACATAGCTCCAGGAGCGTATATTTTGCCTCACAAGGCAAAACAGGAGTGTATATCTTGCCTCGTAAAATAATTGCAACTTGTGAAATTATTTTCTTTGTTTATGTGGCCTGAAAAAAATATGCACTGTAATGTCTTTCAGCTGTAGTTTGAAAATGTTTGGCTGAAAGCAAAATAGCTCCAGGAGTGGTTATTTTTCCTCATGAGGCAAAATAGTTACTTTTTGAGTAATACAAAAATATCGGATATCGGCAATGAAAATTGAAAAACATCGGTGTCGGGGCCCAAAAAAACGTCATCGGTCGAGCTCTAGCTGCAACGCTTAACCTTGCTTCTGCCCCCCTCCCCCCGTCTGAGGCTCACAGCCTGATGTTCGGTAACCGTGCATCTGAACATTCCGGCGCTGTGTCCTATTTTTTACTTATTTCTCTCACCACGCAGCCCGGAGCGTCCCTGGAGCATTGCCACATCTTCGTCCTCGCCCACGTCCTACGCCGACCGATCATCGTTTACGGCATCAAGTATTTGAAGAGTTTTCGCGGGGAAACACTCGGCTTCGCCCGATTTCAAGGTATTCGGTTTCGCTTGATACAAGTCCGCTGCAGACCTTTGCAGTGCATCTGGTCCAGCAGCGGCCATTTGCTGTTTTCTCTTTGGCAAGTGAAAGGTCACTTACGGAAGCGCTTCCCTGGGTTGGCGTTCGCTAGCCCAGGGGTCTCAAACACGCGGGCCGCATGTGGCCCGCGATGCGTTTTGGGAATTTTCGTGTAAACAAGATTTAAGTTGTTTAGTTTATCCATCGGTGTGTCAGCGAGTGAACAAGTTTCATTTGAAAGAACGTAGAGGCGGCTAGAAATGATTTGCCTACAAGCCTCGATACATTTCGCAGGAATTAAGATGTAAATAGAGTACTACTAGTAAGATTCAGATACCGCCCTTGTTGCGTCAGCGTCATGCGGCCCTCGGGTTACTTTATAGCTCCTAATTTAGCCCGCGGAGCAATTTGAGTTAGAGACCCCTGCGTTGGCTACTGCTCTGTTCTGTGCAGCCAAGGTGGCGGTCATTGTTAGGCGACACTTCGCTGGTGTTTTCGAGAATGGAATCACCCCTTCGTGCAGTACAGTATCTGTTACGCTAACATGAAAATAGAACGAACGTTTGGTGTTGGATTCCAATTGCATTTAGGGGCGTGTTAAGACATGCGACGTGGTGTGGGCCAACGCTATGCGCTACAATTCGCCAAATGCAACGTTAAAATCGGTCCCTTCATCGCGAAGCAGCTTTTTGATATGCCGCGCCGAGGTCAGATAAAGCGAGCGCGCTTGATAAAAAATCGCTCATCGTTTTTTGCTACTCGTGAATTATTTATGGCCGGTTTGGTGCCAAAATGCGGGTTTGAATGCCGCCACCAGTTTCTCAGATTGTGTTACTGCGAACTTGCATTGCTTCACAGCATTGTTGCTAGCTGCGCGTCAGTGGCCGCAAGCTGATCTTTCGTGTGTTGCCTGCGCCCTCGAAGCAACCGTTGTTTTCGATGCAATGGCGTCAACGCGCGGACATCGCTCGCTTCTCTCTTGATTAAATCGCGATCGGACGCGCACGCAAGCGCCACTTCGCCAATCAATCAAGGGCAAACGCCGCCGCGCTGCGATGCCCTGAACGACCTTCTGCGCCAAACACACGTTGGCTGGCCGTCGCCCTGAGCGGCTTGGAGACTGGAAGTCGATTTAGCCCCTGCTTTCATTTTTACCTGATAATAAATGTGTGTGTGTGTGTGCGTATGAATCGTGGTTTGCAAGAAACGTACGATTTTTGTCAAAATTCAGTTGCATTTCTTTGTGCCGAAACAATCTTGCTTTCGAACCCCTCGCATAAAGTAGACCTCATTACAAAATTCTCTTTTCACAGCGCGACTCACTGCGAAGCATTTGCGGTTAGCGAGAAATAAAAGACAGGGTTCCTATGGAGTCCTGAAAAGCATGGAAAAAATCACTAATTTCCAGTCTGGAAAAATCGGGAAAATAAATATTTTGTGGCCTGGTAGTTTGGAAAAAGAATTTTCCGGACTTGATTTTTTGACATACATTTTCATAATATTTTATTCAAGATCAATATAATTTTACTTCTATCGTCTCAAATATTATAGTGCGTGTATTTGACCTAGATAGGTCATTCGCAAAAGTTGGTCTAGCAAAAAAAACGGAAAAAGATCTGGAGAAGGTCTTGAAAAAAACATGTAAATGTATATTCGGAATCGCATAGGAACCCTGCAGAAGGTTCATAGGAGGACGTCCCTCGATTTAGCGTTTCATGCGCGCAAGCGTTCGCGCAGCCGTCTGCGTGCGTCCGCGAGCAGAACATTTCACCTCGAAAGGTACCAGTGAGGTCGCACAAATAGCGATGATCGTTTCCCTGTTTCGTTGCGAAACAAGATTTGCCCTCTGCTGTCACTTCAAAGGCTGAAGTAACAAGATTTCTCTGCTGTTACTTCAACCTTTCAACTTTTCACCCGTAAGCTTTGCTTGCAATTTTCAGGACTGAGAATGCGTAATTTTACGTGAAATCGATTTCCTATTAAAATTTTTTGATCGATTCCTTGCTTACACCCATCGTGGAAAGTACGTACTTGCCCTGCTAGGTGTTAGAATCGCCCGACGTAAGCATTTCGGTGAAACCGGAAAGCTTCCTTCACGCGAGACGTTGAGCCGCCCCCCCCTTTTTCGCGTATGCCGCCGCATCGATTTACCCCGTGTTCTTTTTATGTTGCGCGTCAGGTGTCTATCTGCCGTTGCTGTGGGACCAGTCGTTCTGCTTCACCAGTCCGGTCGCGCTCGGCTACACACGAGGCCACTTCACTGCGCTCGTGACGATGGAGGACCGCGTCAAGGTGAGAGACGGCTTCGATCGCCGCGCGCGTCGTACGCTCTTGTTGCTTCGGCAGCTCGTAAACGCCGCTTGATTGTCGCTAAGGAGCAGAAAGAGATAAAAAGAAAATTGTTAGCGAGAGCAGGCCTTGCGAAAACCAACGACATTTGCTGCTGTCTGTCTGAGGTTCGTGTCCCACGTCTGACTTCTTGCGGAGCCGATTGCTGGTGCGTGATCGATGTGTGAAAACCGGTCGAATGTATGCGAATTGCTTTAAACACGGTCGGCCATAATTTAAAGTGCCCAACTACAGACCGAATGAGTGGTTTAAACCTGAAGCGCGCTCGGTTGAACAACTGTGCGGTGTTGAACGCCTCGACTGAAGAGTCCTTTAAACCGGGTCCTTTTAAGCGTTTGCCTCCTTTATTCTTCTCGTTATATGATGGTCGTTGTGGCGCGGATTAGGTGACAAATGGCCAGTTGATTGTCGCGTTTTTGTCTTTTGAACGCGTTAACTGCAATGATAAATTATATAGTGCTGTCATAGTTACTCCACGCGAAATAGTTCTTATGTACTCGTAGTTCTGCATGGTGCAGTTTGAGTGCAAAGGCGAAGGTGCGAAAGCAAGGCATTCGAAAGCCCGGATTCGCTGCGAAAATCCGCGGACAGAATTGAAGCTCACCATTATTTTGTAACTCCAAAGCAGCAAGCTGTGTTTGGAAGCAAGTTTTCTCTAGCATACCTACTGTGTGTAAATGATAATCATGCGACTTTGACAGCAGAAAATCATTACAACGGCTTCCCCAGCTTTAGACTTGAAAGTTGGTTAGATTTTGTTGAGTCGGCTCGGGAGGAAACATCTATTTAGTAAAAAAACGCGCGACCTTTGAACTGTAGCAACGATCGACATCTATTGCGACGAAAGAGCCGTAATAATTTGGATTCCGTCCCCGTGATCTTGAC
>Ga0210059_1015280_pt1 | contig 11234 bp, 4 predicted proteins | sample Ectturendosymbi2_FD_188042 | JGI IMG/M metagenome (GOLD analysis project Ga0210059, IMG submission 188042) | Ecteinascidia turbinata endosymbiont from Florida, USA - Sample 2 (SPAdes) (version 2) | ecosystem: Host-associated > Tunicates > Ascidians > Unclassified | place: Key West, Florida... | reverse complement strand
TTTGTGGCTCCGGCCCCAAAACGAATTGATTCATTGAAAACTAAAAACCATTGTATTATTTGTACAACTCGCTTTGTCCACAAACTATGTCTGTGGAACCAGAACCTAAGCCCACCAAAGGCCCCCCGTGGCGACGGGACTGTTCAGTACTGTTATAGAGATGAAGTTTGCTTCACTGCACTGTTGTGACGAAACAATGGACGGCGAAGTGGCCTTAGATCGCGAATGCTGTTTGCCGAATTGTAAAAAATCATGGAGAAAAATGTTACTTTAGTAGGTTTTAGGGAGGCGATGGCCCCAATCGGTCCCTTCTGGATCCGCCCCTGGCTTCAGCTCCACCATCTGAAAAGTTTTGGACTCCGGCTCCAGCCATCCAAAATTGCTTGGGCTCCGGTTCCACAATCTTGATTGTAAGGCTGCATGTCCAAAGTGCTGCAAAAATTACCAAGTTGACGAAACGTCGCTTTCATATGGTATGCTTTGTTTGGTGCATCGAACAAAATTGCTTGACCGCATTTCAGTAGTTTCAATCTTATTGTGTTGTGGCACCTTTTTAACTTAAAATCGAAATCTTTCTTCCCTTTTGTGAATTGAAAACTGATGGCGCTTCATGACGCCTTTACGCCATTAGTATTTTTGAAGTTGGTGGCACGTAAACCTCGAAGTAGCCCTGGCTGAAAGTGGCGACACTGAAGTTGGGAACCACTGCGTAAAGGTGGTAGTCAAACTGGTAGGTGCACAGGCCCATCCCAAGTTATTTTACAGTATCCCTCCATCTCTGGTCAGGTGCTTCTTACTACCAGAGCGCTAGTGAAAGTCCACAGTTTACATACAGTGACTAAGACTTTGTCTTAATACTAATATGTTTGGCGTGGTTTAGGTTGTGGTTCGTTACAGACTTATGTTCTCCTTCACCCATTATACCATATATCGCTATCTTGCCATGTCCTACGCCAGGTTCTCACACACGCGGCGCGCAGGCCGCATGTGGCCCGCGAGTGTGTTTTGTGCGACCTACGATGCTTTTTTGGGAATTTTCAAATAATTAACGTTTGTGTTATTTAGTACATTCACCAGTGTTTATAAGTGCTCGGCTAGTGAGTGAACAAGTTATTTTTAAACGAATGTAGAGACGACTAGAAATGATTTGCCTATAACTCATGATACCTTTCGCAGGAAATAAGATGCAAAAGCTGTTTGTAGTATAAGGTTCAGGTACCGCCACTGTTGCGTCACTGTCATAATGCAGCCCTCGCGTTATTTGTAGGACTTCATTTAGCCCTCTGAAATCCTGTTCTAAGCTGTTACCTTGCCTATACATTGCAACGACCTTCTGTACAATGACTATATTAACTTGTAGGAAATGCACTCAAACCTGAATCAAAAATTGACAAAACTCTAGGCAGGTGATGGGCATCTTTTATGTGTTTGGTGGTTGCCTTTATACGATCAAGATTGGTAATTGAATTCATTAAATTACACATTCATTCTAGCACGTATTAAACAGGGTTAACAAGCACAGTTGAAAATCAATTATGCTTGATTTAACTCAACTTCTACGAAGTCGCACAAACCATTAACACAGTGATTCCCAACCGGGGTTCCGCGGCACCTCCGGGTGCCATTTACATTACCCAGGGGTGCCGAGAGTTAATACGTTTTTCAATGTATCATTGAAACAGAGTTGTAAGTCGGGTCGGGCCGGGTTTGGGCTTAAGTTTGTCAAAATGTTTCGGGCCGATTTCGGGCCTGCATACAAAACTTTTTTATAACATTCAGAGTAACGATTTTTTTCTTTCGTGACGACACCACGGTGACTTCTGTGAGTGAATTGATTGTGATTTTTCTTCAGCTAATTCTTTTTGCAAACATAGCTGCGTTCTTTTGTTCTCTGCTCGGATTATTCTCACACTGTTTTTGAGAAGGCGACAGTGGTGAGGAAATTAGCACGAATTGATCAATCACTCCCCCGATTCTTGGCGTGTTTCAAGAAACGAGCCCTACAAACAGTTTTTTCATGCCTACAGCGCTATACTAGATAGTTTCTTTTATGCCTATAGCGCCATCGTGGATAGTTTCGTGATAGTTTCATTTTTTTCATGAGAAACATTACATTCTGCGGCAATTATCGTTGACTTACAAGCTAAGTTTGTGCTCGATTAAGCCAGGGCTTCTCAAACTTTTTTGTTCTGCGACCCAGTTTGAAAATGTTTTTTCTATGCGACCCCATTAACGCAGCGGTCCCCAAAGCCCGGCCCACGGGCCAAATCCGGCCCACGAAGGAGTCCAATAAGGCCCGCGAGCTTTCCTAGGAGTGTTTAGTATTGCAACAATTTCTTGTAGATGAATTATTGTAAGATGTAATTACACAAAAAGCAAAAAACAATTGCTATAATTGAGAATTTTATCCTGGGGCTTTAAAAACCAAAACAAATCAAGCTTCCGCTTTGATGTAAAGCTCAACCACAAAAGTTTGAGTTGAGAAGTGGTTTGGTCAGGACATAGGCCATTCGTTTGTAATGTTATAGTTCGCGAACAACACAGACAAGTAAACACAAACACAGAAAATTGTTAGCTCATAGCTGCTTGTTTCTTTGGAAATTGCTGCGCACCAGCACTCTTGTGTTGTACCAGGGGTTGCCAGGTTGGCATTTTTAATGCCGAATTGCCGCCTTTGGGTCCTATAAAGCGATGTGGCTTGAGAAAACGCTGTTTGGCATGTTTTGGCTTTTTTTAGTAGTGTTGGCAGAAAAAAAGTTGTTTGGTATTTTTTAATGCCTGTCTGCTTTGAGCTTAAACTTTTCAGTCTTTCTAACATTTTTTGAAGCTATACAGCAGGGGTGCACAACTCAAATGGATATTCAGGCCAAATTTTTGCTTAAAACCGAGTTGCGGGCTATGCCATGTCAAACCAATTGTTCATGCACTAAAAACGAACTTCTTTATTACACAAAACAACAAACAACCTTTTACAATTCCAAAAACACACGTAAGAAATTAGTTCGCGGAAAAAAATGCTGCGTTGGACACGTTTTTATTGGGCCAAAATTGAAAAATTTTGCTTTCACGATTAAAGAGCAATACGCATTACTGCATTTAAATGCCCATCTGTTACACTAGTTCGCAGCCTAGATTTGTGTATTTTCATGGTTGAGAAGGCTTGTTCGCAACAGTAAGCTACGTGGTTGCAAATTAACAAAACCAGATTGTTGCATTATTCAACAACACCGGATATTTCTCTTGTTCGAGTCAAGAGTAAAAATTAATTAACGAATTTCCTTGGAAAGGTTCGCGTGCAAACTTTCGTTTGACTGCAAGTCTTAGAAGTCAGCGCCATTAACATTGTCTACTTTCGCACGAAATGGTTCTTGAAACATATTCATGTGCCTCTCCTGGCCATTAAGTTATTGAAAGCGTTTTAAAAAGTTTTCACGAAGGTCTTCACATGTTTTTCAACGTCACGTACCAAGTCTGTCTGCGTTTTATTTGTAAATGAAGACATACCTTCAAACTGCATCATGTTGCCAATTGACAATTGCTGCTGAAAATGTTTCAGTTTACCTTGAAAAGCATTGACTGCATTCAGTAAATTGCTTTCGTGCCATTTTCAAACTTCTGGCGGGCCACATTTGGCCCTTTGTTGTGTACCCCTGCTATATAGCATTTTTGCCTAGCGATTTGGCATATGTTGTTCATGTGAACCTGGAAAGCCTGATATTATTTCTGTGGGTTCTATGTGTCTGATGCACTGTGTAATACTGCAGATATTTTGTGGCATGGGACATATATAACATATCAATTGCTTGTGTACTAGATTTAAAGTAATTAGAACTGCGGCATGTTGCTTGTTTGTTTTCACAACCTGTATTGTTTCAAATATTTAGGTTTTTCTTATTAAGAATTTTCTATGAGAGTAAATGGCACTGTTGGAGATTAAAACACTATTTAAATGCAACGCTTCCAGGCTTGGTTCCAAAGTAACATCGCATTTTTGCCTTTACTCACCCGGGTAATTCTAAACCGACAGCCGTCGGCCTGCTTCGACTTGTTTGCGATATTTCTGAAGCTATATGACATATTTTCACGAGCCATTTGGCATTTTTGGCCCATCAGGACCTGGCAACCTTGTATTGTAGGCCTACATGTGCTTGGCGCCTAAACTTCTATCGATACTACATATTGGCTTGCATTAGTGCTGCGAAATTTGTAATATGTAGTGAGAATTTGGAGTGTGAAGGGTAAGCTTTATGGCAGTTGTGAAAATTTTTTCAGATGCATATTTGCACGATACTCACCTTATTGCAGCATCAAGCATGAAACCAATTATTATTAAACTACAACTATTATGTAGCAAAAGAAGTAGATTTATAAATCACATTGCAAACATGTGAACGAACAAAGAAAACAAATAGAAAAATACAAACATAACTAATGTTATGAGTGTTGTATTTTTTTTGTTTTCAATACACAAAAGAGTACGGCCCGCGGATGCTGATAAGATGGCGAATTCGGCCCAGCCTCCAAAAAGTTTGGGGACCACTGCATTAACGGATAGCCTTGAGCCCTATGGAGATAAGGGCCATGCAGGGCCGGCGTTAGCAAGTGCGGGGCCTGATTTGAAACACTACTGCGGGGCCCCACTCAGTGGTGTGTAGAAATTTTTGAGGTGATGCATGGCGTAATGATAGAAATCGGTGATGTTACAAAGGCGAGGCCCGTAAGGGTGATGCCAAGAACTCTCCAGCAAAGACCTCAATGGACAGCGCCGTTAAACCCAATAAATCAAAGAATTATAACCCTCATCAATACCTCCTCTCTGGCCAGGCACCTCCCTGATCAGAGATGAGGTACGAGTGTAGTACCTGCAGAGGAGAGGTATTGAGTGCTGTGATAGTGGATATCCAGAGCCGAAAACTTTGCAGTTGTAGCAAAATATTCTATTATTCTAGGCCAGAAGTATTAGCCATGGATTACCTGCAGCTTCACCATTTAATGGCATTCTTTTGCTGTGAAACTTAGAAAACCGTGTCCCATCACTGTCGTTTCTGGGGAAAACGTCTATTGATACAATTGCAGGCGGTCCTATTTGGGCTAAACAGTCCAGGGTAGTCCGTAACATTCCGACTCATGATCTCTGGTTAGGTAGAAGGATTATCTGTTAATCCAAATTTTGAACTTTTTTGCTCGCATGCGTCATCAGATGCACATCTGACGTGGTTCTTTCTTTGTCAGAATCAACACCTTGGAAACGATTTGTAGGCTATCACTCCCCGTACATAAACTTCCACTTTGCCTGTCTGGCGTAACATGACCAGGCTAGCTGCATGCGTTGTCGCAATGTGGTGTTGCATTGAAGGTATATCCTCAGTGGTTAAAGTACTTGTCAAACACACCTTTCTTTTTTATGCTTCGGTCTGTTTTTGCCTTAGCTTTAGGTCTCTTTTGGCTGCCACTTAATATTTTCGGCCTATGTCTCTTGGTCTTTGACACATAATATTTAGGTTAGTTGCAGTACAGACAAAACATATTCTTAAATAAATAGCCCAAATTCGGCTGTACAAAACACCGGCCGGTCACTTTATACTTTACTCGTGGGAAATGGTTACAGTGAAAACCACGTAATGGAGCATCGATTAATGGAGTACAAACTCCTTTTTGGAGCACCTTTTGAATACCCGGAGAAGGTTAAAAACTCTTTTCTCTATTAACACTGAAGAAGTGTATAAAGTGATTGAAGATCTAATAATTCAAACCTACTTTTTAATTTTTCAAAACAGGCAAGTACTGTAATAGCCTTAAACTTCCACAAAAGTTATTCCACTTTCCACCTTTTCAGACTTTTTGCAACTTTCAATTCGTTAGGCTGTATCTCAGAAATTACAACGCCAGTCTGTGAGATTGATGCCACAATCCTTGTTTCAGTGGTATATCACGATGCAATTTTTACCACAAGAACATCATGAGACTTACTTCACTTGAACCAAAATGTCACTTCTGTTTGCAAACGGCTTAACTGTTGATAATTTTCTGATACTTTTTAAGAAACCGTCATTTTTTGCACATCTGAAATAGCCATTCGTAACAAAAACTAGGTTTATTTCAAACGTTTACGCCAATCTCAGGTTGCCTCTTAAAATCCTCATAAAAGGAATAATCTTTATAAGGGATAATGAACAAGGCTATAAAAAGACTAAGCAGCATATATTTGTAATTACGAACTAAACGATACCTTTTATAGATAAAACAGAAAGCATCTTAAAAACTTAATCCCTCTCCATAGGTGTAGCCAGGGGGGTCAAAGGGACTATGCTCCTCCAAATTTTTATAACACGTAGTCATTTTGTACTGTGAGAGGCGTTTTTCCCAACAAAATAGTGTTATTCGCCTAAAATCAAACATTTTGGCCCCCCAAAGTTTTGGGCTGGCTACGCCATTGCCCCTCTCTGCCTTAACGCAGTGCTAGTGAAAAAAAACTTGGCTACTCACCACTGAAAACAATGACCATTCTTACTATAGAACTTTGATGAGGGGTTCAAGAACCGCGCAGTTCGCTTGGGTTTTCATTGGCAAGGTATCCCACGCTTAATAACTACTGTGGGACCCTCAACAGTTTACTCAAGTTTTGACCTTGCTCACTGCAAAGAGTTTTTCAGTGATCGCAACTGTTTGATCTGAATACCGAGATGTTTGTAAATCAAGGTTTTGGTGTATTTTGATGGTGGTACTAAAGCGAATTTATACTGTATTTTGTGAAACTGTTGGAAAAATTTGCTAATCATAGTGGTCTCTCAAAACAACTTAAAAAACACTGGGTTCCGCGCCGGCACTATACACAAGCAGCTTCCATAGAAAGTGTAAGTTTGCGTTGGTTGTAGGCGGAGCGCGGGACCCCCTTTGGCGCGCGGTTCGATAAGAAGAAATCGGTCAAATTGGCTTAAAACCGGCCCTGGCCATGCCCCCTAAATTTCTAGCATATCTTGGTGTTTTGTGCGATGACCCAAACCAAATGCTATAGCTCGCATGAAGTCAAAATATTTGGCCCCTTACATAATTTGGGGCTGACTTTGTGACTGTTGTGTATCGTTTGTGGATCCAACTTTTCCTGAATCAAAGTGCTTCTGAAACTGTGTATGAAGCTTTTAACTTCAGTCTAAAACTATTCAGTTTGCTCTCAAAGCAATTATCCTAATCGCTAGATGACATGAGCTGGAGTTCTATGCGCAAACATGGCTTCGTGTCAGAATGAATGCAAGGTCAATATTGGTCGGTATATTAAAACAATCATGACGTAACAACGCATAAATTGTTGTGCTTGGTTGAGTATTATCGTTTGAAAGCTCAGGCAGACATCCCAGTAAACAACTGACAGCATGAAACACGGTATTGCCGGGAAAATGCAATAGAAATAGTTTGAATTTTTTTGTAAAGTTTACAAAAACCTGTGTATCTGCATTCTCAAGCCAACCTTTTCGCGACCCAAAATTACATTTTGCGACCCTAAATGGGGTCGCGACCCATAGTTTGAGAAGCCCTGGTTTAAGCCAGTGTTTTGGTCAAGGTGTGATAAAGCCGTGTACTTGCAGTTACACCAGTGCACCACGTTTTTTGATACTCCGCAGTTGCGCTTATCTTGCCTCACTCGGTAAATCTGGCTTTCGGGCTTAAATTGGGCTTCAAAAAATAAATGTCGGGCTCGGGCCAGGTTCCGGCTTGTGATATCGAGCTCGGGCCGGGTTCGGGTTTCAAAATGAGGCCCGTTTTCAACTCTGCATGGAAAAGACATTTTCAAAATGTCGCAAAACGTCAAACCAAATTGCTATGGGTTCGCCACGAGGTGCCGCAAATTGTATTTCTCTTTTGTAGGGTGCCGCAGGCCTGAAAAGGTTGAGAACCACTGCATTCACATAAGACACGCTTTATCGATCAATATGTGGGTTTAGTAAGATCCTAAACATGGGACCCCAAATGTAGCTGTATTCCATCCAAAATATATTCAAAAGATTCCAGATAAAGGACGTATTGAATTTGGCAAAGAGTGCCTAAAGTCAAATTGGAATTTATCGCAATAATCTTCTTGTAATTTAAATCGTTGTTGCCTTCCTGTGTATGTCTATTTAGGTGCCACCGGGTTTAGCAACAACGTTTTTTCCCTATTAGCTCGTGTTTGTTTATCAAGTGAGTCGAAGTTATTTTTAGTGTTTGCAAATGCAGAGGTTTTTTTCAAAGAGCGCAATGAACCGCTTTGTTTTAAAATAATTTTCTAAAGTGAAATCGTTAAAATAGCCGCGTTTCCTACTGAATATCAAGTGGTTGGAGAATCACATGGAGTGCAATTTATCCACTGCAAACATTGAAATAATATTTGAACTGTTTTAGTGGTTTCATGCTGCAAGATCAGTTTTGTTTGCCCTATTAAATTTGAGTCGCTGCTGAGATTTGTTTTAGCAGTTTATCTAAGTTTATTGTCTGCTGATGCTTCCCGCTACTATCTCTTTGTTCGTGGGTTTCATAAACATTTACGATGCGATGGTGGTCCATCGTAACCCACTTATTGTTTTATGCTTGAGATAGATCATGGGGACTTCGTATGGATTTGCTACTCACCAAACACTGAATTTACCATGCGATAACATTCTCTTTGTGATGTGCAGATTATTGTCCATCGGGGAGCCAGTGGTGACAGCCCCTCATTGGAATAGGTGCTCTCAGTATGATGTTTAGTGTGATCAAACTTTAGGTTGGCTGCATTTGGCCAGTTTCCTGCTTGCCCGGAAAACTGCTGGCAGCATGTCGCAGTAAGGTCAGGGCTACCACGATTGCAGTGATTTTCTTTCAACGTCAAGAGTAACAAGAAATAAACGTAATCGGTCGTAACTCGCCTAAAACATAGGTTTTCGGATGAATCGATTAACTTTGTTGTCTTGCTTTTAGGGAAAGTCTTTCAAAGAAGTTTCAAAAATGGTTGTGGTGGCTGGCATCATATTTCTATTTCAAGCAACGTGCTACAGTTAGCTCAAGATATGGCAAACCAACTTACTTGTTATGTCTGCAGCAGCAAAGATTTGTTCACTCAGAGTGTTTCCGATTCCGGGCAAAATTTAAAAACCCATGTTTCGGGTAGCTGAGAAAAGAAATCCGGGAAAACCCGTTTTTTTTCGGGTTTTGAAATGAATGACATTTTGAGCGATAAAACTCAATATCATTGCGAAATTAGTGCTGTTGGTCCCTGCGCAATTTATTAGCGAATTATTAATTAAGTTAAGCACAGTTATTCAATAATGTTTATAATACTGACGCATGACAATCAAAGCACACTTTCATCATTCAGTCTGTTTCTGAGTTTTGTGACAAATAGTCCCGTGGCTGAAAAAGCCTTCTCTGGTTCCACTGATTTTGACTTGATTGCAATTTAGGCACAGTACAGTTTTTCAAGGTTATTTGACCTCTTATTTGTAGCCTCAAAAAAACTCATTTCCTTTTTCACAATCTGTGCTCGGATCTCTTCCTGTGCCGGAATAGTTTTTGTGGTCTTCAGTTTCATGGATTACATGGATTCTGTGCTTTGATTTCAAATGGTTGATTAAACCTCTGGTGCTTGAACCACCTGCCTTTGTTTAAAGGAGCACAAATTGCACTTTGTTGTTGGTTGAGCGTTGTTTTATAAGAAATGGCTCGAAGCTTTTGATTTTCTTTGATAACTGGCGTCTTTAAACTGCATGTGTGATTGAAATCTACTTAATGTCGCTTCTAAAGGAAAGTCAAGTATTTTGTAGAAAGTTATTGCAAACTGAAAAAGAACGAATCGATTTTGCAAAGAATTGTATAGGAACTAACACATAAGAGCTTATAAATGAACTAATTAGTAACTACGAAACTACGGCATACTTTTGAAGAACTACCTCACGTGGTAGTTACTTAATTAAGTTAGCCAAAAGACTAAAGTTCGCACCTATTATGTGCAAAATGACGTCACCATCCTTCTAAATAGGTTAATTGAACGAAAATATAAACGGACCAACAATGAACGTACGATGGTCACCGAGCAAAACCCGCACCTCGTGCTTCATGATAATAGATGAAAGTTCAAACGTGCCAACTTGGCCGTTCCATGCGCCGATCTGCAACTTCAGTGTTATCAGAATCACTAATATTTGAATGCAACAGCAACTCCAGGTTTTCTAAAATACCCGGGTTTGGTAGTTGAAAAACCCGGGTTTCGGGTAGTAGAAAATAGCCAAAAAACCCGGGTTTCGGGTTCGGGAAAACCCGGGTTGGAAACACAATTCACTCTGCGTTGACAATTTAGACTAAAAATTACGGTTTATGTGAAAGCTTTCAATGTTTTGGAAATTTTCTGAAGGTCGGTGTAATTTGGTATTCAAAAAACAGTAGTAAACTTACGTAATTGTAAGCCACAGGAATCTCACAAGTGAATCTATTTGCCAATTATTTCACAGGAAAACTAGTTTTGTGTATTTAAACACATCTTCAGTCCTACAGAAGCAGTAAGAAAACTTTACTGTCGAAATGTTGACACTAAAACAAAAGTGAATTTTTGAAAGCATTTAATGAAAATTTTACCTGTGTTCGGGCAACCTGGGGCTTTCCCACTCCACGATTCTTTAAAAATTTTGTGTCTCTCTAGAAAGGGTTAACTTGCATTTATGTGTGCGCCCTTTTGCGTTATGATTTGGCCCCAGCAGCAATGAAAAGCTGAAGACACATCTGGTGAGGCGTATTTTAAACGTGTAAGCTAAATTTACCATGCCAAGTAACATATGGTTGCGAAAAGCAAAATTCAACGAATATTACTCCAAACAAAAATGCAGCACAGATCAATTGTCCACACTCAACATCTGAACAGTCTTCGGCAGTGTCGTAGCGTGGATGACTTGACTACATATGCAATTTCTGGTTTGTGCTTGGATGACTTCATCGTGCTCACTTAAACTACGGTACGATCTTTTTGCAAATGCTTCCAGGCACTGATGACACGATGCCTTATCTCCTAGAATTTCAGCTCTTGCGCGCTTTCCGATCGCAACACATGCTTGCACTAGCTTCTTTTGACATGTCAATGCCATGAAGTTCTCGTGGACTTAAATAGGGTGCTTTTCATGTCACCCTCTGTGCAGTGGCGAAACTAGCACATTGGGCCAGGGGGGTCAAATCGCTGTTGTAGGGGCCCGTGTTAAAACCGTAAAGTATATGACGTCATCGTGCTCATTCAACCT
>Ga0210059_1015279_pt1 | contig 11234 bp, 7 predicted proteins | sample Ectturendosymbi2_FD_188042 | JGI IMG/M metagenome (GOLD analysis project Ga0210059, IMG submission 188042) | Ecteinascidia turbinata endosymbiont from Florida, USA - Sample 2 (SPAdes) (version 2) | ecosystem: Host-associated > Tunicates > Ascidians > Unclassified | place: Key West, Florida... | reverse complement strand
CAACGCCTGCTTGATGCGCTGAAAAAAAGGCAAATGACCCTGAACGATAGCAAAACATCTCGTCGGTAACTGAAATGAGCATTTTGGGATACCGTGTGGGCTATGCTGTCATGAAGCCTGCTTAAAGCCGCTGCACGAACTGCCACCACCAACAAGCAAGAAAGCCCTTCAACGAGCGCTGGGTTTATTTGCGTACTACGCAAAATGGATCCCCTGTTTTTCTGATAAAATTGAGAGACTTAAAGCCGTCACAACGTTTCCACTCGACGAAAGGCGTTTGAATGACTCCAGTTACTGAAACGCTGCATTGGCAACGCAGCCTTGTAAGCAGTTGATGAAACGCAACCGTTTGTCGTTGAATGCGACGCTTCCGTGGTAGCGATATCGGCGACGCTGAATCAGGGTGGTCGCCCTGCCGCTTTCATGTCACGATCATTGAGCGGGAGTGAGTTGCATTATCCTGCGGTGGAGAAGGAAGCGACGGCGATTATTGAAGCGGTAAGAAAATGGAACCATTTTCTGGCTGGACGTCGTTTCACGTTGATCACAGATCAGAAATCTGTCGCATTTATGTTTGACAATCGCAAGAGAGCGAAGTCAAAAACAATAAGATTCAATGTTGGCGCTTGGAGTTAGCACCGTTCTCTTATGAAATTAAGTACCGTCCCGGTAGAGAAAACAATGCTCTTGACCGCATTGACCTGTGCGTTTTGTTCTGCGGTCTTATCCTGCAACCTGGAAGAGTTGCACCGGGATTTGTGTCATCCAGGCGTGACACGCCTGCTCCACTTCGTGCGTTCGAAAAATCTGCCGTTCTCGACCGATGACGTCAAGCGGGTATGTTCTTCATGCGGTGTATGTGCGGAAATTAAACCGCGATTTTATCGCCCTGATGAAGGGACTTTGATCAAAGCTACAAAGCCTTTCGAACGTTTAAACATTGATTTTAAAGGTCCATTACCGTCTAATAATCGTAACACTTACGTGTTGGTCGTCGTGGATGAGTATTCGCGTTTTCCGTTTTGTTTTCCGTGTCCCAATATGTTGACATCCACTGTTATTAAACGCTTGGACCAATTGTTTGCTCTGTGTGGGATGCCAAATTATGTGCACTCTGATTTGGGTCGTTCGTTCATCTCGCAAGAGCTTAAGGATTAATTTTTACGAAGTGTTGCAAGTAGCCATTCTACCCCTTACCATCCGACTGGCGGCAACGCCCTAGTTGAACGTTATAATGGGGCTTGGTGGCAAGCGGTCCGCTTGTGTCTTAAATCACGTCGTTTGCCTGTGGAATCGTGGGAAAGTGTTTTGCCAGATGTACTACATGCCTCGGGTTCATTATTGTGCACCGCCACTAACGCCAAGCCGCACGAATTATTATTTGGCTTCCACAGGAAGCCGCCTAGTGGGAAGACTTTGCCCTCATGGTTGTTGCGGTCAGGTTCTGTGTTTTTAAAAAAACATGCGCGTTCCAGTAAACATGACGATGTGGTAGAGGAAGTAGAGCTGTTGCATGCGAATCCGATGTATGCGAATGTTCGCCACAAAGATGGCCGAGAACAGAATCTTTCTCTGTGCGACATAGCGCCTTGTCCTCGGACGCAAACGCTGGATGCTCCTGACCCGGTGGTAGACGTCCCGGTAGCAATCGATTCCCCTGCCTTGAACAATGAGCAGCAGCAGAATAGCGGTCCAACTTCGTCCAGTCTGTCACCAACGATTGACGCGAATGATAATAATTCTAAATTAAACGATGTCGCAAATACTGAGCCGCGTCGTTCCACGCGAAGTACTCGTGGTGTGCCCCCGGACACATATGGTCAACCGGTTCATTTTTAAAGGGGGTGAATGTCGTGGAATGTGCCTGTGGTTATTATCCCGTTTCTTGTGTTCAGTGTCGCGCGTACGTAATCATTGCATGGCGCTTGCTTGGTTGCTGCAGTGGCTGTGTTGTGTTGTGCTCATAACAAAGCAGAATGTGGTTGAGTCAAAAGTACCTTTTTTCACAATTATAGGTGAATCCGAACATAACGTAAATCATATTATTACCTTGACACACTTCTCAGAAGCTCGACATCATTGATGTCATGATGTCCATCATCCATGAATTCCGCCATGTTTTCGTAAATTACGCTTGCAAGTAAAGCAAGGGCTTAACACAAACAAAACAAACATCTTGTAATACTTTGCTTATACTGGTGGTTCGTCGCCATGAAATTGTGGCGCATCCAAGTGTGCCTAATTTTCTATTTTTGCCTGGAGTTTTGAATTAACCGATTGAATTCTCGAAAACGGTGAGATTTAGCAAGATAAATTTATTTACTGCAATTTCGCTTTCGTAAAGACACTGACCAAAAAATGCGCAAGACACAAAATATTTAAAATCAGTTTAAAATGAAACTTTGCAAATTATCTTGCTGGAATTACATGTTTTTGCAGCGACGTTTACCTGTAGAATCTCTTCCATGTCTCCAAACAACTTGAGCTAAGTCATCAGATTGTGTAATAACGCACCACAAAAAAATGTCTCTTTCAGGGTATTTAAGTGCTTCGCTATCTTCGCTGCATTGAACGGAAACCGAACACTCTTGCTGAAGGCTTGTATTTGCGTCTAAGGAAGAAACAATGAATTTTTAGTCTTGCGCATACACGCAAGGAAGAAAGAAAAGAACAAATAACGGCGTACCTAAAACCCTTAAACGCCTGCGCCGGCCACTAAGTGCAGGCCCGTCGCCAGGATATAGCAGCAGGCGGGGCCAAAAACCAGGAGGCGCCAAAAACCAGAAGGGGGGGGCACATTTTAAAAATACTCAATTGGATGTATGCAGCAACCAGGGGGCCAAACGTGAAATGGGGGGGAACAGATTTCAAAAGGGGGGGCCGGGCACCACTGGCCCCCCCACTGGCGACGGCCCTGACTAAGTGGCGTGTACCTTTGTGACGATAACTCGCCAGCCATTAGAGCTGGAGAGCTGTTTAAAACCTTTACGGATTCAGGTAGTCTTCTAGTTTAATTTAAAAAAACTCAATTTTGGTTTGAGGTTCTTTGTGGGTGACGTCACAAGTGGGAGTGTTTTGCGTTTTTTGGCCCAGTTTACCTGGCCATGGGCGCCAACCCAGCGAGCTATTTTTTGGCTCAAGTTGATTTGGATTCTAGGCTATCATGGAGGATTGCCGATAAATGTGTGGAAGCGTTCAGATTAAAGAAGTGTTTGCTAAAAAATATAAATATTTTTGCTTTCTGCTCATATGCGAATTTTTGAAAAAATTCCAAAGCAGAGAACCTGCTTCACCTAAGCATGACATCTCCATTTCACTATGAGGCAAGGTAAATATACCCACCTTGTAATGAATTCGTCTATAAATTCCAGTTGCTGAATAACCGATTGATGAGCCTTTCACAACACTTTATTTCATATTTAATATCTTCAGCGCAGCTACGATCACGCAAGCATTTCGATTGCTTTTAAAAGTATCTATTGCACCATAATGGTTTTTGTTGCTTTCAGGAATAGCAATTATAGAGTTTCTTATTAAAACAAGATTACTTCAGTACTCAAATAACCCGCCATTTCATCAAAGTTAACCAGATTTGGCAAAATGTTGGAACTTGATTTATTTCGTCAAATAAAAAGTTTTCGCTGAGAAGCGTGGTTGCAACTATTCGCAGTTAAACAACATTTTCCTCCAAAAATTACTTGCAACCGAAGCGTGACAATTTGCATTTTAGAGCTGAACACATTATCTTCAGAAAAAACACTGCAAAATGTGCGACACTTGCTTTTGGTTGTTAAAGTCGCAACACAGCTTCTATTTTATCGAGCACCAGCAAGAAAAAAAAACTGATCTCAGGTGATTTGAAGAGAATGCAAGTTTTTGTGCACCGTGCAGCCCTGGTTTACTTTGCTTTTTTATGTCCTGACTTCGTATTTTCTTCAGTAATATTTCCTTTTGTGAAAGCGAAAATTCAGTTATTTTGAGAACCTGCAGTGTGCCAAGTACCATTTGCATACGGTAAGGATACGAACTTTACAAGTTTTCTTTCATAAAACCTTTTGCTTACTATAAAAGTTCCACTTACAACAAGAAAAAGCAAGCAGCACGTACATTCTTTACAAGATCCAACATCCTTGACTGGGTACATGTCTGCTACTTCGCGATTTGTCATGAGTTGAATGACGTGACTTATCCCTTTCATCAAATCGTCATTGCTGTAAGTACGGCTTACAGTTTTTGAGTCAACTCCAAGAATATTGCCAACAAGCTGGGATACTGCAGTCTGCGATGACGTTTCGAAGACAAACTTCAGACAAGAAAAGTTCAAGTGTAAGCGTTGTATTGTTATTATCCAGCAACGGTAGCAACAGATTGAAAGATTGTATTTTGCTTTAATGTGTGACCGTTGCAAAACAATGCTTTAAAGTTAGACGTTGAAATTGTTAAAATGGCCATCGGCGATCCAAGTCATATATATTTCAAAAAAATTTTTAAGCATTTTCATTCCAAACAGTGCGTTCAAATCTTACTCTAGTACATTTGCGTTGATTGAAGGGCGAAAGGAAGTGTTTATGAATTGTGTGCAAACATTGGCCCCACGTTAAGAAATCAAATGAATCAAATAAAAGGTGAACTGAAAAATGTGAAAATGTTTTACATGCAGTCAGGTATGGAGCCCTGGAATACCATCATTTTGTTTTTGTCACGTTAATACCATCGTCAGGTCTGCCAGATCCGGTTTTCAAAAATAAAAAAATACCTTTTCCTTCAACTGCAGTTTATCACAAAAACTACACCGAAAATATAAGCCTCACTGAACAATTTGAGCACTTACAAAGTTACTTTACTCTAATATGATACGATTATTGATGAAAAGTAAGTAGACCAAATATAGTGAAGGTGTCAGGCATGCCTAAAATTCAATTGCTCATATAAAAAAAAACTATGGGCGTAAACAACTTATCCTTTTGTATACTGCTAACACGACCATAGAAGCATGCCCTGAGTGAGTTTCAGCTTTTTACAGGCTCTGCCCCCATATACCATATAGTGGGGTTATGCGCACCCCACCACCTCACACTAATACTATCGTCGGGTCTGCCAGACCCGATCTCGTGACGAACTCGCTCCCTTGCAAAACCTAGAAGAGCGTGGATGACCGCAATCGTACCTATTACTAGTCACACAAAAACATGAAGCTACTGAAGGGTTCAAAGCGCGTCGACTTCCGCTTCCGTAGTTTAACGCGAATGACCTCATTTGACCCGGGTCTGGCAGACCCGCGATAGTATTCCAGGGTTAAATCGTTGCGTTTCTTTGCTTGGACATCAACCTAGGTTTGACTTATCAGTGTTTTGAGAAACTAAACTCCCGCATCATTTCTTTTTTAAGAAAAGCAAGTGTTCTATTCGGTGCAGTTAAACAAAGTTTTTATGCGTGAAAAAGCATGACTCTATCTTGCGAATAAGTCACTTGTTCAATGTTTTGTTCATTCCTGGAAATGGTGCAGAGACGATTGGCAATGGAAGGCGTTAAGATAAATTCAAAGGTATTTAACCAGATGCGTAGGCTACCCTTCGATGAGGTTCTTTGGCATGTGCTAATTTTTCGTCTGTTGTACTCAGTATTTTTAGTGGAAAATCTAAATTATTGCGAGTTCCACCCGACGCAACTTGACTGCACGCTAAAAGCCCTTTGTTTGAATGAGCTCTACAACAATGGTGGTGAGAATTTCCTACCATTAAAGACATTGTTTATTACATCACCTATTAACTTTACGATGTCGCAATGTTGTATTTAAATATTTCATGGTGTTTCACATTTAAAGTGAAGTTTAAAAAATGCAGAATGAAAGTAGCACTTTATATTTTGACACAAGTCTTCTATTTCTTGGAATTATACGACCCAGTGTACAGCTGTGTATAGCGTAAATTAGGCATGTGCAAATATTTAACTTGTGTTCGGCATTGGATTCCAAAATATGACAAACGGCAGAATCATGAGACGGAGGGATTGTTTGTGTAAATTATTATAAATGAGATGTAAAAAATGAATTGATTTCATTGATATAATTCGTATATATTCATCATGCCATCTTCAGGGGCCTTATTTTGCCCATGTCCGATCTAAAGTCATATTTCGAAGGAAGTAAATAAGAATAAGTATTTTTTTCAAGTCCTAATGATCCGGTAGGCCTGTAAGGATACTCCACCTCACGGTACAAACAAGGAAGAGTTTTTGATGGTAGGTTTTGAAAAACATCCATTCCATGCTTGAGAAGAATTTCAAGAAATCGAGAAGATTTCAACCTCAGAGCCAACATCAAGCAATCATTCGCAAAGTGCTTGCTGGGCTGCAAGTTTTTAAAAACATAAGTAAGGATATTAAATAAAGATTTATAGCTTTGTGCTTTGTTACGTTGTATTATGACAAACACAGTTATAGAGAAGGATAATATTTATGCTACCTGTATGTAGTTAACGGCAATTCAGTGGAAGTAAACTTTACCCACAAACAAGTAGATCTTTGCTTCATGGCTACAGTTGATGCGATAAAATTTTGCAAATGTTTTTTTAGCATTTAATAAAATACTGACAGGTTTTCTTAACCTCAATTTTCATCGCTTAATTATCTGGCAAAAGATTATATGGACCTCTTCTCTACTTCCTTGATGAAACGTTTACATTTTCACTTCGGGTATTTTTTTCACCGTGTTCGTATTCATAATGACGGTGTTTCCTACGAACTGGTAGCAATTTGACTTTTTTGTTGGACAACCAGTCCGCAGTAATCAAATAAAACTTGGCCTTATGGCAAAGCAAACACAAGCAGCAAGTTCTAATCTCTTTGAAAAAATCGTTTTCTTTTCGGATGATCTTTTTACAAAACAGGCTTTTCTGACATGAAAAACGCAAATAATGTAAAGGGTTGATTTTATTTTGCATTCCCTTTTTGAAAACAAATATTGCTATTTTGAGCTTTTCTCACAACATGACCTTATTGTACTTTATTTAATTAATTAACCGAACGAAATTCTTTGGGGCAAAAAAAAGTGTGTTAAAGCGTATGTAATGGTTTGCACCAATTTGCGATTGCAAAAAAGTGTCGTTATGTTACATTGTAGAAAATAAGTGGGATTTGCTAAATATGCTATAATTTTATCAGTATCATTTCAAACTATTCCACAGATATAAAACTACTGTTGATGGCACTGGATAAGGCATTCTACTCCTATTCATGACTTTTTGCATCAAACCTCATACTTTTTCTCTATTTATCTCTCTGATATACAGTACACCGATGTTGCTATACAATCATATGTTTAAATTTTGTCTAAACTGCAAACGAGTCGTTGTTTTTTGCATATCTATAATGGCAAACGCTTTTGTGAATTAAGGAGAAAACTTTACTTTTAAAAAATCTTTCTTGTTGGTGACCAAGTTTTCGATCATTTCCGTATTTTTCCAGATTAGTGCCAGCCGAAGAACAGCTCGGAGTGAATACCATTCGTCTGAAAGGAAATAATAAGATCTTTTTCAAAATCAGATTTGGTCGGTTTTAGTCAAATAATGTAATTCAGAGAAACGACCAAACAAAAGCAATATGTCGTATAACCAGTGGTGTGTTAGGGGAGGCGAGCGAAGCAATTTCCTCGGGCCCCCCTTGAGGTGTTACGCGCATACATTTTCCTTACTTTTGGTGAAAAATTTATCATCCACTCATCCCAAAGCAGATCACAAGTAAGTACTCTACTTTCAAGGGCCGCCATACAGAAACTGTAATGTCCAGGTACTTTGCTTTCAAAAGGGCCCCCAACAGCAACTGCAATTTGAAGGTAATCTGCTTTCAAAGGGGACCCCAACTGCCACTGAAATGTGTACGTACTTCGCTTTTAAACTTCATTGAAGGGGCCCCTAAAATAAACTAGTGTGTAAGTACTCTGCTTTCAAAGGGGCCCCCAAAAGCCACTGTAATGTGTAAGTACCTTGCTTTCAATAGGGCCCCCGCAGCAACTGTAATTTAAAATTATTTGCTTTCAAAGAGGCTCCCAACAGCAATTGTAATGTGTAAGTACCTTGCTTTCAAAGGGGCCACCAACAACAATTATAATGTGTAAGTCTCTTGCTTTGAAAGGGGCCCCCAACAGCAATGGTAATGTGTAAGTACCTTTCTTTCAAAGTGGCCCCCAACAGCAACTGCAATGTGCAAGTACTATGCTTTCAAAGGGGCCCAGACATCAACATTAAATGTGTAAGTACCTTGCTTTCAAAGGGGCGCCCAACAGCAACTGTAATGTATAAGTACCTTGCTTTCAAAGGGACCTCTAACAGCAATTGTAATTAGTAAGTAGGCTACTATATTTTCAATGGATCCCCACCATCATCTCCAATGGTCAAATAAAAAGCATCAAACCAACTTCCATACTTAAAAATATTGTGAGTTAAAATTTCTTCCAAAAAGTTCTGAAAAGACCTTATCAAATAAGAGCAAATAGTTATACCAAACGATAATTTTTTTATACCAAATGATGATTTTTAGAGATTGAGGTATTTGGTTTATTGATAATTTTGTGAAAATGTCACAGTTAAACAGAACGGATCCAAGTGGAGCAGCAAAAAGAAGGAAAAAGGAAGAAAGAATAAAGCTTACGAAAAATGTAAAGGTCTCCTCAAGAAACTTGGCACTAGTGAGCCTATAGAGGAGAGTACAGCTTCAAGCACCCGAGTTGCTAGTAGTAGCTAATAGCTATAACTGTCTAGTGCATAATCAGATGTCTAGTGCATAATCAGATACACAAAAGCTCAAGTTTTGCAAAAATGAAGTTGATAAATACATGCTTTAGTTTAGAACATTCTAATGTCTATCCAAGGATTTCTTTATTATGTCTCTGAGTTGAAAAGATTAGACAAATTCCTCATTTCTTGTGATGTTGTACCTTAGTAAACATTTCCATCAAAAAATAAGACAATATGCAATTGTTATAGAAATGATCACACCATATCTTTTAATTTTAGAAATTTTTCTTCACAAAGTAATTTTGCATTATTGCTTTGTGCTGTAAAGACTGTTAATAAGCAAGGCTACATTCATGCTTCTTATCAGGTAGAAGAAATGGTATGTTTTAAGTATTATGAGTACTCGTTTCTCTGCAGATATTTCAGGTATTTTCAGTGGCTTCAATTTAGCCAATGCTTGAAGTTACAGGCTATTTGAAGCTTGACTAGTTAGTGGTTGGTTTAAGGTAGACTTGTTAGGTGATGTTAAAGTTTTTTTGCCAGCTCTTAGCCAGTACAACTTGAACCGTTTTTTCTTAGCACAGAATTAATCAATTGTGTAGGCTACTTGCTAGAAATGTTTGTGATAAGGTATATGATGAATTATTTCCTACTTTTGCACATTTTTCAAACAACTAGTGTCAAGGAAAGATCAGGGCAGTCTTGACTCATCCAGCCTCAAAACTCTCCAAACCAAGTCTCAGGATGGATGATTTTGTATGCTATGTTCTTGTAGTTGAAACTAAAGAATGAAATTTGAAACAAATTTAGGACTTTATATCTTCTTGGTTGATGTTTATGGTTTCGTGGATTCCCATAAAGACATGAATATAAACAAATTCAGGATACCAACTACCAAGCATTTTATCAAATGGGTAAAATGTGAAACTTTCAAAGTGTTAAACTTTGTAATTTATTGATGTTGAATGCAGAGAAGTAGAGCACGAAAATAATGAAGTGGGGGAGATCCCAATCTGCTATTGCCTAACTTTCATGTGTTTCCAGCCGTGTCTTCCAAACTTTCAGTGTTTTCAAAGTTGTGCATCATGAACACCCCTTTGGATTTTCTCCTGCTGTGTCAGTCATGCCGTAGTCTCAAGAACGTATCCTACGGTGGCCGTGTCTTAGGCTTCATCAAAAGTGCTTATCACGGTTGGCTGAGTATGATGATGTCATCAGAGGGGCCCCCTTTTTAGTCTTGTCTCGGGCCACCCCAACCTTAAACCCACCACTGCGTATAACCTTATCCTCATATTGACTAATAGCCAATCCATACCAGGCGTTTGGGGAGGGAAGTAATATCGCGGGCGCCAAAATAGCCTTCACTTGCTTAAACACCCCAGGTACCCTGTAAAAATTGCTGCTTATTGCACAAAAATGGTTATTTACTTTTTGTAGGCAAAGAAAGTGGCTAGTTGTGTTAGTCGATCTATGCGTACACTCAGAGAATCACCCCAGTTTCAAAGCGTCTAATACTGTATCATTGATTCTCAAAATTTTGAAGTGAGTCTAAAAAGATAGGTCCCCATTTTTCGCAAGCTGCACAGTAAATAAGAACACCGTTGTTGTACCAAACAATCTCTTACATCGACAAAAATCACTTGAAACATGTACCCTTAACCAGCGCTTTTGAAACTTTTTTATGTTACAGCACACTAATACATTCTGAATTTGGCTGCGGCACACATACTTTATGAAATCGAAAACCTACTTTTCACAAACCTTCCAACGAGAGCTACGGTACTTATTATAAGGTTTTGTCAAAACATAAAACTTTCGCGGCACACTTCAGCCTCTTCAGCGGCACATAGTTTGGGAAACACTGCCCTAAACCATGTTGTGCGCTAGTGTCTCACACTGTTTTGGCTACCCGTAGCAAAATCAGGAAAAGCAATATCTGAAATATTTATCCGATCTCTTCAGAAGTAGAACGGTTCTTGCACTTAAGGAGTAACAACTCAGTTCCCAAGATAGAAGTCTAATTTCCAGACGCAGGTTGTGTAGCTAGATGTACATGGAAAACATATTCATGGCTGAAGTGACAATTCAAAATCAAAACTTGTGTGAAAGGCATTTGCTTCGACATTTTAGATAGCTCCGCTAGCTATCGGGAAAACCAATCTCATAATCTCATGATAGCATAGATTCACACTTGGCCTAAAAGCATGTTGCTCTAAAATGTATTTAAACGTCATTAATCAAGTTAGAATTTCAATAAAGAGTTATAAGTCCCGCGTGCGCCACTTTTTTGTACAGCTTTGCAACGCCATAACTCGCCAGTAGATTGAACTAGAGCAGTGGTTCTCAAACTTTTTGAGATCGCGTACCACCTGATGTTTTTTTAATGTTCGAGTGTACACCCCTAGTTTCAGAAGAACGTAATTTGCTCAAAATATACTTAAGATTAATATAACAAATAAACGAATTAGCAACATTAGCATAAGACACGAACAAATTATAACA
>Ga0210059_1015277_pt1 | contig 11235 bp, 7 predicted proteins | sample Ectturendosymbi2_FD_188042 | JGI IMG/M metagenome (GOLD analysis project Ga0210059, IMG submission 188042) | Ecteinascidia turbinata endosymbiont from Florida, USA - Sample 2 (SPAdes) (version 2) | ecosystem: Host-associated > Tunicates > Ascidians > Unclassified | place: Key West, Florida... | reverse complement strand
AATCTCTCCACTGAGCAAGTAAATAAGGTCGCACTCTCAAGTTCTGACGGTAAACGTATCATCAGGGCCGACAAAATACAAACTCTAGCTCATGGATACAGGACAGGCTGACATGGGAAACCGACAAGAGAACCGACAGGGCGACGGAGGAACTGACAGGGCGACGGAGGAACTGACAGGGCGACGGCGGAATTGACAGGGCGACAGGGGAGGCGATGGGGTGACAGGGGAGGCGATGGGGTGACAGGGCCTCGGGGTGACGGGGGAGGCGACGGGGTGACGGAGGAGGCCTGGCAAACTGGGGCAAAATAGGGGCACCAGGGGGCAGAGACAGGGGCACAAGAAAAGTGTGTTAGAATGAACAAAACTTCTCTACTCATGTGCGCATGCACATAATTATATTCTACATATCAAATACGCTGATAAAACTGATGGTTAGGGCTAGGGTTTGGTGTTGAGGTAAGTTTGTCGGATTAGGGTAAGAAAAAGAAAAATAATTGAGGTCTAAGACTAAGTCCAATATTTTTCAGTGGTAAAAGTTATTCCCGTATTGTTGTGGGTATCTGACCCACCTTGTTGTGGGTATCTGACATCTAACCAAAAAGTTTTAATTTACACAAGACACATAAAAAGTAAAGCCCAAACTTTGTTCTTTTACCCTGAGAAGAAAATAACTGACAAAATAATTGGTCAGAATTTTTGCAGAAGTCAGAATTTTATCTTGACACCGGCAATTATAGCAGGGAGGGCACTGAAGAAATAGAGTAAAAACCAACAAAATCAGATTTAGCATCAAAATTGCTATAGGAAATCCGAATAGAGGTCATTTACCCACGAAATTGCTTACGTTTGAACAAAGAAATAAAGAGACACTTACTGAAGTAGAAACGAGATGGCATTAACTTGGATAAGGTTCTATCTTACGATCGTCGCAACTTATACAACAGGTCAAAGATTTGGAATGTTAGTTTTTAAACTAGCAAAGGTTTTTATTGCGATGTCTAACCAAAGGAAAGGACATCCCCATTATTATTTAATAATATCTACCTCTTTGGAACGGATCCACCCAACCACTTGTGATTGCTTTTCCTTTACAGTTTTTACTGGCACCACACATTTTAAATCTACTTTGCATCACCAAAATTAACTGCTTTCAATGATTCGCAAAATGCGTTCTTGACCACGGCTTTGATTACAAAACAAACATATTATAAATTTCTCATTATGGCAGCATCACCTATGACAACCTTTCTTGTGGTAACATGCATATGTTTGAGAAGGCACAACTTCCGCAAAATTTAATTGAGGATTTTTTTACAACCATGTCATCAATGACGTACTAACTGATCCTAATCTCATAAGTTTATCCCAACAAAGAGAAAATTTTAGACTTCACTGCTTTTAGAAACCTTTATTTGAAACGGTTCCCTCTTCTTTTTCCGTCAGCACTATCCAGATTTTTTGAAAAATTATTATCTGCTTACGCATTGCGCCACCTTTTCACAACGTTCAGTTTTCCCTATTCAAAAAATGTTTTACCGTTAAGCTTTTTGCCGTAAGACGTCCGTGTTGTGGAAATCTCTTCCGCTTCAAATAAAATCATCAGTCAGCCATTCCTATGGCACCCATCTCTGGTTTTATTTCCAGCGCCACCTGTTGGATTCGTCTAAGCCGATACTTAGATCCATTCCTCAAGGGCTAGTCAGTACCTCCGTGACTGTTTATGAGAGGAGTGTCTCAATTAGTACCTTCTCTTGTGCGGAATTTCCAAATCTGTGACCTCATTCTCCTCAGAAATTAACGTTAGATGGGGCCCTACTGGCAGAAAGCCCGGGTTAAAGAAACGTGTCCCGACTCCTACGAAAGTGCGCAAAGTGCGGTTGTTCAATATTGATTAATTATTGCAATTTCGTCTACAACGTAAGGATGCTCTGTTTTTTAGAAGCATGGCATTAACGTCTGAACCTTCGTGATCGCAGCATCTAAATTGAAGTTTGTCGCCTAGTAAGTGCACTATGAGTTTTTTCATTCTTAAAATGTGTTTTGTGTAAAAATGATGTCCATATTCTATTTGCTCCTGTGTTTGCTTTGTGCTCATCCATTTTTTGGATCAAATGATTTTTTACGTGTTTGGTTTACGTTGTATACGTCTTCGATTTGTGCAGCTACCAGTAACACTTGCATGTGTTAGTTCTGAATCGTTCTGTTGTTGTTTCCAAGTAAATCCTTTGTTGTTTTAACTGTGTGGTGTTGTTAATTTTAAGGTTTATCTCCATGGTGACCAAATGATGAACGTGCATATATCCTCGAGCCGCACATTTTTCGTATGCATGCTGTAGTGAAAATTGTCTTGAGCTGAATGCTCGTGTGCGGTTTGTGTTGATCCAGGTGTGCTGATCTCGTATCATTTGCATTATCATTTAACAGTTGTTGAAGCGTTATCACCTTGTGGTGTGGAGAATCACCTGTTTCATATATGGTTTAAAATTCTTCGTCTTTGCTCAAACATTTTTTAGCCATGTTCAGACAACGAAGTATTTGTTTTGAATCTTCAGTACACTTTATCGTCTGAATTCCAACTTTACTTGCTCAGTTGATTGATTTTTGTTGTTCTGTATTTAGGTTGTTTATTTCACGTAACGTCTGATTTCAACTATTTCGATGACATTCCATCCTGATTCGGTGACACCCAAGCGGTGCATTCAAGATGTTGCCGTGATTTTTTAATGTAGCGGAATACGAGAAATTGGGTCAGTGTATGATGGGTTTATGCTCAAAGCCGGAGGAATGTCCCACCGCACCCCCAGGCCGGGGGGCATAGGCAATAAGGGGCCCCCAAATCTGAGTGAGTACGTTTGTTACGCCATATAGAGACACCAGAACTAAACTCACCATGAACTGATTTCACACATTTCATCTTTCAATATCCATACTTATCTAATACGTCAGAGAAATTGATCTTCACACAACCCGTAACTTCCTAAAGCCAATCATTGCGAAATGCATTGTAAACAGCTTCGTTGTCAGTATTTGCCTGGGTAAGCAGGCTGTTGCTAAGGCAACGTTGCGGAATCCACGATTATTGTAAACATTTTTATTATAGGTTAGTATAAAGTCATTCAGGAAACTTAAGTTGTAGACCAGCTGCGTAGCGAAAGGTTTTGGCCATAGGGTGGGAAACATGCAGCCGAAAGATGCCCACTAGTCACCGTACGGGCCACCTCGAAAACATTCAGACAAACTTTTATAAATAAAAGTGTATCTGGATGCGGATTTCTATATACTGTAATTAAAGCCAGAAATGGATTTTGAAATTTGACATTTTCCTATCAAATTTTAGCAAAAACGTCATTTTCTTCGTTTTGAACGGGAAATTGAAATTTCACCACTTTGGCCTCCCCTGGAAATTTTTATGCTACCACTAGGAAAATCCACTACTGCACACCTGGAAAAAATCCTTCCGACCTCCATGCCCTTCTAGGCCTATCCCAGTCAATCACACCACTGTTCAAGACCTGTGTCGTATCCTTTCACTGAACAAGTATAGAATAACCGGAATACAATCACATAAAATCGTATTCGTATCCCGCGACTGTAATCTCCAGTGTATCTTGCATCAGAGTTGTTCAAGGAAAGCTCGAAACTTTACACCAATGATAAATCCAGTTATTTCACGAAGAACACTCTGCCCAGTGGGGGACCTCGGCCCAATTGTGGGCCCTTCAGCGAAAAACACTTGACGAACTTGCGAGAAATCACAAATATACGACGAATAATTAAGAGAAGATTGCAAGCACACAATAAACCGGATAAAGTACAGCAAACAGTCGACAAAATTTTCTGACAACGGAGACAAATGTGAACACAAAATTAATTTGCAAAATAATAACAAAATTGCTATAAGGAAATCCATTGTTTCATGGCCAGTGAAAGCCGTTAGAGCATTCCAGACAGTTGGAGACAGCATTAAAACTACTCGTAGTGGGTCTAAGTATGAGAGAAGGATGTCCAAACAACAGACCCTGCAAAGTCCTGCGCCTTCTTTCCTCAAAATAAATTTTACAGACTATAGGAGATCAACGAGGAATGCACAATTGAAGTGTCAGCTGAGAAGTAGATGCTCTTCGGTTTCATTGTCACCGCGTGAGCACAAACGATACAGTGACCCAAGCGCAATCTACAGCGTAATGATCCACTCAGGGAATTACTCTCATGCAAATACCAGCAGTTTCGTTTTGAGCCACAACAAAAAGTTTCAAAGACATACTTTAAAGAACGGCAACCTATTAGAAGATTTTACAGCATCAGGCAATATATCCCTCAAACTAATAGCAAAAATGAATTGAAACGCATGTTCTTTTCATCCAACTTTTGTTTTATCTTAGGTCTTTTTATTTCTCAGATTTAATGGTACACAATCGTTTCAAAAGCATAAAGCTGAACTCATCTAACTAAATTTCGTTTTTAGACGATTATTCAAAAAAGGTAAATATTTTCTTAAATTTCATGACTTTCATTTGGTCGACACACGTCAGACAAGCGGATATCTGCAGAGAGGGACTGATTCTTTGTCTTGCGATGAAACGGTTTGCATTCCAGTGTGAGCGGAGGTTCTTGACGGTTTCAAAGCGACGATCAGTCTTACCGCAGATGATTGAAAATTGGGATGACCCTGGTACCACTTTGAGTACACTTCATTTCCGGAAGCGTTTTTCAACGTACCAGTTGCATAGAACGATGCTAACCATACAGCAGCAAAATCAACGTTTGGATAATCGAAGTATTGTAAGAAAGTTTTCTCCACATAGGCACACATCAATTTGTACATGTGTTCATTTTCAATATCTACCAGCTCTCCACCGATGTTTAAACATTGGCGAGAAGCGTCATCCTTGCCCTGTTGGCCCCGATACGCACTTGTCTTGTAAAGGAGTCTGTAACAGTGTCGTCCGTAAACTACACCTGCGCAGCCAACCCTCGCATCCAATTGTTGTTTGATGTGTTGATTGATTGAATTCCAATCAACAGCAGCAATTGGTCCCTTCGGACCTGGTGGCCCTGCATGCCTTTCGAAATAGAAAAAGGTTTTGCTGATTAGTTAACGCTAATTACTCATAACTTCATAAAAACTGCTTGGCAGCTGTCAAGCAGTAAATGTTGTACGCAGTTTTAGGAAAAACTGTAAGGTTTTTGAGCTTGCGAAAATCTTTAGTCATTGGATTGTGCAATGGGTAGCAAAATCAAGTGACTGGTACGCAGGTGGATCGAAAGAGATTGACCGAGAACAAGTTAAGTGTCATGAACATTTTCACGTGCTACACATGGAAAACGTCAAAATAACTGGTCTCTACTAAAAGTTTCGAAACAAATTAGCAGCATTGGATGACAATGCACATATTTGCAACTCTGTTTCTGTAGTCTGTTATGAGTTTTGACAAATTGGTGAAATCTTCCACAGAGATTTTAAAAGATAGAAACAGAAAACGGAACTTAGTATATTCTTTGGTGTCCAAAACAATAATGTTCTACTTCAAAATTATTTGTTCAAAAATACAAAATTATTAAACGAAACAAGTCAGTATGTTGCATATTAAATATGAGGATTCCAAGTAAACTACAACGGAATCCCACAGTTGAATTCCGACGTCTGGAAGTCATGTCGAATCAATATTTTATATTAATACAGTACGTGCTTTGTGTTAAAAAAAAAGAACACTGACCAACAACACTCTCGGTCCGCACCTCACTTTGTTGTAAAACTGTATGAAATAAGAGAGTTTTCAATTTTTTTATTTCTCGAAATAGTTGATTTGTTTCATTTTGTTTGAATAACATCAAGATTCTATATTGAGAATCCTATTCCGGAGTGGCGCTGGCGTAGTCAAAATATTACATGCGATCGCGATGTACTACCCACTTTGAAGATCCTTTGAGGAATTTTTGAAAAGGTACAGCAAGTTTATTCATTTGTTGCGCGCCCATCTTTCATTTTGCACTTGAACTCAGTACACCTTGATTGAACTTTGGGATTTCAAATATTTTTCATGGGTTGAATCATTTAAAATGACTTGGAAATCGGTAGTATGAGGGTAGTTGTTTTATTTATTTATCTTTAAAGTTATTTTAAACATCATCAACCAATCAGACGAAAGACATAAAGCAGCAACGACATACCCTTTAGGTCCTCGCTTTCCTGGTGGTCCTGCGGGACCTCGAAGATATGATATGTTTTGGTTTCGTACTTCATCAAAAAAGTTTCTTAATGGCTTACACACCAGGAAGTCATTGTCTCCACCTCCAGCCTTGCCATGAAAAATGATTGCGACGGAAAAGATAAGGGTTGATAGAAACAACCGCATCGTTACTAAGCTCGCCGGAAGTAAAAGGCAGAAAAATGTTTCTAAGATTTCTGAGTATCAACCTTGCATCTGTCAAAATTAAACAACATTTTATGTATTTAAACCTCGAAGTAATTTTCAAAAGGGTTTAATACATGGCAACAAACCGAACGTTGAACCAAACAAATAACTTTCACTTCATATGACATGAAGTCTTTTTCTTTTTCTGTGCTCAAGCAACTTCCGTACATGAAAAGCGGAAGTGCTGAATAGCCTTATAAAAAATACCACGGCCAAAGCAAACGATACAAATGACATGAATGCAGAAGATGACATGTATCTCTATATGCGAATAACATGCCATTCACATGTACTACAATATATCATTTTGTACCTCCACTACTCAAAGTTGTTAGAGGTTGTGTTAAAAGATATGAATGGCTGTTTAGTTGCTTTGTAAAAATCTTGTGGAGATATACTGGTGGGTGTTTGCTAGCAGGATGAAAGTCGTGTTGAAAGATATGTTTTAAGAGTTTTACAACAGCTGAGCAAACAATTTTATAATATGGACGCGTGTTCACTTGCATGGGAACGTCTACGTAGAGATTGCTGGAAAACTTGGTGCAGGTTCGCACTTGGATGCTTTTACAAATGTATTCATCTTCAAGATCCGGTAAAAGATATGTACAGCGACAGAGGCACTAACTACATTTATGACATAGGGAAGTCATAAAGTAAGGATTAGTCAGTCATAAAGTCCACTTCAAAGAATAAACCTAAAATAAATTAGAAAGTTGACCTGACAGAGAAAAATGAATATGATTTTAGCTATCAACACCCTCAATTTAGTCTAAATCAGCTCTAAAATCAAGATCACCAAAAACTGTGTTGGGCAGTGATTACAGCATAGACTTGATTGTGTTTGAATAACAAGACACCTGCGCTTGCTTCCTCTAACATAACTCTCGTTCCGTCCGATGACTTTTACCCCCTGCAATCTTGGAAAAGAATAAATAACTTCAGACGTTATCCATCAAATTTGGTACGTGGTAGTCTGGGTTTAACAGCATCAGTGGCACCTCTCAAAGTTTTATAGCAATTTGTCATTGGTCATGATGTTTTACACACGTTAAAAGATGTTGCAGATTTGAAGTTGCAATTGATTTCACTTCGGGGTTATGCTTTCATAGCTTCCATAACACCTACACTGCTGAAATTAATAGATTTATTCATAGTTTTGAAGTTTAAATTTCGAAACCTTGAGATAAAATGTTACCTAACTGTTGTCCGCGGGCCAAATCAGCCGGTTGTACACTTCTAATACGGTTGTACAGTTCTAAAAAAACTGTTCATGTTATGCGATGGACTAGCCATCGCAATCATTTTTATCTACACAAATAAACAATTGTCGATGCTAACTTGAACAACATCTTTTGCAAAACAGTCACTTCGGGTTTAAAAGCACAACAACACTGCATATTGCGGAAAGCACCAACTGTACTATTAACAAATATCTGTCCGAACAGTAAACTTCAAACAAGCATTCTTCCAGCTGTGTTCCGAATCACATGAGCAGTTTTGCACCTCTTCGTGTTTTCGGAAAAACCGCCACGTTGCGGTTTGGTTGCTCAAAGCTCCGCAATGAGCTCCGTTTTAAAAAGAATTGTTCGCACAAAGCTCAGGATGCGTTCATCCGTTCTCAGACACATCTGCACATTAAACAATGCAAATGTCAGCTTTATGTACACTTCATACTCTGTTCCTTCAATTTTTGAGCGCGTTCAATGGTTGCTAACTCCAACACGGTGTAGGATAGTTAGTGCAAAAGCGAAGGAATGTTTCAAAAATGGAAACCGATTTATTTCAGGAAGATTTTGTCTGAAACCGCTGGTACACATTTTTATGCTTATTTGCTTCGAAGTTTGGATCAATATACACTTTTTTGCATTTCTAAGTGTTAGGACACACGAGAGATAGGCAGGAACTTATGCGATAAACCTGTACGAAGATCAACATCTTTAGAAAGTTTTAGTTGATTAATTTCTGACAAAATTTTCTTTTTTGTAATGTGATTAGTTTTGTCTTGTAAAGCGAGTAAGTCAGATACACCGCATATATCTATGCTTGTGGCATGCCTGCGACATGCTGCGAATTACATTGCAAGAAAGTTACGTTAGCTTGGACAGCAGGATAATATAAAAACGCAAAACACTTGCCAGAAAACATTTCTGTTGTTGCGTTGCTTAAAAATGTTTGAACGCAACCTGTTTTGTCAGATAAACTGGACCGTAGGCGTTTTGGCATCAACAGGTCGTAATTTCGGCATAGCGTGGCTCACTTTAATTTTGAAAAGCTTCTTGTAAAATTGTGATTTTTCCGACTGGGCAATGACGTGGTTGATCTGCGGTAATCAGTGAAGACTTTGTTGTGAAATGTTTACGAGACAATGTTTTTTCGGCGATTTCCTTTCAGGTAATATAAAAGGTCGAACGGTTGTGTTAATATTGCTAAGCGAAAACATGAAGCAACTGTTGAATTAATAAAAATTAAAAAAAATAAAATAAAAGAAACAACTCAAACGTTAGTTAAATTTTTGTAACTGTCATATCATTACAAATGCTGCTATAACTGTTGTAACAAGATTAAAACAAATAAAAAATTTTATATTGTAGAGAAACGAAAACAATCAAAAGCGTTTCGTTTGCTGTAAGCTTTCGAGGAATCAGCCAAATGGGCTCTGCTTTCATCTTTTGCCATGATTCAAACTTGCATATTTCTGCGTTCAAGTAACTTGTCTCCAAACAAGAGTTTGAGTCAATCAGCAAATTTTTAATAGGAAATCGATTTCACGTAACATTATGCATCGTTAGTCCTACATCCTTGTTAAAATATAAAATTCTATTTGAAAAAGTTTGTTTGTTGGATATGCTTAATGTGAAAATTATTATATTTGAAAAAAGTAGTAAGACTGACGATGCATAGTGTTGCGTGAAATTGATTCACATTTGAAATTTGATGGTTGATTCAAACGCTTCATCTGTGAGGAGACTAGTTACTTGAATACAGAAACGACAGCAGGTTCTGTGTTTCACAGTAAAAATGCAGGTGCCATTTGAAAACACTGCATTTCAGCAAAGCGGACCAATACAACAAGTAAAAATACATGCACGTGAAATATTTTTTACGGCAAAGCCCAAACTCGATCGCATGCGCGGTCAACACACCTGAACCTCTAAAGATCGTTGAATCATTCCATGGTTTCATCATTGACCGAACGTTGCTTAACATGTTCTTTTACTCCTGGTGGTTGGATGAAAATGAGACGAGATCGAGATTCAATCACACACAGAAATCACTGCAGAATGAAATAAATTGCTATTAATACATATTTGGTTGCAAAATGATAGAAATTAAAGCAAAATTTTACTACAAACTAATGAAGCAATATCATGCGATTATCTATTGAAACTGTTCTCAGGGTCTTTCATAAAGGCAAAATGATTTCCTTTTCATTTGCACAGCTGTTGCGAGCTTCGCTCGTAAGGAATATTTCAGTAATTAAAAGGTATTTTTGTCAAATAAAAGGTATTTTAGAAAGTTATACTCTCTAACTTCAATTAATAATTTCATATGCTTATTGTTCCGTAAAATAAATAATGAAAAACCTTTCAATCTATAAAAATTGACTCACTTGATGTAATTCAAAACGCTTTTCAGAAACAAAAATGAAAAATCATTTTCAGAATAATCCACCAATAGTTTTTCTAGCAAAACACTTTATTCTTGACCATTTGAGTGGTGCTTAACTCTCAGTCTGTTTGTGCAAATGGTTTCAATAGCTGTTTAAAAGCAATGTTGCTAATTTTCATGCCCTTGATTTTTTGCTGAGGCAAAGAAACAAGTATTCTCAGAATTTCGTGAAACAACGTATCACAAAAATCCGGTTATAACCGAAGATATTTACAAAGGAAAACGTTAGAAATCATTCGTACCAACAGTTTCATCCGCTTTTGGCCAAGATCCGGATTAACCGAATTTGGATTAACCGAGGTTTAGTGTATGCAGCATGCACCGAATATTCGTGCGATTGATTTGAAAGAAACTTGGCAAGAAAACAGAAGGGTTTTGCTTGCTTGAGCCTTGACCAAAATTAGGCAACAATATGTCTCTGTGCGTTACTGCGGCTTCAAATATCCTACTTAACCTTGAATACACGTTTGAAGACATCAGTGCATTTTGTTGTTTTGTGTACTCAAGCAATAAAGTAGGTGTATCAAAATAGGCAGAAGGCGTTGAATCTTGAAGCATGACCGCACAGCACTGCATTCATACTAATCTGTTTCTCACGAGCTGACAGCGAAGGGGGTCTTAGGCGAGCATCAACGGCTGCACTGTTGGTTGGGTGCTGTTGTCGACGTATACAAATTTTTTTGCAGCCCAAATATCGATCTTAGTTGAGAACAGCACATATAACCGTGTTAGTTGCAAATACATCCAATTTTTTCTTTTGCAGCAGTTTTGAAACAGGCAGGATTATACCAGAAGTGTGTTGCATAACTAAAGCCGCGATTAAAAACGTGTATTTCTGTACAGAATTGAGCAAAGTTGCTGCTTTGGTCGCAACCTCCACTTGCTTGTTTTCCTGCTGCAATTCCTCAAGTGTAGAAATAACTGCTGGCAATAGTGTCACGAAAATGATGATCGAGTCATGTCTTTCTACCCAGCGTGCGGCGCAAAATGGTTTCAGTTTCTGTCGCGAAGAAGCCGAGCCTGAAACTTCTCTTTCAACATTGTCTTGAAATATCGATACGCGCTGTGCAGAACGCGACAGAAAAACGCATATGTCCGATATAGTTGCCATCGCATTTCTAATAACTGGCAACTGCGATGAAGTACT
>Ga0210059_1015276_pt1 | contig 11236 bp, 9 predicted proteins | sample Ectturendosymbi2_FD_188042 | JGI IMG/M metagenome (GOLD analysis project Ga0210059, IMG submission 188042) | Ecteinascidia turbinata endosymbiont from Florida, USA - Sample 2 (SPAdes) (version 2) | ecosystem: Host-associated > Tunicates > Ascidians > Unclassified | place: Key West, Florida... | reverse complement strand
CATGTTAGACTGAATTTTTAGTCAGTCATTTCAATATAACTAACATATTTTAGGCCAGTGTGTTGAGCTCGCGTTGCATCCTCAACATGAAACGTCTTGTGACTCTGAAATACAAACAAAGAAAGACTTCAAAAGCAAGTTCAGAAAGCAACTTGGAAGTTCGCCGACAACCTCATTAAATAGAGAAGGCAAAGAAGAAGCATTAGAATGTCTAAAGTCATGAACTAAACCCAAGAAGAATGAAGACGGACACCAGATTTGCAAACACTTGGTTGATAAGGACGTTGTATTGTGTATTTATTCGAACTATCGTATATGTTTACTCCACATGTATTGCAGGTCACACCTAGGAAGAGAGTAACCCACAAGATATTAGAAGTCATTTACATTAATAAGTGACTCCGATTTGTAAGTAAGATTTCCAATTCAAATGGATAAAAAACGAGGAACAACGGAAAATATTCCGGATTACGGTTTAAACCATAAACGAAACTATCGGCGATTCCGGAAAATTATTATTCAAAGAAAAATGACGTACACTGACGTACGATGGCGACGTAATCACGCGTTTAACGCGTGACCGCTAGGGTCACGAGATAGAATCAACCAATGAATTTGCGTGACAAAATTGATAAATACCTGAGTTTTTGCTAGGCTCAGTCAGTCGTGGGCATTCCAGGCTAAGCAGCTAAACTCGACCGTGGGTATTCCTAGCGGGTTTAGTCTGATTGGACATATCAAATGACCATATTACTCACTAGAGATTTATGGTTTAGTGGCTATGCTGTTGTTGACAATTTGGGTTGCTCTCTCACATCTATGACAGAATAGAATTCGCATTAACTCCTGTCACCTGTAATAATTTGGCATGTGTATGTGATGCACATTATAAACCCCTGTTATGATGAATGTCGCAGTACTTAAAGTTACCAGAATAAAACCATGAGTGAATACAATCCTATTGTGATAAACTGAGCGGGTCGAACGAAATCGGCGGGTCTAAGTTTCTTAATTGTTAACTTGGGCGTGCTTTGGGCACTCCGGCTAAATTCACCAGTGCTCTTGCGGAGTTGTCCTAAATGTGTTGTGGTCTTCTTTAGAAGAGGACTGCAACAAGTGTATTGTTTTGAATGCTGTTTTGGTTTATAGACTAGCATTGCTATGTAGTTAGGTTTGGTTAAAGTGCAACAATGGGTAGGATTAATAAATGAAATTGTGAATACGAACTCATGGATGGCGTTAAAATCTAACCAATTTTACGAAAGAGATGGCTAATTATTAAAGTTTGGTGTGGCAACAGAACCGTCACCAGAAAGTCTTCTACAGGGAGTCTTCACATTAGTGCAGTGGGGCTTGACATTCTGAAATTTGAACAAATATTACTGTTTTATAGTGTTCATATTTAAATTCGGAGGGGCTTGGAGCTTTGTTTCGGAGGGGCTAAACCCACCAAAGCCCCCCTCCATGGCGATGGGACTGTGTGGCAAAACTTCATCCTGCTTTTTAATGCAATTAACTTGGAAAACTGCTTAGGTTATGCGATATGTCAAGCTTGCAAGGTAGGTCAAACTTTCTGTTTGTAGGCAATAGGCATGACAGGGCCCAAAGTGGCACAACGCATTCAGGTAGTGCTTCATGAGGCAAAACCTGTGCTGGGACTATTTTGCCTTCATTTGAACACAATTGGTTGAACTGGTCATGTGACAAGTACAATACGCCGAGACAATTGGTTGGGGTTCAAGAGTTTATAGTTAGGGTTTAGGATCAGGGCTTATAGTCAAGGTTTAGTGGTTCAGTGTTTAGAGTTAGGGTTTAGCTTGCAGTTCACTTAATGCAAACAAGAAGCTGCTAACTGTTTCCCAACCCTGAAACCATCCATCATCCATGCATGGGACTGAGCTGTTACAGATGTCATGGTCAACTAAACAGGACATGCCTTCCAAACTTGTCATGTGACTACATCAACCAATCGAGTTCAGCTAAAGGTAAAATAACTCTAGCAGTTTTTTGCTTCGTGAGGCAAAACAGACACAGCACAAAAAATGTATGTTGTGCATCACAACACACTTTCAGATAGTTTTCGGATACGGGTAGTATGGTTTCAACCAAAACAGGATTCGGATTGAATATGTGTATCATTTTTCAAAAACAGGATAAGATCGGATAGGAAAAATCCACTATCCAATCGTCTCTGGTCCAGATCCAACTTTCCAAGTCCAGCCTACTACCGTACTCATCTCCAACCTCCACTCTCCAGAACATGCATGCAGCAGAGGTGAGCATGGACAGGATCCGGATTGGATATCCTCCAAGATACTTGCGATTTTTTGGATCAGGATTGGATTTGGATCCATTTTTTAAAAAAATGGATCAGGATGTTGGTTTGATTTCTCTAAGGAAATTTTCCTGAGAGTGGTTCAAGATGGTGGCAGTGTTTTCTTTGCTATGTTTTTTATATTGTCAGTATGACCTGCACTCATCACAATCAATTGTAATTCGTGTTACTTCATCGTTAATTTTTTCCGGCGAAGTGGAAGTAGTGAGCTGCTCTTATCTTGCTGGTATGCTGCTTTGTTTGTTGTGCTGAATGGCATATGTGTGTGTTGTGTAGGCTAATATAGTCTGTTTCATGGGTAACCAACTTGTCTTCGACTGGGTTCAACTGGAAAATTTCTTGATAACTCGCTATCGACCGGTTGGTAATAAAGTCACAATTAATACAATATCACATGCCAAAGTTGAGTATCACATGTGCAAGTACAGTGCACCATCGCCTTTGATGCACAGACAGAAGGTAAAGTGTCTGCAGAACTGGGCAGTAGCGAGCTACTAAAATAGCGAGCTAATTTTCAGTAGTGTTTTAAGGCGTAGCTTGTGTCTCCAGCAACCAGCGCCCGCATGTGGTTTGAGTCACGGTTGCGTCACAGTACTTTCAGATAGCCAAGGTTGCGAACTTTCCCACTTCGTTCTCATTCTATAGTTGCGTCACAATGGACGGGAATCCAACATTCACAGTGCATGCAACTGCACATGATTTTAGAGCAGCGATAATCCTTAACAGTATGTTGTTACGACAACAGATATGATGCTTAGGAAATTATTTGATCTTTGATGGTTTGACAAACTTCATTTTGAAATGGATTTGATGTGGTTATGAAGGTAATTATGACGATTATTATTTGTGATGTTTAAATAAATTCTGACTACCTTTGCAATATTCTAATTGCAAATAGGCAACAGCGTTGAGTAGGCTATATTAGTTATATTTGTGTACTTTTCAGTTACTCTCAGTTACTCCCAGGGACGCCGGAGAGAGGGGGCATTACGCCCCTGTTCGTTCAAAAGGGAAGCAAAGAGGGCGGAGCTAACTTTTCATTGCAGTATCATAGGGAATTTCATGGTTAACAAGATCTATCTGAACACACTTATTGCAGCTATTCACGCACTGACAACATTCAGAATGTTTTTCTCCACTTTCTGTTATTATTTTTGAGGTCAACATTGTTGCTGAACAAGAAACAAACATATTGGTGAAGAATTTTTTGTTTTTCATTAGTTTGCATTTCCCTTAACACTATTACTGACTGCCTGCTGAAGCGTGTGCGACCCGGTTGTGTTCACACACCTTCAGTGTGGGATTGATTCTCGAACCTCGGGAAGGATAGATTGTGACGTCATCGATGTTAACTCCGCCCTAGACGAATCGGCCGAAGAGAGCTCTTATTTCCATGTGCATGGAAGTCACTTACAAGTGTCGCTTGCTTGGTCTTTCCCTTCTCCTTGCTTTGGCCGACTTTGCTCACATGTGGTGGTTGCGCTAGCGTGACTGCTACACTGCCCTACCGCTGCTCTGGTCGTTACCTGTGTTTTATCTAACTCCACCTATAAACTGAGCATCTCCACATACAAGATTGTCGAAATTCAGGTCATAAAATTGCTCACAAAACTTCTCACAGAGAGTCACTGGCATTAGATATTTTCTAGGTTAAAATATAACACATTTAAATCATATCAGCTTTTTGGCAAAGTAATCGATGAATTTTCAGCAGCAAAAACAAGAAAACTTTGTCATTGTAATTAGATAATTGCAAGTAAAACATTAGATTGCAATGTTTCTTTTATTTTATGCTGCCACGAACGGGCTGGGTTGGAACCCTAAACTGAGGTTGTCCCCAAGCGCGGGAAACCCGAGATACGCCACTGCTTGAAGTGTCGTTTGTTTTTTGCAAAGTGCCTTCACGTCTGGTGCTGCAACATGTTACTGTAGATAAAAATGCTGTTTGAAATATACGTAGTTGTATTTAATTTCGTTCAAACCAGCACTAAAACATTCTTGTGTAACTTAGCTTGGTAATGAAATGTCGCTTTTCTGCTATATCACACGTTCTTTTTCTTACAGGCGTCACGGCTTTTCTTTCACATTGCAGTTAATTTGTGGAAATGCTATTTTTGTAAGCGTGGTCGCAGGGGTTTTCACTTTGAGCTTCGTGCCTCGGATTGTGCTAAATAAACTCAAAACAACTGCATAATTCCCTTTTTTCTAATCTGATGACTTTAGTCTTATGAAAAAAATATCGTCTTGGAGAACCGTGAACGAGAATGTTATTACTCCACCTTGATAACAGCGTTGTCTGTTTTCATTACCATTTGCATTTTCTTAGATGCTTACAACATTCACAAGTCCAGCAACAACAATTTTGCACCGGTGAAAAACCAAGGGTTATCGCTGAACAAAAGTGATTTGCAGAGCAACACTGAGTAACAATCGCCAGTTTGCGTAAGCGCTTAGACTCTAAGTGATGTTAATAGTGAGCAGCAAAATCTATGCGATTACAGATATCCACTGTTGCTTTTCAAGTAACATAATCAGTTGCTGCTCTATGTGTTTTGCCCAAATCGAAATGTTGTTGATACAATGTTAGAATTCAACGGTTTTGCTGGGCTACCCTCCCGCTTGCAGCGAAACTGTTATATAACTCAGCGCCTTGGAAAACGCTTTTGAAAACCGACCAAGTTGAAAATGAAATTTTTTTACGGCTTAGCATAAACGCGCATAGAAAGCAAAACGTCTTTGCATTCCAAGGATTGCACTGCTTGTAAGCAAACCTGCGAAATGGTGCCGGTCAATTTGGTACCGAAACATTTGGTCATTTTTATTGTTGTGTATCAAACCAACACTGGACATCGAGCATCAAGCCTTTAACATCAATCCAATACGCAGAACAAATTTACTTTGAAATGTTGAAGTTGTCATGCTTTTAACGTTGTGCACCAACTTTCAAGTTTTGCGCACTTTGCTTTGCAATCTTCACCGATGAAGTTGTACTTTTGATATTTGTCTTGCAAACATTTTCCTGAAATCGCTCACCAATATATTTTGTATGATCCCTTCTTTCTTCACTTGAAACATTTCGAAGCATCTGCGTTACTTTTTGTTGTAAAAGGTATGTACTGCTAGATATCGGACGTAATTTGTGACATTCCCTAGTACTCCAATCGCAAATCACTAGTTTTCCCTACTCACTAAAAGGATCTGTCTCCTGTGTGAAACTATTTTCGTTGAAGAATTTTACATTTTCACTAAACGAGGCACCGAAAGTGCATTATTTTTGTTTTCTGCTACTCATTCAACGTTCTGCTGTTCAGCAAAAATCAAATAGGGCTACTTTGCCAAACACCAAATGCTTTTTCTACTGTAAAACTAGCGTTGTGTGTACAATCGCTATGCTTGTTGCTTCACAATAATGTTTTAGTTTTCAACATCAGTGAAAACTTCTGAAAAAGTTCGCATAATCTGTGGACGTTGCCAAATCACAATTCCCGGTCACTTGAGGGTTTAGGTTTCCGAGCATGCTGCAGCGCGTCAACTCAACCTCCTATCCAGGGACGCCGGAACGTCGGTAGGGCAGGGGGACAGTAAAAAAATTTAGGGCAATGGAAACTTTTGAAAAACAAAGAAATCGTTACCAATTATGCTGGCTACTGTTCAACAACCATGTTGGCCTCAAAAATAATAAAAGAAACCATAGAACATGTATTTCAATTCGATCTTGATATACTATAAAATTACCTATGGTGCTGTTATGAAAACGACACCTTTGCACCCATTGTCCCTCTTTTGAAAGGTCAGGGGAGCATTGTCACCGCTCTCCGGTGTCCCTGCTTACCGTTATCAGCAGTCATTGTCTCGCTGCATTACCACCAAGATGTCTGCATTCATCAGTCACATGCGACAAACCGCCTAATATCGTAACTTGAAATGAACATTTGAAAATTTGTTGCCAACCAACAGCAAAAAAATACACTTGCAAGTTTGGCAACTAGCAGCCCTTGCCGGCAAAGGAGCGGCCATGAGTGAACTGCAAGCTCACCACTGGATGACACCAGAACAGTGAACCTGGCTCTTGTGCACAGGGCCTACGAGAGGGGGGTACAAGAGGTGCATCATATGTGGCCCCGGGAGGATGAAAGTACTGATGCTAAGTTTTTCTGTAATCAAGCCCAAAATTGATGGTCGCTTTCTTTGACTGCAGCGCTGGTAGCTATATTTGAAAATCTTAGCATGGTAGCTGTTTTTTAGTCTTAGCAAGCATGGTAGCCGGCGTCCCTGCTCCTACCGGCACGTTTTGAAAATCAGACGTACTGGGGAAACTACAGGAAAGTGTACTCTATGAAATGACGGATAAATCACTTCGCGTTAAACTTGTTATTGTGAGTTTGTTTGAACATAATTTAAATCAACAAATCTCATTGTTTAATTTTAGTTCTCTCATTGTTTAATTCACGCAAAGTTAACGTTGACGAAAGTTCTGTTTCATCTATGTTTAAGCCTGACACAGCCTTACCAAACGTCAGGTGGTTGGGCTTTTTTATCATTGCAATTTCGCTGAAATTTTATTTGCTTCCATGTGTTTAGGTAAAAATTACATAATGCCATTTTTTTGCAAGTGGCCATGCCATCGCCTGGGTTAAACAAGCAGAGTTGGTGTTGTAAAAATTTTTCTGTGATTAACATTCTTTCCTGGCACTGCCATACCAAACGCCAAGTAATTGATTTCTTTTATCATCTAGATCTTGCTAAAATTTTATTCACCTCCGTGTGCTTAGCCGTAAATCACTTGATGTCGATTTCTGCATGTGATCGTTGCCTGAATGTAACACCTAAGTTTAGATGTTATAACTTCGCATAATAAAAGAAACTGTTTTCGTACCGCTTGGCTTTGATTTTTCCTCAGTTGTTAACTAAATTCTGTGTGGTTCTTAGTGTTTTTTGCATATTTGTATGCAAAATTTTTTCAGATATTGCGAAAAAGTACGCATGGACATTGAATGTACTGATAGGGAAACTAAATTTCGTAAAGTAATAAAAGAAATTTATTATAGGAGATTTTATATAAATAAGATTTCAGTACTGTGGATGCGTTGTGGTACGTGAAATCGATGTCCTATAAAAAAAATTAGCTTGATTGATTCACTTGCTTGTCACCCTTGTGGCGACCCGTAACTTGAATAGGCTTACAGATATGCGCAAGTTTAAATCATAGCAAAAAGATAAAAGCAGACCCGTCGGCAGATTCTACCTACGACGTTTTACGTGATATAATATACATACAGCAGGTTTCTTTAAGGAAAATGTTAGGTACCCGGTTTGGACTTGTAGGAACCCGATTTCTCTTATTCTAGGGACCCGATTTTCTTTGATTCCAGGAACCCAATGATAATTTTCTCTGATTCTAGGGACCCGATTTTCAATTCTAGGGACCCGAATCGGGTCCCTAAAACACCTTAAAAAAACCCTGCATATAGTATTATAGGCGTATAGCATTATACAGCAATGCTATGCAGTACCGAAATAAGTAAGTTTTTAGTAGCCATCGATCGTGTCTCACTTAGAATTGTATCACTCACTTGAGTATTGTTGTGTAACAGTAGGTTTATCCAATGTTGAGATATGAGGCGAGTGGTGGTTAAATATAATATTTGACTTCAATTAATATTTGAAGTCATAGTATTTCACACTTATATTTGGCAGTGCACTGTTAGCGTTTTAATTAGGTGCCCGGATGTTAGTGAGTGAACTGAAGTTACACCAACAATGAAAAATCAGTTTTATGTTACTGTAGGTAAGTACAATGCGCTGATACAACGGTTAAGGGCAGGGGTTCCCAAACTTTTTCTGACCATGTATCACTTGAGCATTTTGACAGATGAGCGTGTGCCCTTGATATTTCTTATAATAAAAAGGATGAATAAAATAACAAAAATTCACTTAATTAGAACTTCTGAATTTTAGAACTACTGTACAAAGGTAGGCTCCGTTTTTATGTCTTAAAGTTAATTTGTTGCAGCTGTACAACAATTGTACCCCTTCACATTGGCAAATGTATCATTGGGGTATATGTGCCATACAGTGGCACAGCCAGAATGAGGCCGAAGAGGCCATGGCCTCCACCGAAATGAACTTGCTAAAATTTGTACTGGCGTTTTGTATCAATTTTCAACTGTTGGAAAGTAGTCAGTGAGTGATGACATCACTGACTGGCTCTTCCCGAAAAAATTATTGGCTGTGCTACTCGTGCCATAGGTTGGGAACCACTGGTTCAGGGCGTAGCGTAAGGGCACAGGATTTGTGGTTAGAATTTAGCCTACAGTTCACACAATGCAGACAAGAAGCCGCTAACAGCATGCCAGCACTGAAATCATGACAACATTCATCCATGCATCCCCAACTGAGCCATTATTGCAGACGTCACGGTCAACTAAGCAGATTATGCGTTCCGAATGTGTCATGTGACCACTTCAAACAATCAAGTTCATCCAATGGCAATGGCAAAATAACTCAAGCAATATTTCGCCTCATGAGGCAAAATATTAGCATATTGCCTTACAGTAAGCAAAACTGTTAAACAACATGCCTTCATGTTACTGAAGTATGTGGAATTTTGAGGAGTCAAGGCGGAGCCGCATTTGAATTTTTCCATGATTTGCAGAACAGGAGCGGATGCGGAGCAAAACTTTTTGGAGTCGGAGCAGATGCGGAGTCAAAAAATGAGACTCCTTCCACATCTGCTGGGTGTACCATGGCACCGACACCACCACGGTGAAACAGCCAAAATCTATGTGACCAAATTTCTACAACAGAAAGTTACCAAGAAGTACTGACCACAGCACTTGTCAAGCTAGCTAAACGGAATAAATGGAAATTAATATTTTCTATATAAAAAGACAAATTGTTCACACAGCAACATTCACCATGAAGAGATCAAAACATAAGAAGTATACAAATACAGAAACACCACAAGAAATTCTGATTTATGCACAGATGAATGGTTCTGGTTCACAACACAAATAACAGTACTTATCAATTTACATTTGCACACCTTGATTGGTTGAACTCTCATAACACCTAATATGTTAGGCCAAAGGTGGAAAGAATTATTAACTACTGCAATGCATGTTACTTGATTACTTGTCTCAGCAATTAGGCTACTGGATTCGCTGTAGTACTGACTTCAGGACTAAACTGCACAAAACGTAGGAAGCAGAAGATGAAAAAATACATAGTTTTCATACCTATGGCACACATCTGTTGTAATACAGTAATCAACAGTCAATTCTCGAAACTTGCACATAGCAATAAAGACATACTTTGGCAAGCAAGTTTTTTGGACAAAGTGCCTAAAATAGGCACTTAGGACGTACAGTAGCCTATGATCAAAGTACGCTTTCAAAGTCAATACTGTACGTTTTGGTTGTCCAGCTACACATTAATGTTAGCTTGACCAAATGTGTTGTGAGCTACAGAAGCTGTCAAGTATGAATCAGTCGTATCATGGCATCCAGAATCTGTAGCCTACCATTCAAGTTATTCACATCGACCGCATTGTGCTGATCCCCAGACTAAACCATCTTTGTTAGAAAAAAGCAGACGGTCAGCAATAAAACAAATCTGGTGAACTTCTTCCACATAATCAGCTGAACTTGTCATACAGATTTGGGTTGAATTTTCTTAGAAAACCATTGTTTGGCTTTAGCCTACCAGCTTCAAGTCTGGTGTTGGACTAGTTTAAGTATCTGCACCTAGTAGACTACCCTCTTCCATTTATAAGCACTTGGGCTAAAACTTGCCTAATTGCTACCCGATCCCAACAGCTACTTCCCCACCATAGCTCCCATTTTTTTTGTAATATGATATAATTGCAACTTGAAACGCAAACTTTACAAATTGACCCTTCCCTGCAGTCTGCAACCTAACACAGAGCTACAGCAGGTCATGTGACTAGATTCAGGTCTCCAGTCGGTTGCGTGACACGAAGCGAAAGCAAAACTGAAAATTGCATACCTTGATTCCAACAGCAATTTTGCAGTGTTTACGAAAAGTAAATTTACCGGTACCCCAAAACAAAAAATTTCGCTAATGAACAAACGCTTTTGAATAGAACAAATTTTGTACTACAACATACTTGCAAAAAAGGTTGCTCAGCTTCAAAACCTTTGCGCATTTTCAATAAAAACTTAATTAGTTTTGAAAATGTTTTACGAAAACACGCATTCAATCGCAGATTTTGCATTAGAGATGAGCACTATCCGGTGTCAAGCGAAATTTATGTCTTGCGAAATATCTGACTTCATGCCATGTGAGCATGCACAAATTGCACAGAGCAATATTCTACATATCACATATGCCAAGAAAATTGATGATTGGGCCTTAGGGTTTCGTGTTTCAACCCTATAACGACCGCGCGAGCCAATAAATTGGCTCTAGGTTTTTTGTTATAACTCGCCAGCCGCTATAGCTAGAGAGTTGTTCAAACCCTCTACGGATGCGGCAAGATTTCTTGGTTCTATTTTTAAAAAAAATTTTATGATTTGGGGAAAGGGTTTGCCTGGGAGAAGCTCGCAAAGTGGGGGTGTTTTGTGTTTTTTGACCAACTTTGACGGGCCCTGGACGCCAATCCAATGGGCCAAAATTTTGGCTGAAACTTGTTTTGGAAACTAGATGATCTCCCGCGTCGATGGAGCCCTTGCTTGACCTTCTAGCATGTCTGGAACCAAAGTTATGGCCCAAAAACCCCATTTTACCCCCAAATTCAGAAAAATCAGAAAATGCATGAGTGTTCCACTGGCGGCTCGCTATAACCCGCGATAACTCCCCGCCAGAAGATGCTAGCGAGCTATACGAGCCCTCGAAAGACTCATGAAGTCTTCTAGTTGGCACTGAAAAAAAAACATTTTA
>Ga0210059_1015275_pt1 | contig 11236 bp, 8 predicted proteins | sample Ectturendosymbi2_FD_188042 | JGI IMG/M metagenome (GOLD analysis project Ga0210059, IMG submission 188042) | Ecteinascidia turbinata endosymbiont from Florida, USA - Sample 2 (SPAdes) (version 2) | ecosystem: Host-associated > Tunicates > Ascidians > Unclassified | place: Key West, Florida... | reverse complement strand
CTTGCGCTTGCCCTGAAAAATAGAGTTGCCCTGAAATCTTTCACTGTATTGATATTTTTTTATCATTCAGGGTTTTTGAGCAACTTGCGCTTGCCCTGATAAACAGAAGTGCCCAGAAAATTTTCACTGTACTGAAATATTTTTTATCAATCAGTATTTTTGAGCAACTTGCGCTTGCCCTGAAAACAGAGTTTGCCCTGAATTAACTGCATTGAATATACATTTTTTATCATTCAGGATTTTTGAACAACTTGTGCATGCCCTGAAAACAGAGTTTGCCCTGAAAATTTTCAAGACGGGGGGGCGGCCGCCCTCCCCGACCCCCCGCCTCGTACGCCTATGCTCGAAGCTCAAAGTGAAGCAAAATATAACACTCCACTGCTGCTTTGCTAACTTAAACCGGCAGAAAATACTTCAGCACAGGAAAGCTTGGCGTTTTTATTATTAAAATTTCACTGTTTGCTTTGTTCGCAAATATTTTGTTTGACCTTTTGTGAGAATTTTGGAACTTTGGTCTAATTTGCATTTGCCATTTGCCCCACATTCGGAATTCTAACAATCTAAATTTTTCCATGTGCACTTTCACAAATTTGCTTCCGTCCGTTCCTGACAGTTGAAAATATCTAGTTTAACATTCCAAACCTAGAGAATGGGATAGTCAATGACGCATAATTATCATTGTTATGTCACCAATCGATCGAACTTGTAATTTGCAGTTCGCTTCTTCAAACTACTTCGTTTCCAAAACCGAAACGTGGCAAACAACACCTTTTGCAAATAATGCTGGTAGAGTAGCTGCGAATAATGTTATTCGACCAAGTCCAGGACCGACAAGGTTTGCAAAATCTCAGTGCTCAGAAATAAGTGACACTTTCACTTTGTTTTTGCAGTCTTCTCTTCGAAAGATCATATGTCAGTGGACTAACCACGAAGGAGCCATAGTATATGGTAGCTCATGGACACCCATGGATGATGAAGAATTCAAAGTTTTTCTTGGTGCAGTTATTTTGATTGGCGTACATAAGTCCAATAACGAAAGCGTTGCACAGCTATGGAGCACACTTGATGGCTGGCCCATTTTCAATCGCACTATGAGTAGAGGAAGGTATCAACAAATTTTTTGCGTTCTCCGATTTGACAATGCACAGTCAAGATGACATCATCGGGCCCCTGACAAGCTGCAACCAATCAGAGAAGTGTTTGAAACTTGGGACTCTTACTTGCGTGATTCCTGCACCTGCGGACCAAGCATGACAGTGGACGAACAGTTGGTATGCCTTACAGGACGCTGCGCTTTCAAGCAATACATTCCTTCAAAGCCAGGCAAATACGGAATAAAAATCTCACACTGGTAAGAACAATGGGGAAGAATAAGCCGTAGCGCCCAATGGAATTTACAGTGGCCAAAGGATGGAATGTGAAGAGCACAGTCTTTGGCTTTCAACAAGATGTAATGATTGCATCGTACTGTCCTAAAAAAAACGTGTAGCCAATATGCTTTCAACCAATATGTTTTCGATGCATAGTCAGCCAGAAATCGAAAGCACTTAGGATCAGAAACCAGGCAATATTCTGTTCTACTTCCTGTTTATTTGCAAGTGGTTTGATGGTTTATGTAGGGGGATATTTATGTGAGATGCATAGATAAAATCAGTAGGCTACGCTGCAGGACTATTATCATTGGGTGCTGTTAGTTTCGTCTTTCATTGCTGTTCGTTTTTGTGTGCGATGAAAACATAATTACTGGATGTGAATTAAAAAATAGTACCATTCAAATCAACCTTAAAACAAACTGCAAATCTTGTGTTCGCTTGGTACAACAGCAACTTGTACAACTATAGTTTTTGTTTTATATTGGCTTTAAAAGTTTTGTTATTACTAGAATTATCGATTTCTTTATTTATTATTTGCTAAGTAAGCAGAAGTTTGAAAAACTACAATGCAAACAATTCCAAAACAAGGATATTGACTGGGGTCAATTTGACCCCAGTGGTACAAAATGCACATTTTTTGTTGGTAGGCAGAGGGTTAATATGAGGCGACAACTCGTTATTAGTTTGAGATATTGCTATTGAGCTAGAAGCGCCGTACAAAACATGTCGGCGAGCCGCAGTTTGCCCGCCATTGTTGTGTTGCTTGAGCGCACGTCTTCGCGACCGCTGCGTCATCATGCAAAACTGCTTTCCCGTCTCCGGGAAATTCCATCTTAACAATATCCCGCTCTACTGCCAGAGACCGTACGCTGATTATTGACTGTAGCATCTGCGCACAGTACAGTGTTGCTAGTGTTGACGATGAGGCAGCTGGGCAGAGAAGCGCATAAACCGCCGATATGTTTCCACTTCGCTTTCATTCTGAGGCAACTGGTTGTGCATACATTTGAAAAAGAGTGTTTGCAAATCATGAAACAGGAGAAGAAAACAGAGTACACCAGACTGAGGATTAAAAGTGGTGAATTATTTTGTATCTTAAAAGGTAGAATGAGGTTCTGTTGTTAGTTATAATTGCGTGAAGCCTAGAATGCTTTTCAGCTTTAATTTCCAGTTCAGGTGCAATAAAAGTGTGGAAATCCTTTATTGCATAAACGCTTTTTGTTGGTTTTCAGCGTCATTATATTCTAACCCAGAAATTGCAAAACCTTAATTTGCCGCACTTAATAAATAAGGTATAAGCATGCTATCACTGCATTTTCAACGGGTTTTAAAAGAAACGTATATCATAATAAGCTTGCCTATAACCTCAGAATAAGATTATTTTACACTTTTCTGTTGCCATTCGAGATGGAGCAGTAAAAAATAAAGTGTCATTGAGTTGTCAACGTATTGGCATTACTCATTGTACGCTGGACTTTTAGTGTCTCATAAAATTCAATGTAACTTTAAAAGGGCGTTTCTTTTGATATTTTCAAAAGTGCAAGGAAGCAGTGTTTGCTATAAGATTTATTTATGTAAAATAGAAATAAAGAAGTCGAACAGATACCAACTAATTCTATTTTACATGAACAATTCAACTCACCTTAAGAAATAAAATTTCTTTTAGAGTCGAAGAATTTGTCTACAAACATCTTTACAAAATGTAAAATTATTGGTTATCAGTAATATAAGAAACACCTTCTGCAAGTTTTAAAATACCCTCCTGCGAATCTGTGTCCACGAGAAGAAACACTATGTTGGGTAGATGAACTGCTTTGTGTGGAAAACTTCATTAATTGCTTTTCATGCTTCTGGATTTAGAAACAATTCATAAACGCAATTAGCTGTATCTGCCATTTATGCAAGATTTCTGGAAAAAATGGATAGGGGTAAAACTACATGTGTTGTTTTTTTGTTGTTTTCACACTTTTGCAAATGACACTAATTGGCACTTGCCTCATAAAGATAATAAAATGTTACAAACCAATGGTCAAAATGAGCTTGATAAAGTCGATACTTGGATATGTTCTAACAGATTATCGCAGTACCACCAGACCATTTTCGCAGTGACATCTCATTCTCGCGCACTTGCAACATTCCAAATCTCAGATCTAAGTGTATATATATCGCACAGACCTTTCACCGTTTGAAACGCTTCACTAGTTGCGTAACCACATGGTTGCGCAATTCTATGCGGCGCCAAAACAAAAATTTGTGCAGCGTAAAATTTTCTTAGGGGGAATGCTGGTTATAACTGATAATAAACTTTCACGGAAACCCAGGGTCGTCGCCAGCGGGGGGGGCAGTGGTGCCCGGTCCCCCGATATGAAATCAGTCCCCCCCATTTCACGTTTTGTCCCCCGGTTGCTGCATACATCCAATACTGTATTTTTAAAATGTGCCCCCCCTTCTGGTTTTTGGCCCCCCCTGCTTCTAAATCCTGGCGGCGGGCCTGCGGAAACCGCAAGTCAGTAGCCTCTGTAGGAAATTTTCGGAAATCTGTGGCTTCGTGTGTTGACTTCCTGTCATGAAAATCGTGCGTTTAAAATCTATTTTAGTCTCTTTCATTCGCATTTACAATAATGCATAGTTGATTGGGGTGAGCCTATAAAACTGCTTTCCAACATGTACAAGGGCTATAAAACCTAATTTTGAAATATATGACGTTTCCCAATAGAAGATCCCGTGCAAACAATATCTTTAAATTACTTAAAATTCTCAAAGTATCTTATTTGTACCAACTTAATTTGGCAAAGCTTATGTACAAGTATCATGTCAAAATCCTGCCCTGTTCTTTTGATACCTTTTTTTCAAAACTACACTGCATACATGATCATGGCACAAGACAATAAGTTTCAGGAAATTTTCTTCATGAGCGTGTTAGAACTAATTATGGTAAAAATGTTGCAATGTGTAGGACCTTTTGCATGGGATTGTATTTCTAATAGGACTAAAACTTTGCCATTACGTATGTAGCCTTATCAAGTGAAATCGCAACTACTTGCTGGGTATTGATTCTTATTTGAGATTTACGGCTTATGTGAATTCTAGGATGTTTTTCAATGGTCCACCAAACTGAGAACATTTTCTGCTTTTATTTTTTGTTTTGAACTCTGTGTTGTGCCTCACCTGTACTACTGAAGTATGGCAGTCATTAAATATAGACTGGGCTTGATTAAGTGACTGCTTTGGCCGTCTTTCGCCCGACATATGCTGTTCGTTTGAACACTGTGAATTGAAATGCGTTATTTCTTGCCTGATCATAACTCAAACATGACATAACTTGCTTCTTGCCTAGACAGTTGTATTAGACCTAGACGAACTGATCGATTAAACGTGTATAGGCTTTGCCATAAAAGCGCAAGCTTTTGGTTTTAGGCCTGCCTGATGTCTTCAGTGAATGCTGGAAACCATCCGCCATTGCCATATGAGGATTTTGCTTCAGAGATGGAACTGTCAAACGTGTCCGGTGGTTAGTATACATTTGGCTTAATGATGCGTAACGACTTTTCATAATAATTTCAGTCAACGACAACAGTTCGAAAAAATGGATGTGCTCTTTTAATAGATACGACACTTACTTTAACAACATCAGAAGAATTTGTAATTTATTAATCCTGTTATTGAACTCCATACTATAGGTGCAGTGAAATAGAATCTTTTGAATGAGAATGTAGGACTGACGATGCGTATTGTTACGTGAAACCGATTTCTTTTAAAAAAATATCCGATTAATTCAAACTTTTTATCTGTGTGGAGACTAGTTGCTTGAATACAGATATGCACGAGTTTGAATCATCGTAAAAAGATCAAAGCAGACCCTGTTCGGCTGATTCCTTGAAAGCTTGAAGCAAACTTAGAGCTTTTAAGAATTTATCCAGAAACCTGTTAGCGCAAAATTCTGCAGACGGCCTTGATGAGTTTACTCAAGATATCCGCCAATAATTGGAAATCTGATCAACTGCCAATAATATATTAAAGCGCTGGGAACTGAAATGCAAAGACCCGTGTTTCACATTGTGGCGGAATGTGTGAAAGAACTTTACCCAAGCTTGTGCAGCAGAGGTGATCACGGAGCCGGAATCTGGAGTGGACTCCGGCCGGAGTATAAAATTTTTGCCGGAGCAGGACCTGGAGTCGGAATTTTGAATAAAACCCGGAGCAGGACCTGGAGTCGGAATTTTCAGTTTTTGCAGGGGCCGGATTATAGCTTTTGTTAAATTTAAATTTTCTCTGAGAGCCTTGATAATATATTGATATTATGGCTCTGTTCTCTTGGTTAAATTGGACAGTGAAGTGATGGATTCAGTGCAGACTGCTGAGGATGAGGGAGGGTGGCATATTGGTGGGCTCTGTTCTGGCTGGTGCGTGGTCAGTCTCAACTGCTGTATCACAAGAATAGTTTTTTTATATTGTGTTTTTTTATTTTGTCGAAGTAGGATGTTTGCAGGGTCATCCTGTCTGTTTCAGATAGACGTTCATGCTCTATACTCTTTAGAATCGGGTGTTCAGCTTGTTTTGTCTAATTCTACCATCTTAAGTTTAGAAAATGAACGTTCTCCACTGCAGTTGGTAAGCACGCAAATCACGTCCCAAATTTGTAAGAGAAAAATCCAAGTACATTACCCGAAGGCCAGTGAATAGATGCCAAATCCAAGGCTGTCAATGAGATTTTTTAAATTCTACAATCAGGTGTGGATTTTAGGGGAGACTAACGACACGGTCGCCTCGGTCATCAATACCTCAAGAATAAATGTTTTTTGAGGTTGTGTTTTTTCGCAGCAATAGAATACAACCAGCTAAAAGCAATTTATTGAGTTCTTTCCAATCCCACCTCAAGTCCATAGCTTTTTACACATGACATACATATAAATAAACACATATAAAATGTTATCTTTATTTTGGATGTCAGAGGAGTTGTGCGGCTCGCAGTGCTTTCTTTTCTGTTGGAAACAGGTCGAAATGGATTGTGTAGTATTAAAGCTTTAAAGTCGCCGAATGTCCAACTGATTAAGCGAAAAACCAGCAAGCAAAGTGATATGATTTTTATTTTCTTTTTAGATACGGCAGGTACAAGAAATGAAGTTGAAATTTCAAATTCCTCAGTACAAAATCTAACAATCGTGAATAATTATCTCACGCCTGAACCACGTAAGTCACTGCCTTATATACTTCAAATTAAGTAAGCTTTTGATCACATCTTGCAATTGTGCATTCCTGATGATGACGCAAGTATCTGCGCTTTCACTAATGCAGACATGCATTAATAGGTTGACGTCGCGATAGTTCTGCACCCTTATTTCGGTTGCACGCCTTTCCCCACAGAAGCAACTTATGCAATTTTAAGTGTGCTGGCTTGGTTTAAATAGATCAGTCTACGTCGAAATTACTTTTCTTCTGCAGTACTTAGTTCGCAGCAAAAATACGTTTTATCCTGTTTTCTTTTTTACTTTGCTGGCGAGCACCCAGAGCGGGGGAGGATCCAGGGGAGCTATCCAGGGCCGTAACGAGGTTAGATGGCGCTCGGGGCAAGAAACAAGTTTGGCGCCCCCATGTTCGAAGCAGAGGTCTTTCGGATGCAAATGTACTGTACTGAAAAAAGTACTTGTGACATTGCTGGGACTTTTCGGCGTCACACGCAATCATTTGTATTGATTCGGCGCCCGGGGAATTACGCCCCCCTTGTTACCCCTCGTTACGCCCCTGGGGCTATCGTCCCCCCAAAACGTATGAAAGTAACTATATTCACAATGATTTTGTACAATGAGGAAAACAGCATTCGCGATATAAGGCCATTTTATCGACCATTGTTGCGAAGTATACTTCATCTCTCTTGCAGTGGTGACACTGTAATGTAAATTGACTACCAAATATCATTGAAATCGCCCCCAAACCTTACTGGCTGGATCCGCCCCAGACCCAAAGCAAATTAACTGATTGCAGAACTTCATGTGCTTGCACAACAAACGATCGGGTAAACAATAGCGATGCAAAACGATATGTGTGCCATGCATGTTTGCAAATTTGCGTTGCACAAACAAAGTATAATTGAATAGTGTGTTGCACACACAAGGTTGAGAATCGTACAAGAAGCGGAATCTTATCAAGGTTTTGTTTCTCTGTTCAGAGTGCAAAAGTATCCCACCCAAATCGTCGGTTCTCAATGTGCGACAGCCTTTGAGAGGATTTGTGGAAACAGCAGCTTTCGAAGGGGTCAAAAGTAAAGTTGCGGACAAACTAGGGGCTATTGTTCATCTGTACGGCATACCAGGATCTGGAAAAACAGAGATTGTGCGGAATTTGGCTCAAAAATTCCCATTTGGACAAGGATTATCTACAGAAGAGTTCGTTGTGAAGCACGAAGTAAATTGTAACGATGGTTGTGAAGACATCGTGGACAGCCTGAACATTCTATTGGAAGAGATGCTGGGACGAAATCTTATTGATAATCGTTCCGCTCTCCAAGCTGTTTGCACGGGTTTAAATAAAAGTCTCACACAGCCACTGGTCGACTTGCTTGCTAGGGCTGCAATTCCAGTCATGCTTATTATTCAAGATCCACCGGAGCATTATCGCCTCCTGTTGGACGACTTGGCTGCATCTATCAGAAATAAGCAATGTTGTCATCGTATTCATGTCTATGTAACATCCAACAACAGAGGCGCATTTTCAAACTTGTCTCCTTCAGAAGAATACGAAGTAGTCGGAATGACTGAAGTAGAAGGCTTGAAAATACTGGACATTTCATGCAACGACCCAGAAAACGAACAAAAATCTGCAACCGCCATAATCGAATCACTGAGCGGATCCCCTTTAGGTCTTATATCCGTGAAAATCCACTGCAAGACTACATTTATGACATACGAGGAGTATTTAGTTCTGAATCCTCATCTAACCGAAAAAAGCGAGTTTCAAACATCAAACAATTCCAACCATCAGCAAAAACGCATCTTTGATGCGATCATCAAGTTGATCGAAACGAAAACAGGAATGTTGGACAAACTCAAAACGATGGCCATGTTTCACCATGGTGGTATTCCGAGACGTCTGATTGAGAGAGTGACAGAAGCTGTCAGTAGCACGCCATCCAGTGATCCAGTCACAATCAACGCTCAAAATAAACAGGAATCAGGGGAATTTGTCCGAGATTTGTCGAACCTTGGAAGTTGCACCATCGAACTGAACGGGAAGCAGTTAAAGTCAGTCACATTCCATCAAGTTGTTTTTTCAGCTATTCGAGATCGCATGAAGCAGGAAAACGGAGCTGAGTTTCTTTCACACTTAACATCAGCGATACTTGCGGTAGCCTCTGTAATACACAAGGATCTAAGAAAACAAGAAAATTTGAAGTTTATGAAAATTATGCGTCCTCACATCCGATCGATAATAAAAGGTTTTGAGAAATCTAACTGGAATGCCAAGATTGCTCCAAGGGAAAAAAAGAATGAGCACGATAGCTCCTTCCTGATAAAAATGGCAATAGTTCACTTGTATGAAGTCCTGGGTGTCGTTGAAACTGACACTGATCAGAAATCGGCAGAGGAAAGTTTGAAACAAGGGGCTCAAATAGTTTGGGATGAAGTCAAACTTCGAACAAAACCAGACGTTGACTTCAGTGTGCCTACAGGTGTGAGTTTGGAGCCAATCCCTGCTTATGTCACTAAAATCATCAAAGCCTGCGTTGGCGCTGGCTGCAAAATGCGCAAATGCCAATTTGATTTAAGCAAATATGTGTCTTTGTCTTTGCATATCAAAGAAGAAGATGTAAATTTTTTGGCCACTCTTTCCTCCGACGAAAATCTTATCCAAGAGCTGAGAAAAATTTCTGAGTATTCATTAAATGTTTCCAATGACACTTTACGCAGAGTTCGCCAAGATTCTCAAGGACTGATGCTAGATGAAAGCAAGCATTGCGAGATATTTTTTGCAGAGCGTTTGATTTCCATCGTGTATTCTCTTGGAAGAGTGTTTTTGTATGACAATGACGCTGATGCAGAAAGACGAAAAAAGTTTTCGTGGATTGCAGATCTTGCCAGTGCCTTGTGCACTGAATGCACGAAGGTGACAGGGGTGAAGCTGCTTTTTGATCGACTCAGCGCAACAAACCAGATTGCCGTCAGACTTAAAAGGACAGCCTGCATAGATGCGGATGATAAGGAAAATATCTTGAAAACAACAAGACGCATGGCAGAGGACACCCTTCAGCACGTGATCGAACATGATGATGTAGCGTTTGAGAACGGGTTAAGGAAACTAATGTTGAAAAACGAGTTCCAAGAGTTGACAATCCTGCGTTTTCTTGTACGGATTGACGCCAAACTGTGGCCAATGATCGATGAAAATGAACGCGATTCTCTTCAGCAATCATCGACAAATTATCACCAAGACTTGGTCGCAAAGGCGATGAAAAATGTGGACAAATGGAAGCAATCTCCAACCTGTTTTGTCTACGGTGGGAAGTACCTGGCTGCCAGAAGCCAGTATGATCAGGCTGCTCAACACTTCCTCAAAGCTTTCGAATTAGATGCTGCGAAAGGTCAGAAGTTCAAGTGGTTTGGTTGGGTTTGTTACAACTTTGCTCGGGCCGTCTGGGAAGGTAAGCTTCAGGAATACAAGCAAGAAGCGATAAAAAAGTGCAAAGAAGTTTTGAATTCAGAAAAAGACATTTCTTACGACTTAACGAAAAAACTGCAGCAGCAACTGTTAAACCTCGAGAATTGGGAGAATTGATAAATGATCTTTTTTGTTGGTAATTAAAGGTTTTAAAGACGATCTGTTGTAACAAATTCCCTTCCAACCAAGAATGAGACACTATGGTGTTAATAGAGAATTATATCGTGCACTGCGCATGCATCTTGAGCTCTTGTTCCAAAAGAACAAAAATATTTTTAAAAAGTTTTAGGAAGACACAAAGGTTTGTACAGAAATATATTTGGTACACGAAAAGCGGAAGTGCTAAATAGCCTTATAATAAAGTTCTATTGCTATGCACAGAAGATGATAACAGGTGTTATCGAAACGTGTGCAAGATGTCAGTTGTATCGTTTGCTTTGGCCGTAGTATTTATTAAAAGAAATATATTTGATTGAGCAAAATTTCCTTAAGTTAGCATTCTGCAATCAATAAATATTTTGGAGTAGGTTGTAGGTTTGCTTGACTTTGGTGTTTGTGGTTCTGATTTGCTTACTCTTTTCATTGTCTGAAACAATACTTGGACCCTGAACCGTCATTTGAAGTGCATGGAACCTTTTCATATTGTGTGCAATTTTTTAAAGCACCACTTGAAAATTATCTTCCACTGCTTTTCATTTGCTTTGAGATTGAATCAGAATTCACACAGTGATCTTCGAAAGATATGCGATGTGCAAAAACAAATCCACAATATTTTGTGATTTTAGCTTAAAAATTCCGCCAAAATTATTTTTGTCTTGAGTGGAAAAACTGTTATAGCTTCTTCAGAGGCTACGTTTCAGACGCTCAAAATATGTTTTTTTGCACTTAACAAGCAATCACAATATTTTTATATGCATTCTTTTTCAATTTTTACTAAGAAAATCTTTGACATTTGATATATGCTCATTTCGTCGTTACCATTCACTGCGTTTTGGGTTCAGAAAATGTTTGTGGCAACTGTTGCGATCGGAAATCCCGAGCGGGATGTGCGCAAAGCTTCGCACTATGGCAGCAAGCAACAATAGAGTTCACATGCCATGATCACTCTATTGTTGCTTGTTCGCGCCACATATATGTATGGTGTTGTTCTTCACCCACATCCCGTTCGTGGTGAATCACACAATCAACGCAACACCACCGGAGAGGTTGCA
>Ga0210059_1015272_pt1 | contig 11237 bp, 10 predicted proteins | sample Ectturendosymbi2_FD_188042 | JGI IMG/M metagenome (GOLD analysis project Ga0210059, IMG submission 188042) | Ecteinascidia turbinata endosymbiont from Florida, USA - Sample 2 (SPAdes) (version 2) | ecosystem: Host-associated > Tunicates > Ascidians > Unclassified | place: Key West, Florida... | reverse complement strand
TAGACCCTACTAGAGACTTCAACACAACAAGAGCTGAAGCCAATGCCACCAACCCTAGCTGTTAATGGCAGGGCCACACACCCAATTAACACATAACAAGGATTTATTACACTGTAGCATGAGCATAAATACGAGCATGAACCCTTATGACCAACGGTAAACAAAAACAAACAAACATGACTCCCCTTAATATTCCCAAAATTATTCTAAGTATGAAATCATAAAAAATTTGGCCAGGACTTTGTCCCTATTTTTAAGATTTTCAGAAAATTATTACAAGTCCAAAAAATGAGAAATATTATGACAGAACTCTGTTACGAAAGATGATTTACAACTACAAATTATGACAAAGTATTAATGAAATAAACCAAGAATCAGAGTACTTACAGTTTTGCAGGCCAGAGACTGACTGTCAATTCAGAATACATTGCTTACTAGAAGCTGTTTGCTATTTAACTTTTTAGTTCTACAAGACCCTCAGTGGCTATTGTACGTCCACTTCAAATCAAGTTCGAACTTCAACTGAACATGGCAACGCCCAAAACTTGGGGTATTTAAGCAAAACCCTCTTGGTTTGTTTCATTACAGTCGCATTGTGACCAAAATGCTGCAATGTGACCAACATGACGCATTGTGACCAATATGGCGCAGTGTGACCAATATGGCGCAGTGTGACCAATATGGCGCAATGTGACCAATATGGCGCAGTGTGACCAGAATGACGCAATGTGGCCAAAACTTTCCAGCTCAATGATTTTTGCTTTTACACTTATTAGCCTATGAATTATGACATGTCAAAGGCATGAATTGTTGTTTATATTTCCAAAAATTCATCAATGAGCTCTCTTTCTTCTTCTGTCAAGATTACTTCCCAGCAATTTTTCTTGTGTTTGACGCATTCTAATTTGTGGCACTTCCCACGCATTTTCAGCTTGTTCTTCAACCTTGGTCAGCAACTTGTTCTTCATACAGTCTTCTTAGAAACTCCATTCTTGTTGCTGCTTATACATACTCTGTGCATTGAAACAGGATTGCTGCTTTGGGTTGCATTTAATTACTTTGTATTGCTTCCTGTTGCATGAGTCTTGACAAGTCTTGCAAGAGCTACTTTCTGAGTCCGTTTTGCTTCAGTGATTTTTGCCAATTTGAAATTAGTAGCTTTTTGCCTTTGTTATGTTATACAATAATTTCACACATGAACAAACAAAATAATAAAGAGATAATTGTCAAACGGTATTGTCCATGTTCTTTTCTTCAAAATTCTTCAAGGAATGTTTCATGTACTCATGATCTTTTATGAGACAGTCCTGATAACGTGTTAAGGTTTAACTTAACCTTAACAAGAGTTACAGCTACCAGTAACAATTTAAACGTAGCTTTGTGACCAGCTATAAATGAAAAAAACTTGCTCGGGCGATATAGGCAGCCTCGACTTCTTTCGAAGCAGATTCTTTGCCAAGGTTATTTCATATTTTAAATCATTTTCACTAAATAAATACAGTATGATTTGCGGATTCTTTCAAGTGTTGTTTCTGAAAGAAATATTTGACCTCCGGGGTAAAGAGATGAAATACGCGAAAGAATTGCTTCTGAATCATCACAGAAAATCCGTAAAAAATTATATGAGGTTGCGTTTCAGGACATGTGGGCAGGGCCAGATGTACCATTGGCCCAACCCGGCAAATACCCGGGGCCTCGTGTTTGAATATCAGAGCATTCCTTGACAGTTTTTTCATCTTTTAAGCTGTTCACCACGCGTCAAAATTGTAGAACTTTTTGATCACTGCGTTTAGTATATAGATTAACAGTCACATGCTCCCATGCAGTCACTTCAAATAAACCCAGATTACACACCAAAAAAACATAATCGTACAATAAAACCCAGAAAGTTAGTGTTGCGAACAAAAGCATATGACTGTGTTTATTTGCATTGAAACGATAATCGAATGCTGATTTATAGTTGTACTTCCAAATTTTATTCTGCCGCCCAAACATTAACATTTGGACGACCTTTTTGTTGCTCAAGACGTTTTCATAACGCTGGTAACATACTCCGATGATGATATATAAACTAGGAAATTTTGTGCAATCTTGAACTGCAGCGGGATCTAAAATTCTACAAAAAATATAATTCCAATGGCTTCTTCCTCTAACTGATATTTGTTTTTTAAGTTGTATGCATAGAGAAACATCGAAATTTAAACAATCAGTCCTAACCCTTCCACCAGTTTCTTCGGTTGGCATTAAAGAAAATAACATTATGTATGTAACCTCTAAAATAATCTTATGTGCTATGAAATCGATTGCACACGTTCTGCTTCATCCGATATGCGTACTTTTGCACCTGATGTGCGCATGATTTAGATTAAACTTCGTCAAAAATTTATGTCTTAATTATTATTCGCGAAATTTAGTTTTATTCAACTTTCGTGGTAATAACGCCAGGGTCTTCCAACGAGTTTCCATGAATCTCAATATGATGGTTGATCAAGCGGCATGCCAACTGTTGTGTCGTTATACTCAAAGCACGTTGCGTCCTGCGTTTGCTGAATCGTACCGATTCTACGTGTGACTATATCAGAAGAACTTGTGGCTATTCATGTTTGAAATGCACCTGATCAGTGGCATAACTGATGGGTGGCAACCGTCCCCCCTGACGGGTGCGAACCGCCCTGCCCCACTGCCAAGCTAAATGTAAAAACCGGGGTTGTATTTTGGTATTTACATTCTTTTGGTTTCAGTAGATTGTTGTTTTTTTGCGTTTTTCGGAGTGTTTTCCGGTGATTTCGGGTTTTTGTATAGCCATTCAATACCGGATTTGCTATTGTTTCTCAACTATTTTCTGAGTGCTAGCCAATGGGCTCCCTTCAGCTAAGTTTCCTCGTGGCTCAAACCTCTAGTTACGTCACTGCACCTGATCAAAGCAAGGTTGTATTGCAGATAAGAGCTATGGGTAGGGCTAGCAGCAGTATCCTACAATAAAAGCATGGTTGTTTCTTAGGTGACCGAGCAATACAGTAGATTTGTCAGCGTTTGTTTCACGTAAAGCTCGATTGGTATTTTTAGATGTGATTGTTTTCCATTTCAATTTTATTCAGTAAGTCATTCAGAAATCGGATTGCTATTGAGTGCTTGCGCAAGTTTGTACTGCTCCCCTTCTAAGCAATTCAAAGAAGATCTTGCTGAGCAAAAGCCACTTTACCAGCTGGCAACTGCAGAACTCTTCCCCAACGAGACAGGGAAACAGCAAAAAATGACAAAAGCGCGTTTGGGTCTGATGCCTTAGATTAGTGCAGTTCTTAGTTTATGCAACCACGCGAAGCCTTATTCTAAGCTTGATGGTCACTAACTGCTCAGGCGAAAGGTCCTTTTCAAGATTCAAAAGAGTTAAAGGGTCACAATGTTCCAGGAGAGGTTGTCTACTCTAAGCATTCGGTACATCAAAAGTGGCAAACGTGCGCAAAAAATTGTAATGAATTCTTAGAAAAATGAGTTAAAGGGTCACAATGTTCCAGGAGAGGTTGTCCACACTTAGCATTCGGTACATCAAAAGTGGCAAACTTGCGCAAAAAAATTGTAATGAATTCTTAGATAATTTTGTTATGAAGGCAGGACAAAACTTTTTAAATGTTTATTGTGCTATGTTCGGCCTTACGTGATTGGATGATTGTAGCTTTGTATTTCTTTATACGTATTTCAATGACAGTATAAGCGAAATTTAAACCAGTCCGGTCGCCACGGTGGGCATTGGTGAGCTCAGCCCTTCCAAATTTAAATGTGAAACACTATAAAACAGTAAAGATTTTATCAAATTTTCAGGATGTCAAGACCCTTGCGCAAATTTAACCCCCCTATTCAAGACTTTCTGGCCACGGTTCTGGTTTTTAAACCTCACATCTTTTCACGCGACAGTTTAGTTGCGTTCGATTCTTATCAGTCTGAAAAAGTAAAAGACACGAGAATTGTGAGCCTAAGAGTTTCAAAAATTTGGGCGCGTTTTACATGACGTGTTTTGCTCGTGTGTGCAAGATTTTTACAGCCGTAGTAAGCGAGTTGCAACGTGGTCTTCGCGTTGTGCTTTAAAGTCTTTGTGCCGCCACAGATACTATATAGGTGCAGTGTGTTTGTTTTTTTTAACACAGGTAAGAAAAAACAGATGTGATTCTTATAAAAAACGTAGACCATGTGTTTTGTCAAATATTTCAATTGTGGCGATTCGGTTGGTTTGCCTGTGGCAGTTAATCCTGTTCCGACCAGCCAACAAGGATTTCAAAAATTCCGTGCAAGTTAACGCTTTTGTGTTGAAGGCAGTAACAAACACAGTGATCGTGGGCACTCCAGTAATGAATTAGAATGTTTAATGACCGTACTTTCAGATCGTCATTTTCGGATTTTCGCAAATTGATTAACGCTTTCCATTTTTCCTCACAACAATGGGTGAGGGGGCCTCACAAGTGGATTAGCCAAGGCCTCGCACAAGTTAAATCTGGCCCTGCAGTGAGGCAACAGTGAAAGCCAGGAGTGAGATTTTGGGCCACACTGAAGCAGCTATCAGAAAATAAAAATGATGCACTGTGCATTGTTTTGCTGCGACTTATAAAAACAAAAAATTTGAACATTGTGCCTTTCTTTTGTCAACATTGGCACCTCGCCTGACAGAACTGAGCCAAGTTTTTCAGGCGGAATGTTTTGACATTGTACAGATGAAAGCTTCCGTAGAACTGTGCACCAATAAGCTCTCTGATGCAGGTGCTAAATCTGAGCTTAAAGCTAATTGCGAAAAGTTTGATAGTGAATTAGGGAACTTGGAACCCTTGATGATTTGGCTGACTGGTATGTGTCAAGTGGCAAAGCGTTTTGGAAGGGTGCCGAAAGATTAGCAAATTGATCATCCCCATAGAGAAAAAGGGAGACAGGAGTGAATAAACCAACTACTGCGGCATCTTGTTGCTTAGCCTCCCATGAAGAGTGTATATCAAGATACCGCGAAAATAATTGAACCAAAGCTGGATGATATCTAGTGCGGTTTTTGTCGCGGCCTTAGCACTACAGAAGAAATTTCCACTCTCCAGCAAACTTTCGATGAATCCTGGGAGCATGCCAAAGACTTACACATGTTTTGTCGACCTCGAGAAAGCATACGACCGGTTCCTCGTGAAACGTTTTGAGGAGCGTTGCGGGAGTACGGTGCTGATGGCCGCCTGTTTTTGGCCGTCAAGTCACTGTATTCCTGCGTAGTAGTTTGTGTCCATGTCGACGGAGTTAAATCACAATCGTTTAGCGTTGGTGTTGGACTCGGACAATGGTGTGTGCTGTCATCACTCCTCTTGTTGATGTGTCTCTCACTCTGTAACACACAAGCACGAGCTGTGAATCTGATTCACGCTGTCCTATGCGATAATGAAGGCGTTACTCAGGCTCGCGGCTGTTAGAGACACGAAACAGGCAGGGGCAGACAACTCGCTCACGGCACTACTGACGAAAAGAGATCCAGAAAGGTTCCGCGAGATCGTAAATACATGCACAGAAAGGCGAGCAGAAAAACGCATTCAACAAACGGCGTGAATATTGAGTCAAGTGTTACGTAAAACGCTGTGTGAACATGTGAACGGTTTGTGCCCAGCCGGATGGCTCAATGAGCAGTCTATTACAAAGCACTGGTTCCAGTCCGTACGTACTTGTGCATATAGTTGGGCCACTGGCCGCAACACTCTTCATAGTCTATATCAGAGTTCTCCAACTACGGCTCACGGGCCAAATCCGACCTGCGAAGCCATTTCACCCGGCCACAAAACACATTTTGCCAATAATGTAAAAACAATATATTTACGAAAAATGTGTTGTTTTGTAATGTAACGTATCCTGAAAAAATCACATTACGCAAGATTTCTGGCCCTCAAATTGTTGTGCGATAGCTTATGTGGTCTCTCCCAAAAACTGGAAGAGCCCTGGTCTGTATGACTTGGATATACAGTCACAGACACGTTGACAGAAGTATCACTGTAGGGAACTGCAGGATGAACCGTTTGCTTTTTCCAGAAGAATTGGTACTGCATGAGCGGATCTTCTCAAGAGGGTTTCCAGCACGCATTTGATCGGTTTTATGCTGCGTGCGTCCAAGCAGGAACGAAAATGAGCGCTAAAAAGATTGAGGTATTGTGTCTCTTACGACGCCCAAGGCAGTGTATGGTGCAAGTTAGCGGAAATACACTGCAGCAGGTGGAGACGTTCAAGTACCTTGGGGTGGTATTCACTAATGTCAGGACAAAGAGATTGATTCACGGATTGATAAAGAAAACGCAGTTCTGCGTGATCTTTATCGCTCTTTGGTCACAAAACGGGAGCTTTCACAGAACGCAAAGCTTTCAGTTTTTAAATTGGTCTTTGTTCCTATCCTCACCTGTGGTCATGAATCTTAAAGGCGGGACCACACGTACACGTTCCGTTTTAGTACTGAACCGTCAGTATCAGAGGCTTCAAACCACACGCATCCGCACCCGTCAGAACAGAAGGGTTTTCCACCGTGCGCGCTGGATGCAACGATGCGAAATACGAACGCCACCATAGCAACCATGCCGCGTGTTCACATCACAACCAGGCTGCTTGCTGGAATTATATTGATGTTCTTTCCTCACACATTGCCATTTGAACTTTGTATTATTACAAGTTGATCTCAAAAGCACGCCATTGTAGTGTTTCTCGTAATCTTGCTGAAGAACGAACAACCTGCTGTGGAAAGCAGCTTGAACTTGCAACAAGAATAATGCTTAAAAAAGTTGTTCACAACTTCAACTCCTTCCAGTATTCATTGAACAGTATAACTAACTGTTTGATTGCAAAAGTAATTTTATCACTCTTTTTCATCTTTCTACACACTGTAAGTTGCAAATACAATTTTGTTAAAGAAAACTTTAAAAAATGGTTGGTTGAGGTAGCCAAGTCCATCACTGAGTTATGCATTCGAAACCACACTGCCAAATGAATAGATAAATTTTACCAGTGGTGTTACACACAAGTAACAAGTTAAAATCCAGCAAAGCTAAATTTTTATATTGCTATCATTTATAAAAGAAACTGCAGTGCATTTTTACATAAGCATCGATAAAGTTAATTACAAATTTTTGTTGATTGGTCTAAATAAATTAGCTTTGCCTCTCATATTACAATGAAGTATATTCAAGCAACAAGACGTATTGGCAGATATAATACAAGGGGACTCACATGCTCTCAAATGATATTTTGTTATTTGATCATAAACCACTTCACATGATATTATATCAAGAAAAATGAATAAATTAAATAAAAATGAATAAATTTATTGTTTTTATAAAACAAGTTTTTTGCAATAAAAGGTAAATGGGTCCTATTAATGTGCAGTGGCTAAATCTTCCTAAAACAAAATGATTTGCAGATTCTTAAATTATGACAAACTGCAAAATTTATCAACAAAAGTCGTTTACAAGCACATGTCTAACAACATTCTGTTGTGGATGAGCTTTTCTCATTTTTAGTGGTATAGTTTGAGATAACCACCAACAAAAAATGATTAAAAACATGCCTACACTTTTTGAAATGAACGTTAGCTGATGTGCTACTATTTCCACCAAAATCTTTGGTTTATTTGTGGGTTTACCACAGACTCATGGTCCATATCACGGAGGTACACGAATAACATAAGAGCAAAAAAATGTTTAGTCATGGCGCATTACATAGTAGGTGTTAGCATTCACTCATAGTAATACAGGGATCTAGCAGTGGGAGAGAAATGAAGATATTCTAACATCAGATTTCAAGGTAGGCTAAACAGCTATCAGAAAAAAATTAATCTGATGGAGGTGTTCAGCAGTGCATAGAGGCATGTTCATTGTTTTGCTCAGAGTTTCAAATGTTTTTACTTTTAAACATGCTTTAATAACTTACAAAACCATGTTTCCATTGTTATAACATACAAGTAATAGAACAGCTTCTAATGATTGAATTCAATAATTTATATTGATGCATCCCAATACTTTTTCTAAAAATGGGTTTGCATTTCACTTAAGATTTAAACATAAATTGCACTGCTTCGTCCTGTACCGAGCAGATGGTGCTTTCGAATGCAGAACTACATCTTAAGTGTTATCTGCAAGCTCCTTTAAGCAGAAACACTAAAGAAACATATAGTGCGACTGCGAATGAAAGCAAGAAAAAGGTACTGGTTGGATAACACTGCCATGCCATTCACAACAGGTAAACTCATGTTAACTGTAATGAAAGCATCCAAGGTTTATATATATATATAAAACTTACAAATTTTTCAAAGTATATGACTAAGTTTCTTCTGGTTTAGAAATACATTCATCAAACATAAAAATTTCACATACAGTGAATTTTATTTGCTACATATCTTGATGAACTTTCAGTCCAGCCACACACAACCAAAGAAGGATACACAGTGGACAACATAGTTGTGAATCACCTACTGTTTGCTGATAACATGCATTTGGTTCCAGTATAAGTGTCTTCAACATCTTCGACTACATGTTTTGATTGTGCTAGAGAGATAAATTTATTGTTCTATATCACTCAGGTAATAGTAGATACAATACCATAAGCCACCATGAAAAAATGTTACTGAAAACGTAATTTTCCATGGAAATTAGAATATATGAAAGCACAACAACAAAAGAACTGATCAGTGTAAACAAAGATGCATCACACAGGATTGGTGGAAGACCATGGAAATCATGTGGTCAACCAACCCTATTTGAAACATTTTCACAAGTGTTAGAAAATAAAAGTTGAAAAAATAGGAATACAAAAAACAGACATACAAACAAATAGAGAACAAAGTGAGGTAAAATTGCAGATGAAAAAGCAGGCTTGTGTACACAAGGGAGTGGCTCTAGTCTTACTGAGAAAATCTGTTGAGGTAAAAAAAGGATTACATACAGCAAGTACTAAGAAATAATTGATGAAGTAGAAAAAAATATGGACTGCAGTTTCGTCTGTAAAAAGTAGATGTATACAAGGAAGAACAACAAACAAAATCAAAAAACATGACAAACAGCACATCTTACTGAACACATGGGCGTTGGAAGGATTTTTTCCAGGGGAGGGCAGTAGGGGATTTTCCCAAAACTTTTTCCAGGGGGGGCCAAAAGTGGTGAAATTTGTTTTTTACCACTCGAAATTGAAAGAACAACCTTTTTTTGCAAATAATTTCAAAATCCAGGGTGGTGCTTGCCCCCCCTGCCTCCCCTTCTGACACCCATGGCTGAACATCACACTTTTCTTAATTGTGACAAGACACATGGTGCAGTTTTCTCTCCAAAAAGTATAAACAGCTTGCACCACTGCAAAAGTTGTTTCCTGAATGGTAAAAGTGTACATTTACAAAACAATTTGAATATTTCATGAATTACTAAATGCCTCATTAATGGATGGCAATGAGCGAACTGACTTAGGTGCACCTTTTCTCAGTTACCTGCTATAGTGAAGATCACTCTATGCCTGTTCTGCATGCTAATACTTGTCTGTCATGTGTGGTGCAAGTACACAGTCTGAGTATAGTATGAAACATCTGTACATTGCCAACAATAAACCTAGTGAATTTTGCATTACATCCCAGGAATATAAGTGTTCACACGCATTAAGTTACTTGTCATTTCATCATGACATTAGAGACAACCCATTTGCCTTTGTGGAACAATGAGCAACTTTACCCAACTTTTTTAACTACTGATGTCATTTTGTCTGATGCTTTTCACAAATCTCCATTTTTACCACCATATATTGGTTCTACATGATAGCGGTTCTATGTGATGATTTTCAAATGCATTAGATAGTGTTGATATTTTGCTTAGGTGTTTTCCCCTGAAGTGTTGAATGAGTGTAGCAACCAACCAACACCCACCCTATGATGCATTGTGCCTAAGTAGTTTGTACTTGAGTCCCTATGATGTGGGCCACGTGTGTAAACCAAGCACTTTCTGTCCATTTCCCAGCTGATTTGAAAAATGCATGCAGCTCTTATTACGGATGATAACTATAATCAAACAATCCAAGCACAAGGTTCACAATATTTTATGCATATATGCATCACACACAAATGAAATGCTCAAGTAAGTTGGGAATTTTTTGTTGATAATAAAAAACTATGGTTTTGGCTTATCATTTTTGTTTCATATAAAAAATGACTTGCAAAAACATTTGAAACCTTGATCAAAACAATTTACATACTTCTGTGAGTTTCCCCATCCAACAATTTTAGATATTTACTTCACAACCTGATTGCAAAAATGCCTTCAGTTTTCTTCCCACTATTTGATGAGTGAACGCAGTTACAGCTGGTGCATTGTTTCAGTGTTGGGCGTCCCCGTGTGCTGTCTGTGGTTATTATCTAACATTTGTTGATGCGCTGTACTGCACTACAAATAACCATTTTTGTGTTATTCGAGTAGCCATATGATATGGACAATGAGTCTGATACAAAATAAATTTTTATTATATTATTACTATTATTAAAATATATCTGCAACATTTGTATAATTATTGTAGAAATAATACCAATTTCAAGATAGTGTAGTCAACAAGGGCCATATAAGTGCTACAATATGCAACTAGGCTAACAACAAGCTAATTGATCTCGGCTTTTGCGTGTTTATCTTGTTTATTTTTGTGAAGTTTTTTCTGTGTGTGTGTGTGTTTGTTTGTTTCCTTAATCAGTGAAAAAATAATGAAAATCTGATTATATTAGGAATCCTGGGAAGGTGAAAATATTATATTTGATCAGTGGCGTAAGCAGAAAATTTTCATGGGGGGTTCATTCAGCGGCATATGGTGGTCATTTGTTTCTGGTGTGTGGTCTTTGTGACGTCACAATTTGACGTCATATTCATGTTTCTAAACCCACGTTTTGGCAAAATTTGTTGACATAATATGCATATTCTTCTACACGCCCCACCCTAACTTTATGTGTTATTGCACTAAATATATACAATCAGTGCTCCAAGTTAGGATATCGGAGGAAAAAACTCAATTCTGCGACACAGGAGTTTATAACTGCAAAAATGGCTGCGTGTTGAAAAAGGGGAGTAAAACATACTCATCACTGCATCAGAGCAGTTTACAACTGCAAAATGAGGCTGCGCTAATGTCTCATTGAATACGAGCAGTCGAGCATAGGTGTGCGGCTGGACTGGCTGGCGCACACCCCGGTTTGCAAGATCGAATCTTGCTAAACTACACAACAGGGT
>Ga0210059_1015271_pt1 | contig 11238 bp, 5 predicted proteins | sample Ectturendosymbi2_FD_188042 | JGI IMG/M metagenome (GOLD analysis project Ga0210059, IMG submission 188042) | Ecteinascidia turbinata endosymbiont from Florida, USA - Sample 2 (SPAdes) (version 2) | ecosystem: Host-associated > Tunicates > Ascidians > Unclassified | place: Key West, Florida... | reverse complement strand
TATACCGAAACTGAACACAATCTTTCAAACAATTTAGTAAGAAACATGCAAACCTAATCACACAAACTTATCAGCCTGTCCCTGACAACTTCTACAGACACTTTGATACCGACTGCACGAAACTCTGAGGCGAAATAAAACACCGTTGTGCGCGCAATCACTAGGGCAGCTTTCAAAGGTCACGCTTTTTGACAATGAAAGAACCGCGCACACTGGCGTTCGAGGCAAGCCCCAGACTTATCACACGAAGGTGAAGAAAGTCACTCAAACGTGAAAAGGAGGAAAAGGCAGCATGAACTGTTCACAGAACAAGTCAACAAGCCCTCTCTGCGAATGACGACGAACGCATCATCCTACCCGGAAATATATACTCTTGCTCACGGGCACTGGCGAGCACGAGGCCTCTGTGGCAAGGGACTGACATGTTTGGACGAATGTGGGGGGAAGGCAGAGGCCTCGAAGGGACAAGGGGGAACTGAGGGGGAACGCGAGTCTTGAGTCAAGTCTTTAGATTCGCTCATTCGATCCAAAGATTCTTCATACAAGTCAAATTCAACAAACTTTTCAAGTGCAGCGGCACGTCTTCCAAACCCTGAGTTCTTCTCTTCGTTTACACTTTTCCAATATTCATAGATCGGTTTGATAATTTCCTTCCATTTATATGATTTATAATTTCCAATAATTCTTTTCGGATTCTTCGGATCTTGAAACAATCTTGAAAAAAGCACCAATTCATTGAAAACCCACAAATCGTCTTTGTGAATTTCTTTGAATATTTTCTGACAACAAGTTTCCAGAGTCCTTCAGTTCCCTTGAAAACTCTTCCATCAACAACCAAATCATTTCCTACAACTTCCATTTTCTTCTGACCAATCATCAGTGATTTTTCGCCGACACGAATTCCGAAAACTTCATCACCAACTCTTGACCATTCTTCAAGAAACTTTTTTGCAATTGCCATTTAATAAATATATAGAAAAGTTCAAAATTCATCAAAATTCCTCAGAATTCAACAACACTTCCTGAAAGCTGTCAAGTTCTGACGACAAACCCATCATCCTCCCCGACAAAATACACACACATGCTCACGGGCACTGGAGGCAAGGGACTGGCAAAGGGGAGACAAGAGGGGTCATGAAAGAGTGCCTGTGACGTCATCAATTGCATGGATGGGAAAGAGTGCCTTTTGATCAATGAATAAAAAAAACAAATAGATTCAGGAAACCACTCGATACGCTTGACTGAGAAAATGGGACACTTTTCATCAATGCATATAAAAAACAAACAAGGAAAAGAATTCAATTGTGGCTCTGTCTTTTACACACTACTGATCGCCTCCGTAAAAACTTGAGTTTCATGTGTTTCACGTTTGCTTTTATCATAGTTTTGTGCACGTAGTATTAAAATTCAATCACGAGAACTTTTTTTAGCATTGGAACCATCAGTAATTTTGGAGCGGTAAATTTTTGAGAACGTTAACTCTGCTTCTTTTGGTCACCTCCAATTTTTATAGCGGCATCAAATTTAAATACAAACTTCTGCATGATTTTAGATGTTCTATTTCAGAAAGCTGCGATTGTTTTTCAATGAATTTTAATAACTGATATGATTTTTGTTTAAGGTGGCAAATTCATTTTTCTTCATGACACGTAAAGAATTGATTTGGCAGGACGAGGATATATTCAGGGGTGCAAACGTTGAACAACGATGGGCAGTCAGATTTGCTTTGAACGTTTTTCTATTTTGAATACATATCATTTTTAAAATTGGATCTCTTGTGAAACTATCTTCTGACTTGAGACAAAGAATTTATAGGAAGCACTGCTGTTCGGCTCAGTCAAATACGCTGACTATCTAAACCAGTGGTTCTCAAAGTGGTCGATATCGACCCCCAGGGGTCAATTGGACCATCCAAGGGGTCGATAAATAGTCAAGGGGTCGAATGGGGGTTATTGAATGGCCAGGGGGTCAATGAAAAACTGCTGGGGTCTGCTGGAGATATGAAGCCTCCAATTCAAAATAATTGTTAATCTGGCAAGGAATGCAAACGGCCTTTCTCAACAAATCAAACAAAATTCAGAGGGCTGATCAAATCTCAGCCACAGTAGTTTGAAAGGACATTCCAGGGGTGGCCAAACCTGCTCCATGTATGAGCTGCAAATCGTAAAACCCAAGTTACAAAGAGCCGCAACATAAAAATCTAAAAACACGAATTTTGTTGCAATCTACGCTTCTGTGACATCATAATTTTTTGTAACGACTTTCAAAAGTAATACTGTACGGCACGCTAGTCACCACAGTCAGGGACGGATTTAGGGAGCGCGGGGCCCTGGGCCGTCTTAGTTTTTGGGGTCCCACGCAGGTGTGACGTATTTGGCCATTTGTCTCAAAAGCGTGAAAGCATGCCCCTCTTATATGTAGGGCCCCCTCAAAGATCTATTTTTTGTGGTGCCAACTTTGTTTTTACGACTGCCGTGGATCTTCAACAGAAATTGAAGCCTTTCCTGCATTCTTCTCTGGAACAAATGGCAATGCGATCTTTTCTTGGAATTGATGGCTCTTTCGTGTAGTTCAGAAGTTCTCTTCGTTGAATTTCCGAGATTTCTAGGTTTTTTGTAGGTTTATTTTTCAGATGTATACATTTTCATACAGGACCGTGTTGTTGCCCTCAGAAATATCCTCTAGTTGTTGATCTGATGAGCTGTACGTAAACTCCTTTATTATACTAACCACATATTTTATGGAACAAACAAGCACAATCCATTCAGTGGACACAGGATTTACGTATGCCTTTTTAAGTTGTCATTTTCTAAGCAATACAAAGTACAGCGTTTTAATCCTCTCAGACTGATGGTAAATAGCATGAAAACAAGCTTTGCACAGCAAAGTATTGTCGCAACACCCTCAGCTAACCATATGAAGTAAGCCCAACGTAGACACGTTTTTCCAAATAAAACTCACGAGAAACTGTTCCAGCTGACTTATCTAACATAGGCGTATAGAGTTTCAACAAGCAATCTCTGTTTGCAGGCAATCTAGTTGATAACAACCAAACGTAGCATCCAATACTGACAATATTGCTTTTCGTCGGAGTTCTGCAGTGCCTGGCTGTCTTGCGTTGTTGCGAGCTTTTTGTCTGGAAGATTGAACATCAAGAAAGTACTGTTCTTTCATTTTCATTCTTTTCTTGTAACCATAGGCGTTACCAGGGGGCAAATGGAACCATTGCCCCTGAATTTTTAACATATATTGTCATTTTGTGCTTTGACAGGCAGTGTCCAAATAAAATACCGTTGCTCGCTTTTAGTCATAGTATTTGGCCCTCCCAAAAAATATTGGGACCCTAGGCCATGGCCTATGCGTAAATCCGTCACTGACCACAGTACCACTTAACAATATTTCTACACTTTGCAATATGCAGAAATAAAAATACAATCTTTCGTAAAGCTCAAAAAGCCGCGGTTTGGCTACCCCAGGTACATTCGATTCGAATAGTTTTTTATTAAATCATCCATTGTGATGACATTATGAAAACTGTTCTGTTTGTTACGTCACAAACAATATTGTAGTGCAGTGCATGTGTCGCAGTTCGGCAGTTGTTAGAGACTGGCACCAGGGTTGCCAGTTTGGCTTTTTTGAGGCCAAATTTGTAATTTTTGGCCTTTTTTCAACTCTTTTGGCTTTTTTTATGTTTGAAAAAAGGCCAGATGAAATTTGGCTCTTTTTGGCCTTTTTTGGCGAATTAGATTTTTTATATCGATTTGGAGGATTTCTGGACACTGGCAGATTTCTAAACACTGTTTCTGGACACAGAAAGATAAATTTTGATTGGAAACTCTGCACGAGAATTTGTAATTTTTTGTTTTGCTTATTTCATGCTTTTAGGTTTGCACTTTCAGGCTGCTCTTCAGCAAAACCAAAAGTTTCGAGAAGTTTACAAATGGAGCGAGCTTCAATCTTAAAAAAAAGATATGTGTATATTGTCTTTCAAAAGCGCGTTTGGGTGTTTTAAAGGTGTCGTTGTATATTTATCTTGCATTTGGCTTTTTTCGATGCTATTTGGATTTTTTAAGGATGATCTGGCCTTTTTTGCTTATGACTACCTGGCAACCCTGACTGGCAGTACAGCAGCAGTGTTGCCAGTTGGGCGGTGTTCCCGCACAATTGGGCTGGTTTTTTCGTTGCGTTGCGGGAAATTTTTTGCTGTTGCGGGTTGCGGTTTCTTGGGCTAGTTTCATCAAAGTTCCTGCGGTTTTTTGGGCTGTTTTTGCTGAATAATTTTTCTATCAAAGAGTATAGTTTTTGTCGATTTTGCTGAGGTAGCGAGATTTGTTTTGACTTGAATCAATATGACGCCGTTTTTTAGTTCGTTTCTGTTCGCTTGATGTAGGAAGCAATATGTCAAGCCTCGAGATCACGTGATCGTTTGTGTGTGATCGCATGGTCAACAGTGTTGATCTCATTCTGACATAAGTTTGTGGACAAGGACGTGGTTTGCTGTGGTCACATCATACAGTCCATTACTGTGGTTGGCAATCGATACTGCAGGTAAAGCTTATACGCATGCAAGACATAGTCACAATAGTCAATTACCACAGGATAAACAGCCACAGCACAACTCGCTATGTTCGTTTGTGCTGAGAGAGTGACGGCATTGCTGATAGCCTATGCTTTTGCTGTAGACAGGAGTGCGCGACACTTAATTTCGTTAAACAGCATTGTACAAGTATCAGAGTGTGATGAAGAAGTTGATGTAAACAGTGGTTCTTATCCATTATTTCTACCACGTCTCCCTAAGTAATTGTCCTTTGTTTCAATTCAAGTTCCTGACTTTAAATAGGCTGTAAAAACTAATGTATTTATTGTTAATTTATTGGTCAAACTTTCCATATTGTAGGGCGCGTAAGGGCTTGCACACCCCTGGAAATTTATTGACGCCCCCGTGGGGAGAACTAAAAACCATTGACATGAACCTTTTTCGGGTAAATGGGCCCGCTAAACAAGCGATACGCCTATTGCGAAAATGGGAAAAGGAAATCAAGTTGAACGGTTGGATACACAAAACACTTACGGATAAAAAAAACTTATTTGAAATACTGCTAACGCGAAAGAAGAGCACATTACAATAACTCAAATATTTTGAAGAATCATTTTACAACTGCTAAATGCATTAAAAATGCAGCTCCATTTCCAACTATGCGCAGTCTGTTTCATGCTGGTTAGCCTATACCAGGGCGGCAATAACCTATGTGATAGTGTTAAATCTGCAAAATTATCCTACAAATCGCTCCGCATATTGCTTGCCATTCTAGTATAAAAAATGCAAGCTTACATCACCCTAAAGAATTGCTAAGCAGTATATCAGATCAAACATATTCTATTTTAGTTTGACGAATCGAAGTTTATTTTCAAATTGCAAAAGATAAAGAAAACAGGAAACTAACTTTATTCCCTAAAGCACATGCTTGATATACTATAGTATGCATCTAGGTTTGCTGTTAGCATTTTATTTCGACTGCAATGTGTGGTGATGTTAATGACAGTTTGATTGTCGTTACAATGCTACTAGCTGTTATTTTGTATCTTTGAGGTTGCTTTGTAAAAATGTTCAGTAGTGTGTTGCACAAAGATTGCAACATCAATGAGATAATGGTGGTTACTTTCATTGCAAACTGCTAGTCTTATCGCAAATTTTGGGCTGTAATTTGGGCTAGTTTGGAGTGATTTGGGCTGGTTTTGGGCTTGTTTTATGAGGACATTGGGCTGTTTTTTTAACCAGCATCTGGCAACACTGTACAGCAGTAGGCTACGTAGTAGGACGGAGAACAATATTGCTGTTTTATGTTATGCTTACATCTATAGTTCGAAGCATATTTTCGGATTGTGTATTATTTTATCATGCATTTCAAGTAAAAAGTCCTCAAATTTGTTTTGACACATACTATCCTTGTATTAGTAACTGTTGGGTTAGGCCACGGGGTCTACAGAAAATTGTATACTTTAATTGGGATCTAACGTACACAAAAGTTTGAGAACCACTGATCTAAACGATTTTGGCAGGGCTTTGTACCATTCACGCTACTAACGTCTGAAAAGAGATATGAATAAAATAGGTCACGTAGGTTTTTTCCTGAAGCGGAATTGAAAATTTGTTCTTGTTTTTCCTCGTTTAATGACTTTTTGTGTTTTCTACAGCCTGGTACGTCTTCCGGAATAGACAGACGTCTCACTGACTCCAGAGCACAACCCCAAAAGTCAGAGTCAAATCGGTACTTCACTCGTCCACAAGTTGTCACCAAGCATTGTCTTATTTGCAGTTATCATTTTAGTAAAACCTCGATGCACTGAATCAAATTTCAGGTAATTACTTTGGTGCTGAACAACGGTAGGCAAGGAGATGAATTTTCCAGACATTTGCTGCTTAATCTTTGCCATCCTTTCAACCCTTCCTTCAGATAGGTTCTTGAGTTGAAACATACAGGCGAAGCGAGCGAACCTGCTAATGGGCACTTGAACAAGTGATAACATGGACTTTTGCTAAATAGATCATGGCGTTGGGGTTTGCTGCCTTTGTAGGCAGCCATTACCAAATAGCTGTCCTTTAAGTTGCTTCAATAACTGTGTATCGATTCTGCTTTGATTTGTAAGTAACCAATGTTTTTTTCATGAAACTGCATTATATGCAGTAACCGTTTATTTGTATTTTATGGGTGTGTGTGCTTAGACTATCTTCAAAATTTTTTGTCTTCCCTGCATCAGTAGCTTTGCATCTGTTGTTAATTGGAAGAATGCTTTTTAAACATTGATACAAACTTTTGAATGCCTCACTGTCATTCTACTGTGTTCCAGGCAAGATTGCGGTATGCACTGCTATTTCGTGCGAGCATTCCCTAAAGTCGTTCGGTGTCCACCGAACACTAACAGTACATCGATGTGACTGAGGCATACTACGGAAGAACCAATTCAAGAATGTAAGATTCGCAACCGTCTACCGTGCCTTTGCCTTCCAGTGGAAGAGCAGTCGTAAAGTACCAGTATATTTAACGGGCTGGCGCAGTTTCTGAAAAATATTTCAAAACATTAGAGAAGTCAAAATTCCAATAAAGCAATGGTTTCATGAAACGGAAGCAAAACCATTAAGACCGTTGTGTGCATCACAGGGACGTAACGAGGTTGAATGGCGCCTGGGTCAAGGAGCAAGTTTCGCGACCCCCATGTTCGAACCTGAGGTCTTTCGGAAGCAAATGTGCTGTATTGAAGAAAGAATTTGTAACATTACGACTCCCGCTGTGATTCGGCGCCCCCATAGTGATTGGCGCCCGGGGAATTGCGCCCCCCATTGTCCCCCCTCGTTACGCCCCTGGTGCATCATGCATTCGGGAAGGAATTTTACATGAAGCCGAAACCGTAAACAGTGAAAAAAATTCCGTTTTCTTGTGCCGGTCGGTACTTTCAGTTTTTCCGCGGGAAAGCGTTAATTACAAGGCTTGAAGTTTGAAATTTCTTTTAAGTTTGGTAATTTTTCTCTGAACAATAACGAAAAGCTGAAAAAAGAAGGCTACCGATGATTTTTTTATAACTAGAAAGAATTCTGTTGGCCACCTTGCCTTTCCTAGTGATCGATCAGAGCAATATTTTTCAAGAGTGAAAATCGTACAAATCTCATACCTCTCCTATCACTACTCTGAAATTTAAACGACATACCCCTGATTGGCCTAATTATTGTATTTTTCACCCCGCTACCAGTCGGTGGACCCTGAGTCCCATTTGTCTGTAGGCCCGTAGCCATAGGAGGGATTCAGGGGCAGTGCCCCCCAAAATTTTGTTGTTTCCAGAAAAATTTGTTTTAAACACATAAGAAAAACAAAACTCTTCCCCATAAAAATTTATTTCCCCCCCAATTCTTAAAACTTGGCTACGGGCCTGTTTGTCTGTGTGAACTTGTATCCAATTTTTTTGATATTGCGTTGAGTTTTCTTTTTCTTTACTTTTTCCTAAGGCTTTGCACTTTCAAATTCCTTTTGCATGTATACTTACTGTTGTCAGCAAGCAATTATTTTCTAAAATACTAAAAATAGGAACGAAACGAGAGCCCCTTGCTAGGTTTTCTAGCCATTTGGCAGTCAAAGCACAACATCACCTGTGAAACTTTCACAATTCTCAAGTTTCATCCTAAATCAAAGCTATTCTTCAAAAACACGACAAAAGTTAGCGAGATTGTATGATAATATAAAGACTATCCTACTTCCCGTGATGAACCAGTACCCAAAGCTGACCGCATTGAGCGGTCATGCTCGAGTGAACGCGAGATCTATATTGAAGCTTTACAGTTACATGTGCTTTTTGGACTGGGAATAAATGTTCACATGTGTGTATCTGGTGCACGTAGCCAGCAAGTCTGAAAGAAAGTTTGCGCTCTACCAAAACTTCAATCTTTCTCTTGCAAAATAAATATTTGCGTTCTGTTTCATGTAGCTGTGGAGCCAATCGAAACACAAATTGTTATGCTTCCGACTCTCGCAAAATCATCGCACAACGCTGCCAAGGCAGAAACTCGTGCACTCAGCAAGCATCGAATAGCGTGTTTGGAGATCCTTGCCGTAGAGTGAGGAAGTACATTGAAATGAAATATGAATGCAGTAAGTGTTTCTTGCGACATAGAAGTAGGTCTAATGCAACTGGACGTTGTAGTGTTTTAGACATACAAGGTTTGTGGACAAGCTCTGGCCTATCGCTTTCAAATCCCAAATTACATGTTTTATGCAAAACACAACATTTCTTCAGACACACGAAAAAGGAACGTAAGTGTGTGAAAATATTTTGCGTTTGAAATAAGGTAAGCGCAGCGGTATGTGGATGAGATAGCGGATTTTGCAGCTTAAGAAAAGGCACAACCAATTGGATTAATTACACTCAGCACCAGAGAACAAAGCAAGGGACCTTTGCCATTGTTGTTTTTCATTCACATTGGTTGCTCAAAATTTGCCTTCAGGTTGGAATTCGCTGCGTCAACTAATAGCAGTAATTCCGTTGCAGCACAAAAAATGCATTTGAGAACAACACGTTCAAGGGCTGTTTGTGTGTTCTTCCTGCTAGGCCGGATGATGCACAAGCGCGGGCTGTGATGCACGAAGTATCAAGCGCAAATTGAAAAGCAGCAACCCGGTCAACGAGGCCCAGTGTTTGGGTGAAAAAACTTTTAATTGCTTGGTGCCTTTACCAAAACTCTAATGTACACCGCGTACGCCGTACAGTGTATGTCTGCATACGGAAGAGAAACTTGTAACGCTGGTCAGATGAGAACTGATACGTGCTCCAGAAGTTGTTGAACTCCGCATCGCATTTTTATGGATTTTTTCAGTTGGGCTAAATCACTCTGGAAGTTTATGGAACTACAAAAGGAGGGAATAAAACTGAATAACTGATTTGTTGTAAAGTAGGTATGCTAGAGTGTAAACGTTGTAAACGTGTCTCTGTGTTCAAACGGATCGGAGAGATGTTAAAAGCTAACGACGGGCGGTTAAATAACTTTCAAAGTTTGTTTTCTTGGTTTTGGTGTTTGTTTCAGTTCGATACCGGACGCACAAAATGGTAGCCTGCGAACACAAACCACCAATAACCGTCGCGTGCCCTCGTGGCCATAGAATCGTTGTAAGCGAAGCTTACCACGGAAGGCATCATCGGTGGATGTACGCAAGTCTTTGCTGTTTTTGTCAACCTGTAGCAACAGCCTAATGCTGTGCATGTATTGTATCAGATGCTACGGCGTTGATTCCTGTTTCTTAGTGTTGTTAATTTTTTTCCAGTGAGTGCTATTATTTTTTCTGTAAGTTTGCTTTTTTTGATAGAGCCATTGCTTTGCAAGACTTATCCAAACGTTGCATTGTCGTAGTAGTCTGTGCTTCTTACAAGACCGTTGCCAATGCTTCGTTCTCACTGTACCGCGGTTTGACGCGTCTGTTGCTTGTTCCCCCCTTTTTTTGACAAAAGAAGATTTCGATGCTTTATGGCATACTACCTGAACAAATGATAGTACTTTTTGAACCTACAATGGTGCTTTTACGAAAGTCTTCGTAAGAGCCAAGACATTGTCGTCCAGCACAACTGGAGAGACCGCAGTGTTTTGTACCTGTTGTCAGCCATCCCTACCAGGTTCAACAAAATTGACAGTTGCTTGGTAAACTTTATAGTGGAATTTCAGTAAGTCGCAACGGAAGATTTATAGCTAAAACCAAAGTTCAGGTATTTTGCCAGACCAAGTTTTCTTTCAGAAGACAGTTTCACAATTACGCTACTATGAAACGCGATTTAGTCCTTTGGTGGGATAGTTACCCTTTAGCCTGAAAAGAGATCCCAATAGCAACTTACAGTCTGGTAGAAATTTTTCTTTGAATAGTTGTGATGAAATCCAAATTTTTACTCTCATTGCCATCGTTTGTAAAAAATACCTCAGCCGATTTTAACGTTGTTATAGTTCGTAAGGTGTGGAGTTCCATCTACATCAACCAACTGTGAAGCAGGTGGCTCTTTTCAGAAAATTAAACAAACGTGTCAATTCCAACAGTCTTGTTCTCTGAACCCCTCAAACAAGGTGTTCAGCGACCCGTGCAAACGCGTTCTCAAGTCCATCAGCATGAGCTACCAGTGCATACGACTCGGTGAGCTTTGTCTGCCAGCCGTGAACCAAAGTAAAAAATCCAACTTTATTTTATAGCCCGACGTTTTTTTCAATTTTGTTTTTACTCTATCCTTTGATGCTTTTATGTAAAGTGTTTTGCAGCTTCTACATCGTTGACTTCATTCTGATATTTGTTGATAAGCTTTATTGATCACACCAAATATTGTATGTTGGTACCAAACGGAGCATTGTTCGGCTCGCAGTCAAAATGATTTGTATGTCACTACCTAACGAATAAACTTGGGAGAGAAGAAGCGTGTTTCAGTCAAGTCGAATTTCTGCAGCAGTTCGATATTTTCTGAGCTGATCATGGTTGTTATAAACGCTGCGTGACGCTTCAATACCCAAAACACTCAACTGCATACATGGGTTCGGAAGGATTTTTGCAGAGGGGGTAATGGTGGATTTTTCCAAGGGGTGACCAAAATTATTTTCCATTTTTTCAGGGGGGCAGCCGATTCGAAACTAAGAGAAAACCACATTTCTACCAAGCAGTCAATAGGAAAATATCAAATTGCAAAATCTAGAGGGGTTCAAAGTTCTCCCTTCCCCCTTTCCGA
>Ga0210059_1015270_pt1 | contig 11238 bp, 6 predicted proteins | sample Ectturendosymbi2_FD_188042 | JGI IMG/M metagenome (GOLD analysis project Ga0210059, IMG submission 188042) | Ecteinascidia turbinata endosymbiont from Florida, USA - Sample 2 (SPAdes) (version 2) | ecosystem: Host-associated > Tunicates > Ascidians > Unclassified | place: Key West, Florida... | reverse complement strand
GATTTTGGTGTGGTTAGAATATTTTTAGCAATATAAAAAAATTAAAAAATAGTACTAATAAAAAAGTAAAAAAGTTACAAAAACTAATTAAAGAGGTACAGAAGAAAAAAAGCAAAACAGAAAAAAAAACAAAGGGTGTACTTATATGTCGAAAAGTATAGAATGTACACACAGAAAATATGAAAAAGTAAGTGTTCACAAAAAATAAGCAGAGTTACAGAATATTAGAATAGACAGTATTTTGTTCTGGACAAGGGAAATGTTGCTAAAGTTCATAGTTAGCAACCCTACTCATCACTGCATCGCACCAGAACAGTGAAGCTGACTTTTGTGCAGTATGAGTGCCATACCGGTAAATAAAGTGTTATTGCAAGAATCAAATCGATTAATCGGAATCGAGATGCTGACTTCAGATTTCGTAACATTTTTTGGTTCTTAGTCCCAATTTCCAGAGGTTTTCCCCTTCTGCAGACACCCATGAAAGTAGCCCACCGTTTCCTTTGAAAAACAAAATGTTCTTGAAAAAATTTCAAGTGATCAGCATCTCACTAAGCTCAACTGTTCAACATCTCGATAAGTTAACCCGAAGTTACGGTTGGAGGCGTTTTGCCGCATGTGAGCGTTGAATGCAGGTAATGCAGGGCCAGGGAGACAGTGAGTTCTGATAGCGGATAGCCACGTATTTTATAGCCTCCTGTGTAAAAAGAAGCATGATAAGTAGGGTAGTCAATAATGTCAAAATTTTTCTGCCGTTTCTAAACTTTATGAAACGTCCACAAACCAAATTTCACGCTCATGCCGTGAGGGAATCCCAAGTTGTTAGGTCAAAAAAAGTCAAAATTGATCATTAGGTCAAAATTTATCGTTAGGTTTAAACTTTTTTGCAGCACAGTTTTTTCTCATCGATACTTTATTGAAACTACAACAACAGGTATTGATATGCTTTTGCAAGTTTAGTTGCAATTCTGTAATAATAGTGGGTTTATTGCGATTTCTGACATAATAATGTTGTTTTGCCCACTACTGGACGATTGCATATTATGTAGGATAGGCATGGTAGGCGAGAAATGTGGTTTTACGGTACTTGTTTTGGTAAATGCTCAATCCATTATCTCGACCGTAGCTACACTGAGGCAAATGAGGCACTTGTCTCGGTAAACTTTCTGTAATGCTGCCACAAAACATTTTTGCAACGCAACATCAAATCATGTTATATTGTGTGGCTGTTTTAAAAAGAGTGGCACTGCAGCTACACTGTGTTACAATGACCAGAGATACTACCAGCCTAGATTAAATAAGATCAAGATGTTTGGTCTCCATAAATACATTCAAGAACATACCCAACCGGGCACGTAATTAACGTATTCGCCTCGGAAAAATTTGACCCTGACTACGGCCACGATTATGCATATAGTACTTCAGCTTTATGATGTTCTCAGGTTTGACTCTACTGTAGTTATTTATGTACGTTCGAAGTTTAGAGTGCATGAATACATTTCTGGATTAACCTCAACACCTTAGGCTGAATTATTTTGCAGTTGCAAACGCTGAAAATTTATAGGTCAAAATAAAGTCAAAATTTTAAGTTTTTAGGTCAAAAATTGGTTGCCCTATTGCCCTAATGATAAGTTTGAAGAATCCATTGTTGGTGTGAGACTGAACGCTTGTCCGGATTATGTGGATGAGCGTTCAACGTGAAGTCAGTAAAGACAAGCAAGGGTTTGTTGAAAGGGTGTTTGATTGCTTTGGTCGAGAACTTAGACGTTTGCAGCTCTTTTTTCTAAATGATGCTGGCAAGTCTTGCTAGGTAAACTATAAAGGCATAATTGTGGTTTTGACCACGGCAATTTGCTTCTTTGTAAAAAAGTACCCTGCTTGAAAACTTTGCAGATAGGCCTAGTCTATTTTGTAACTTATCGCAAAATACCTGGCCACTGCTGCCAACGAAGTGCATTTTTTGTGACTATTGCCGTAAAATGGAGCAATTTCTTTTTGTGTAGAATATGTAAAGCGCTTTGCTAACGTCCGTTTGCATTGCATCTTCAGACACCTGAAAAGTATAAGCAAAATGTCGACGTTTGCCCCCCTGCTGGAAAATTTCTCCGGACGCCAGTGGAAAGGGGGCTTGGGGCCATTCTAACGAAAGTTTGCCGATCACTGCTGTACGCAATACTGCTGAACGGAGCTTCAGCAAGTTGAGGCTAATGAAAACGTTTCACAGGTCAACTATGACTGATAAAAGGCTAACAAATCTGGTAATGATACCAATTGAAAGTGAAAGTGCTAAAACATTAGATATGACTGAGTTGACAAAAACATTTGCATTTTAGAAAAGCTGGAAATCATTTTCCAAGCTTGAAGCATAGCGAATGCTTAAGTCTGTCTGCTCTATACGTTGTGTTGATGCTGTAGAAAATACTTTTATAAGCATTTGTTAAAATAAATAGATGTTTTTGTTTACATAAATACTTTGTGTCAAATGCAATGTATTGGGGGCCCCAACGTCCAGGCTCGGGGGGGGCAACCACCTAGTGCCGACCCTGATTCCATTTCACCTTTTGATCGGCTGTGCAAGCTTGACCAAGCGTTAGTTCCAAACCACTGTTGGCAAATGCTGAAATTAGTGCTTGTCGAATGCTTTCATTTGACAATTATATTGATGTAGCTATCCCAATTACGTCATCGATAAATCTGCGGAAAAGTTCTTCTTCACGTAGCACACCAGCAATCGGTTGTAGGATGCAATGTATAGCAATGTTTGCCAATGAGACAGAGTCGTTGACATCGGTTATAATTCCGTTGCTTTTGCGTGTGCAACTGGTCCCCATATTGGGTGACAACGTTGTTCAGACAAATTTTGTTCAGATGCCACAGATTGCTAACGCAAGCATTGTTGATTCAGTGACTTGTTTTGAATTTTTCAAGTACCTAGAATTGCATATCATCAGTTGAAAAATTGAAAACTTAAGCAATTTTTGTAGGGAAGTTGAGTTTTCCCTAGGTCGTTTCACTCGCTCTCGAACACACTCTAGGTAGCGCTAACAAGCAAACAAGAAGAGAATGAACACAACTGTTGCTAACAGCCAAACAAGGAACAGTTAATAACATGTACTTTGCCGTGACGAAGTCCATAGCGAGAGCCGTGAGTCATTTGTAGCGGCGTATGATAGAGTGGGAGGTTATAAAGCACATATAGGTTATTCAAGGGTTGTATACTGACAATACACTCCAAAGACGAAATAGATTGTAGTAGAACGGAGGCGGTTACGTTATAAGAGAGCCAAGCTAACCAAGTGATAGTATGCTGTTGAATTTATTTTGTTTAGACTTAAACTTATCCATTTAGTCACATATACACAGAGCTACCAGATAGACCTTTTGGCGTTAGCAATATTTTATCTCTCACATTTGAAAATGGTGGTGAATAATAAATCTTCAATTGAACTAAGTTGAAGAACCTTTAAACTTGAGTTTGTGCAACCTTTTGGAAATGCGCGCTGCGCAAAGAGTCAATTTGACTGGTATTATTTTGTAAAACAGTTTTGATGAACTTCAACTGTTCAGTAAACGTAACTCGAAGCTTGAAACTATTATGATAGTACATGATCTTGGCTAATTAAATTTGCTGTTTATAAGTAAAAGAATTTCTGTGTTTTGAAATGTCAATATTTTAAATATCATTCATCCAACAAAGTTTAGACACCTATTGGTGTGATTTAGAAGAGTTTATGAGTTTATATAGGATGTTATGGGAAAAGTTGTTATTTCTCCTAGCGATGACGCGATCCTGCAATTGCAATCCAATTTAATCATAATATACACGCAATCAGGAACTGAGTTTTCAGGGGGAACATGTCACCCCAACTTTTAGAAGGTGGGACACATCATCGTTTACCCCCCCAATATTTTTTGATAACAAATAATGTAGTTGTACGAAATGCGTGGTTACATTACTGTTGAAATTTCCCAGCATAAAGCCGAGGAATAATCATAAAAAAGGACATTACCATTGCATTACCTATAGACATGACAAACAACGGTATGATTTACACAACCAGATATTCCTCTGGTATACTTTTTGCACACTTTCCATAAAGTGTTAATGAGCAGTACATGAGTCTTCCCTCCATGTGATATAAATGTTATACCAAAGCAAGAATAACATCGTTTCATCTACAACTGTGGTTGACATACAGCAGAGAAAATTAGCTAACGAGAGCTCTACATGAAGTGAATCGCGCATGGATTGTTGGCTTGTAAGATAGAGCGGCCTCACAACACAGCGTATAACAAGCAACCGTACATCTAAAGAGTTGGCTTTGGGTGCGTAGTTGGAAAAGGAGAGCCAAAGTATGCGTGTTAAAAGGTTTCCCAAACGTTTGTTTAGCCGTGCGTCAATTATAAATCTACCAAATAGCTTTGAATCAACCTCAAATGCCATACAGGCAGGATTCAAATTTGCTTATGATCCTCAGAACGGTTTGTAAACGCTCAAACAATTGAAATATCGACTCATCAAAAAGCAACTGATGGAAAAATAGCTATACCACCTACCATTTTAGCTGCTTTACTCTCCCGTGGGTGTCTCCACGCGTTTGCAAGATACCTCACGGTGGATGTTTCAGTCACGGCGCCCTCATGATCAAAAATATAGCGAAAAATAACTTGGGTAAAGTGCTGTGTTTGTTTTTGATCACACAAGAACATTTTGTGTTCTTTTTAAAATTTCATTAGATTTTTTGCCCTATCGGCTCGTGCGTTTAGCTTTTTATTACTTCAGGCAAGTGTTACAGAAAGTGTGAAATTAACACATTTTTCCGGAATTTGATAAATACAAATTTTTTCATAAATTTTATGAAGAGTTAAATGCCTTTCTGTGTAGATTTCGATTCGCCAGTAATTAAAAGCGTTCGTAACAGCTATTAACCTTTTACTTGTGATGAAAAGCCTTGCAGGTTTAACAAGCTGGAGGAAGAAGGTATTTGGTAGAAGACCCTCCAAACATATTTTGCGTTTCCAAGGCCTGCCCTTATGTTGTATTTTGTCTGACATTTATGTTAATTAAGGTTTACACAGCTTCTCGACTTAAGGTAGGTCACAGCTTCTCGATCGTACAAAATAAAATATGAAGTTGCTTTTACTTTCTTGTTCCAATGCGATAAAACAGAAAAGAGAACAACAGCAAACTAACACGCAAGTTTTGTAGATGCTGCCTTCGGTGCGCAGTGTAAGGTGGTAGATTGCGCCATGCTTTGGAACTGAACCGACTGAAAGTGGTAGCAGCTTTCCCGATTCTGGACTGAATTCCTTTCTCAAGAGAGCATTCATATCATCAGTTGAAAAACTGAATCAATCGAAATAAAGTTGGAAATAAAAGAGCCCAGATAGCAAAAGTAGTCGTCTTTCTTGAGCCTCTTCCAGTTCACAGTGATAACTGCCTGGGATGTGTCAGTGCACGTCGTCGTCAACTGGTGCATTACAACATTTTTTGTTGTTACGGTCAGAGAAAAAAACTCACAAACAGCACCAAAAGGGTCTATTAGTGGATTAAGGCCCATTTTGCTCTGTGAAACGAAAGCCGAGTTTTAGATTTGGCACATAATTTTGCAAGGTTAAACAATCTGCCATCTGTTCAGGTCCGCAGTAAAACTCCATCAATGATACCTTTTTTGTCCTCGTCATGGAACGCATAATGGAGAATAGCACAGATGAAAATTCCAAATACGGTTGAAGCTAGAACGGAGCCTTGCTTAGCGCCACATTGCAGCTCAAAGTGGAGACGAGAATGCACCTGCAAGTGAGACTCGAGCTTCCATATCACTATGCAACAACTTGAAAAGATTAATAAGTTTAGGTGGACAGGCGTAGAACGATGCATAGCCATTCTATGATGACCATGTCAAATTCTTTGGCGAAGTCAACAAAGGCGATGAGCAGCAGGCGGCGTTGTTCACAATACTTCTGGATTTGGCGCAGTGAAAAGATCGTGTCCGTAAAATTCTGTTGCTAAATCCACCCTGCGATTCAGGGTAGAGCTTCACCCAAAAGTGTCGATGATACATACCATGATTCTGGCAAAGATCTTCCCAGTAACATTCAAAAATGAATTTTATCTGTAATTGCTGCAATGTCATTGTTCACTTTTGTTTACGTATATAGGGTCGTAACTTGGGGTTCCCCTGGTCTTTCGGAAAACAACTTTCATTCCAACACTCGCAACTAATGTTGTAAATACTGAAAAAAGAATCAACGCACTTTAGTTGTTTGGCTGGAATAACATATAGGCCTGGTGATATGCTACCTGGAGAAACTTTGACAGTAGCCCGCAGCTCCTCGATCGTGCACCAGCATTGTCGGGCAATCAGTCTTCCATCTTGCATATAGCTGTTCCAAACCTGTCTTTTGCAGCTTGGCGCAGCGTTGCTTGTGTGGTTGACAAAATCGACACGGCACAGGTTTTGCATGTGAAGGTAAGCAGAATTCAGGCTTGCTGTGAATCTGTTCAGGAAAGTAAGGACCTTGTCGTTACTCTTCATTGCAGTTGTATTGAGGTGCTTTAAAACGTTTTGGAACGTGAATACCGCGGATACTGGACAAGACCAGATAATGGTCAGTGTCACCACAAGCACTGTGGCTGTGGTAGTCACCGGTGTGCTTCACCCGTCCGATGTTACCTCCCCTTTCCAGTAACCATAGGCGCAGCCAGGGGGAGGCCCAAGGGGCCATGCCACCCCAAGTTTTTAGAAAATATAGTCATTTTGTGCTTTGAGAGGCATTTTTCTAAACAAAATAGTGTTATTCGCCTAAAATGAAACATTTTGGGTGTTACTGGAAATGTTGCCCCACACCAAATTTTTGGTCTGGCTACGCCACTGCCAGTAACATATCAAGCTGACGTCAGTGTTTCAGCAGGGACCCGACTAGGGGGGGCAATGTCCCGGGGCGGCACTTTTGGTGAAAAGAAGGAACAGCAAATGGTCTTTCACGAATGCACATGAAGTTAGATTTAGGAATTAGATTTTGGTTATGGTTGGACCTACCATACGTCTGGCCGGGACTGTCCCGGTTTAAACGTCTGTCCCGGTGTCCCATCCCGGTTAGCAAAACGTCCCGGAATTTCACTTCAGTGAAATTTTCAAAATTAACTCCAGCCTGATGCTGCATTGTTATGAAATAATTCCGTCCTGAAAGGCTTGACTTTGCTTAACCCGTGGCTTGGGGAGGGCGGCACTTTTCGACTGTGGGCAGTGGCGTAAGTGACGAGGGAGCAGGAGTGCGCGCCGCCCCCCTGGCAAGCTAAATGCAAAAAATGGGCCCCCTCTTAGAGATTTCATGAACTGCAGAATATGAAATTTTGTCGTTTCTTTGCTGCCCCTTTGTTCGTTCACTTCCTTTAGTTTGCGTGCGATGCTTTGCCCCGTTTCCCGATGCGTTAACTTGCCGTGTAAGGTCTCTCTAACCTTTCCACGTCGCTTTTCCCTGGGGGGGGGGCACTCCTGCAGCGGCCCGTGCACCAGCCTGCAGCCTAACATGATGATCGAACGCAACGCGTGCAACTCTCTCTTTTCACGGAACCAGCAGAAGAAGAAAACGCAACGCGACAATGTAGCGGAACGAGTTTTTCCTTGATTTCGCACGTTCCTTGCGTGAGAGCCAGCAAAAGATAAAGCTGCGTGTTTTCTGTGAAGATGAAACCGCGTGTCTTCCTGCGAGATAGCCAGTTCGAGATAAAAAATGTGCTGAGCCGGGTTTCGTATCAACGTTTCCTCCTCGATATCTTGAGTTCGTCGTTTTGCTTTCACGTAATACACCAACTGACGATATCCAACGTTTCTGTAGTTGCTTGCAAGGCGAATTTAACTGGGAAGTCAGCAATCAAGAAAGAATTTCATTATCGCAGTCGTGATCAGTGGCTGAACCACGTCGCCACAGGTCTACTCGTGTGATCGCCCTACAATCTTTTAGTAATACTCATAGTCATACTGGACATGTGGATTGTAATCTGTTCATTTCAACGTTTCAGTGAGGCAGTCTGTTGGCTACACAGTCTGTAGGCTACAGCTGAACAATACCATTATGCCCATTCGTGGTTAACTTGCCATCGTACCCAAACCCAAGTTGCGTTGTTTGTGGTTTTTGTGTGATTGATGGCTATTGCCAACATTCTTTCATGTAGCCTTGGCGACCTACGACGTTTTACTTGAGTCAATGCAGTACCGAAACAAGGAAGTTTTTGGCGGCCATCGAATGCGTCTCACTTAGAATTGTATCATTGTGTAAAACAGAGGTCTCCAAACTTTTTTCTCAGAGGGCCACAGAAGCTAGGCTTATTACATGACAGTTTGAGGGCCTGACATCTTAACGTAATGTGATTGTTTCATGATATGGTACATTCTACCAAATCAACAAATTTTTCGTAGTATTACGTTTTCAATATTGACAAAATGTCTTTGCGGGCAGGATGAAATGGCTTCGCAGGCAGGATTTGGTCCGCGGGCCGTGGTTTGGAGACCCTGACTAAATCAGTGTTGTGTAACAGTGTGGAGTTACGTAATGTTCATCCAATGTTGAAGTATCAAGTATGAAGTGAGTGCTAGTTCAACATGCAGTGCAATTATTTTTTGAAGTCAGTATTTCAGATATATTTTTGACAGGATATTGTTAGCATTACAGTGCCTAGCTGTCAGTGAGTGAACTGATGAAAAATCAGTTTTTGCGATACTGTCAGCTGCAGTCCACTTGAAATTGTTTGTTTCAAGCAGATAAAGAGTTGTCTTTTGACAGAAAAACGTCATGCGATATAAAGTATATATGGTAGTGCCTGTTTTGCCCCATGAGGTGAAAGCGCGCTGTGGGTATTTTACCTTTAGTCGAACACAGTTACCTGTAGTGTACTTTGTGTTTATGTGGAAGGTACAATATGCGGAGACAATGATTTAGAATGTAGTGGAAGGGCTCATGATTTGCGTAAGATTTAGACTACAGTTCACACAATACAGAAAAGAAGCTGCCAAAAGCTTGCCAGTACTGAAACCATGACAAAATTCATTCATGCATCTCGAACTGAGCCATTGGAGATGTCATGGTCAACTAAGTAGGTCATGCGTTCCGAACTTGTCATGTAACTACTTCAACTAATCATATTCATCCAAAGGCAAAATAGCTCGAGCACTGTTTTGCCTCATGAGACAAAACAGGCATTAGCTTTCGTTAAGCAGAACCTTCAAGCAACATGCACGTATGTTACTGTGGAATTTGGAATTTTGCGGTGTCAAGACGGACTTGAATATTTCAATGATTTGCGGAGGAGGAGCGGATGCGGAACAAAACTTTTCAGAGGAGCGGACGCGGAGTCAAAAAAATGAGGCTCCGTCCATCTCTGATAGCTAGACTTCCACTGTGCATTTATGTTGTTTTTGTGACGTGAGAAGCGAAATTTTCACAACACTTGATAGGCCTTGCGTGAAGCAGTAATGGTGGACGTCGGTGCGGACATGCTGCGTTAGTGGAACGTCAAAATCCAGCCATTCAAATTACGTAATGCTGTTTACATAGGGATGCCAGGCTCGTTGTCAGGTTTTAAGGTTGGAGGGGCAAAATAAATTTTGGGGCGACAAGATTCTTGTTTTCATTTTGTTTTAAAAGAACTTTTTCTGGGCACAACAAAATCAGGAGCCTGAGGGAAACCCTGATGATCAAAGTTTTACCAAAGGAATTGTCAGAAACAATGAACGACTGTATCTACATTGTCAACTTTGTTACAGTAAGAGTCTTAAATTTACGAATTTTTTTGTTGCTATGCGAAAAAATGGGATCAGAACATCAATCACTGCTATTTCATAAGTCTGGGTGTTGGGTTTCACGGGGCAAAGTTCTCGCACGACACTTCGAGCTCCGGCATGAAATAAATGAGTTTTTATTATGTCAGGACAACGATCACCTGCATAAGCACCTTGAAGACCATCGTTGGATTGTTAAACTGGAATGAACTCAACATTAAATTGCAAGGCAAAATTGAAAATGTGCTGACATGCTGTGACAAGTTAAAAGGTTATCAATATAGACCTATTGAATTGACAAAGTATTTGGGTTGGACTTGGCCCAAGAGCACTCAAGTTTGTTAAATCAGAATATGAGCGTTATTTTTCACAATTAATACTGAGCAACCTGGCTGGATCCGAAATCCTTTTTCGGCTAATGCTGAAAAGTAAACCCAAGAATTCTCCTTGCCTGTTAGAAAAAACATTCTTGAACTAAGAAGTGACAAAAGTCTGATTAAAATTCAGCGATGTTCCACTTGATGAGATTTGTATTTGTATTGGAGAGGTGTATAAGCGAATTAATGAAATTCTACAAAACATAGACTACTTGTGTGAACAAAGTTTCTCATCTTTGTTACTGATCAAAAACGATAAACGATCCGTACTCAAAAGAAGTTGATGGAGAACTTTGAGTTGCTCTTTCGTAATGCACAGCGATTGTGCTCATTAAGACAAGCGCAAACACACTAGTGGTCGAGGTGTGCCGCTAGATTTTGAAATTTGTCAAATGTGCCGTGAGTGAAAAAAGGTTGCGGAGCACTGTAGTAGCTGAGTCATATGAATCGATAATAAACTAAACATGAAATGTTTGATTCTAAGTAATTAAATGCATATGACGTACAAGTCACACATGGGAAGAACTCTTTTCCTCTGACCAGAGCCGGACTAAAGGGTAGGGGGGTCCGGGGCAATTTTTACTGAAGGCCCCTATGACGTATTTCATGACGTCATCATTTGTCAAATTTATCTTTTCTCTGATTCGCAACGTTCTCGTTTGCTTTTTCCAGTGGTCGATTATGTGCCTGCCGTGTAACTTGAATGTTAGCCGCCTTTGATTGTAAGCCGCATGAAATGGTCTTAAAAATTAATGTAAGCTGCCGTTGATTGTAAACCGCACTTGAACATATGTTGCCTGAGCCTCTGAGATGCATTCGCGACGTTTGCTACTCGTGCATTTCCCGTATTAATGATGCTTACACCAGTGACCTTCAAGCTTTTTCGTCACGGTGCACCCTTAAAGATAGTTTGACGAACTCATGCACCCTATTTACATAAACACTTAAACTCATGGTAATGGTAATGGTTTATTGTTTCATATGACTCAGCCAATAAGCAGAAGCACCATAAAAGCCATCGCATGCAGTAAACCAACCATTAGCGAACATTAGAGCAAATGAGAATACAATGGCACAATAGC
>Ga0210059_1015269_pt1 | contig 11239 bp, 7 predicted proteins | sample Ectturendosymbi2_FD_188042 | JGI IMG/M metagenome (GOLD analysis project Ga0210059, IMG submission 188042) | Ecteinascidia turbinata endosymbiont from Florida, USA - Sample 2 (SPAdes) (version 2) | ecosystem: Host-associated > Tunicates > Ascidians > Unclassified | place: Key West, Florida... | reverse complement strand
CCTGTTGTCTGCATGACTGAGCCCTGACCGGAAGTGTGGATGAAAGCATGATCAGTAGGTGATGCATCTGAGATCGAGGCTGTTCATGGGCATGCTTGTATGCTGACAGGAAGTGTGGGTAAGGGCATGATCAGTGTGTGATATCTTGTGTGTCTGGGACTGGTGGTTATGGTGTGCTTTCACACTGAGGCCTGTCATTCTTGTTTCAACTGTTTTTGTCAGCATCCAGTTGCTGTTCAGTAAACTGCTGATTCAGCCTTAGCCTATTATACAGCAGTTAGTTTAGCAGGTTGAAACGTACCTGCTACATTTAAGTCTTGGCGAGAATTTTCAGGGTGTGATTTTGAAGTCAACCAAAGACTTGTGCATTTACATGTCAAAATGATGAAAACATATTTTGAAAAATTAGAAAATTCTGAAGCTGTCACTGATGAGACTTTTTCCTTGTGAATTGCAACCAGCTCTCGAGTTGTAAGGGATTATGCTTAAGGTTTGTTGCCAAAGGTGCTGGCTAATCATAGAAGATATCGAGACAACTTTTTTGAAAAAATTTGACATGTGGTTACGCAATGATGTTTTCCGTCATGATGCTTGTTTTACACATGCAATTTTGATCTTGCACTCTTAATTGTGCAACATATATAGTATGTTGTGTGTCAAGGCCAGATGTTTTAGCTAAAGATGATTGTGTTTTAGGTTTCAGGTTGTGTAGGGATTTTTCATTCTGACTGTAGGGGAAACTTGTTAACATAGAGTGGCAACTCTGGCCTACAGTCATTATTTGTTTCGTGCAGAAATGTAACCGGATTTGCTGTAACGTTGGTTGTCACGTATTCAGAAACAGACAGCGTAAAATTTAAAGATGTGAGTTTGTAATGTTAGAAAGTTGCATGTTCAGGAAAAATCCTGCGAAGTTTTTGCCGAAGACAAAAGGCAGCACTATTGTGGAAACTTAGTTTTAGGATGGGCAGTTTTGCTGTTCATGAAGTCTAGCAGAATTATTATTTTAGTCGTGTGCAAATAACAGTGGTGGACAGAGTCGGATTAAAGGGTGGGGGTCCGGGGCAATTTCTACTGGAGGGCCCCTATGACGTGATTCATGACGCCATCGTTTGTAAAAGTTATGTTTTCGCTGATTCGCAAGGTTCCCGTTTGTTTTTTCCGGTAGTCGAGAATGTGCTTGCTCAAATGAAGGTACAGTTAGCTGCGAGAAGTAAATCCTAGAGCAGGGGTCACCAACATGGTGCCCGCGGGAGACCATGCAGGTTGTCCGCGGGCCTGTTCTAAAAATAACATCAGCATTATCAATGTCTTCACATTAACGAATATCAATACGAAAATAATTGAAGGTAAATTGAGCAAAATTTTTATTTCAAATGTGTGTATCAAACTAGTAGCCCTCCGGTACACAAGTCGTAGCTCGCTGTTTCAAAAAGGTTAGTGACCCCTGTCCTAGAGTGTATTTTTACTAAGAAAAAATATTTCACAGGCCAGAGTGATTCGGCAAGAAACAACATTCACCCGAACAACAAAGCAGAAACCAGAGATTACAAACAAAAACACCGGAAAAAGAACATGTCATTATGGCCAGCCAGGCTGAGTGTGAAAGTTGTTTCCAAGCTAATGTCTTGATTTTCACCTTCATTTTCAGGTGCTCTGGTTAACGCCACTGATTTAACGTTGCTGCTTGAAAGTTTTGCTGGAAAAAGCGATTCAGTCGTGGCGTTTTAGCTAACACTGCCAGATTCTTGCGCTTTTTTTCCTTAGAAATTTTGCGCTTTTCATAGCTCCTGATGGTATTACAGATTTCGGTATCTCGCTAGCTAAACACTGCAATCTCGTTTTCTGCTCCTTCGTTCTACGAATCGACTGATTAAAACCGTTTCTGACGGACCACGCAATAACACGTGGTGTAAATGGCTTGAACAGCTTCATCCGTTTATGATGTAACACAACGATAGTAATCATCGGAAGAAAATTGCGTTTCCAACACACGTTACCCTTTATGACGAAACAAAGGTGCAGTTCGGCTGCTACTACCTCGAGACTGCATCAAAGTTTGGGATCATTGATACCAGTTTTGCCACTTCTGATTTAACATGACATCTGATCAGGGGCGGATCCAAGGTGGGGCGATTGGACGATCGGCCCCCCTAAAACCTACAAAAGTAACTTTTTTCACCATGATTTTTTACAATTCGGAAAACAGCATTGGCGATATAAGACCAGTTTGCCGTCCATTGTTTCGTCACAGCAGTGTTTTGAGGTATACGCCATCTGTCTTACAATAGTTAACCCGTGATGAAACGACTCCCAAATATTACTGAAATCGCCCCCCCTAAAGTTACTGGCTGGATCCGACCCTGCATCAGATATGGTGTTCTCAGGTAATTTCTGATGTTTTGTCGACAAATTTGATGTGGACTGGGTTGTTGCTTTTGTTTTCCACAGTTCCTCTCATTTTAGGACGAAAATAAGTTAGATTCATGATTTTTAAGTTCCTTTCATCGATTTCTCAGCCTAATGTGTGTTTGGTTATCGTTTCAAACTAAAGCAGCACTCTTCGCTGCGTCGAGACTAACATTAAACGTAAATTATTATAAACGACTTCTTCATTTCATGGCGATATTTCGCTCTGTTTCGGATTCAACGAGGGTGCTCGTGCTTTGTTAACTTTGTTCATAGAAGTATTTAGCTTATATGAAACTGTAGCCTAAAAATTTGATGTTGTCTGATGTTGAAAAAGGCAGCAATCTGATGTTAATGAGACTGACCTAGGGTTGCCAGATGAGTATTGCAAAAATACCGGCCATTTTGTCAACATTGACAAATCTAAGCTACATTCGTAAGCGCATATTTAATGGCACTGGATTCTCGATAAACAATAAAAAACACTCTTTTTTGACAATGCATTCATTTTTTCGTGTATTTTTTTACAATTTCATGAAGCTTCCAAAATGGTTTATTTGAAAATTTTTCAAACATTCTATAAACGTACGCTTTGTGAGCATAGTCTATTGCCCTATGCTAAGCATTAGCAAACTAACCGTTTTTTTTAAAAAAAGAACGATGACTGCAGTGTTTAATGTGAACTGAAAGAATAATGCATTTAGCAAAATTCCAATCTTACATGTTGTATATCAATTTGTGATGTGAACATCTTTTCGTTCAATTTGATGGTATTTGCTTTTTCTCGGTAGTATTGCCTGGATGAACACCCTAACACAACTAATGATTTCATGGGTGCTACATTCACTTCAGTTTGCAACAAACATTTTCTAGCTCACCTGAAACTCTTCAAAAAATTTCCCACTAGTTTCTGAACCACTAAGAATGGCTGAGAGATGACCTCCCGGTTGATTCGCTGGCCCTTGGTTGAACCAGTTAAGTCCGCTGACGAAATAATGTGTCTGTTCAACGCAGCTCGCGTGATTGTGAAAGGTTCGCTTGTCTCTATAGTGTCACTGTCGCCTGTAGCCTACATTTTTATGATTTTCCTGGGTTCTGCCTGCAATAGCGTACGGTAGTAGTTCAGACAACAACCCAACCTAGGCCGGTTACACGGTTAATTGCCAAAAAATGCCCATACAGATCACGTTTAGGATAATGGAAATGCTAAGTATGACTAAGAAAAGGAAACGGGAAAATGGAGAGACAATGAGTTTTGTATAGGCGCAAGTAGCAATTTGCCCTTATATGAAAATATGAAAAGTTCTTTCTTCGCTGAAAGAACTGTCCTGACAAGATTAACTGCTAGAGTCATAAATTGAGAGGTTCTGCGTTAGTAGTTTTTGCAGTTACTGCAAATTATTTTTTTCAAAATACCGACTTCAAACACCGAGTTTCAAAATACCGGCTTCTTACTGGCCTTTGCTAAATTAGCAGTAAAATACCGGCCAGGCCGGTGAAGTACCGGCCATCTGGCAACCTCAGACTGACCCCAGTGGCAATATTGATTGATGCTAAATAGCAGTCAGCAACCACTAGCTTTAGCACGCAAACAGCAATGTTTCGTGACATTTGTGCAATAGGCGTGATGCACGAGTAGAGAGTCATACCCATGCCAAAAGAACGATTATTAGGAAAAAGTTACCAGCGAAATCAAATATATTTGCATTGAACAAAACCGAAAACACTTAGAGGCTATCCAGTAACGATTACTAAAACTGACAGACAATCAAACTTGCAGGGAAATCAGTTGCTGTTGGGGGCCCTGATACTTAACGCAACATAGGAATATAATGGTAGAGTTGTATTCTTGTATCGCTTCCAAACAAGTATTTTATTTGAAACAAATAAATTTCATCACTGGGGGCTCCCTTGCAGCGGGGGGCCCGGGGCAATTGCCCCCGTTGCCCCCCTTAATCCGGACCTGGTGGTGGAGGAGCATTTTCCAAAGTGGGGGCCACAAGTGCACGTCAACAAACTATGACAAATTTTTTTCATGAAACGATTTGCTTTAACAATATACCCAATACTAATTGTGTTGCTGACCTATTTAAGCAAAACTCGAAGTTTAAAAGAGGAGGCCTACTAGGCCCATGCAGCCCTCCCCGGTTCCGCCATCCTTGGCAAACAAGCTATTTTTTTGATTAACAGAAGTTTCAATTAATATCCTATCAGTATTAAATTGTCGGTTAGTCTTGAATGTTGACGTTACTTATTGCCAAGTTCGTGACTTTTTCTTGCAACAGCAGATGCCTTTGTGTGTGTTCACGCTGTATGTTTGTCAGTGTTTGGAATGCTGATCATGTTGCTGTACCGTGTCCAGTTGCGTAACCAGAGGTTTGAACCAGGGGAAACTAAGCTGAAAGGGGCCCACTGGTCAACATTAAAAAATGTTGATAAATGATGGTTAATCCGGATCTTGCTGGATGGCTATAGTAAAACCCTACATCACCGGAAAATACTCCGAAAAACGTGTAAAAATATCAACCTACTGAAAACCAAAAGAATACTACAACCGAGATACAGTGTAAGCTAAGTGGGGGCCCGATTTTTACATTTAGCTTGCCAGGGGTGGGGCCAGTTCGCCCCTCTGCCCCCGTCAGTTACGTCGCTGAGCGTGTCCAGTAACAAATGTAAGTATATTAATTTGTAAATCATCTGTAAGGATAAAGCAAACCGTGATTAGTGTTGCAAAACACCTCTGGAAAACAAGGTCTGGAATCTGTATTTATAAAACTTCACTTTTGCATCGACCTGATAATTGTTTTGGTTTCACACCAAGCCGTCCCCAATATTTTACAACAAAATTGCGCCCATGCTGACAATGGATCAACCTCAGCAGCGTAGGGCTACGTAGATGACACCGAGAAGTAACACGGAGATGAAAGAGGGCAGTCTCTTTAGAGAAATGACGTCACAGCTTGGCTCGGATAAACACTTAAATGTTATCAGCGTCACAGCACTTACACCGAGCTTGCATGAGCGGTCTAGGTCTGAACCGCACAATGCCAGGATGCCTGCATTCTTTGTGTGCAAGCGTCTTACCAACGTAACGCAGACGAAACATTAACCTACTGTAGCTTTCACTGCAAGACGTATAAAGCATGCGACAGCTTGAGTACTTCGCAGTACCGCGAAAACATAGAAGTTGGTGCAAAAATATTTTAAAATAAATTTTTTGTGTTTCATCTAATACTTCATGTTCATAGTTTCTGCGAAAGTTTAGTTAGTTTTGGGAGGCATGTGATCAGAAGGTGAACACGTGTAAGGCAACTGTTGCAATTTATGTGTGATTGACAGGTGCAACTGTGTTGCCGGAGCGCTCGTCACGATATGTTATCGCTACGCTGTTAACGAGTTCGAGCGGTTCAGGCACGATCAGTTTCCAAGAAGTTGAACTCTAATTCCGTGCTGTTTTACGTATTTGTAGGAAGTAAAAACTTTTATCTCGATTTTTTCAAGAGCTGCAGTCTTTTCTTTAGTTGGAATATACAGGAGTTAGAGTTGTACCTTTTAGTGAAAGGTCAGAGAATTGCCACGGGCTATCAGCTTTTACTTGTTGACAACAACAACGAAAGCGGTAGGCAGGTTTCATCCATTTTTGTGACACAAACCACCAAGCAACAGTAAAACCGTAAACGGAACAAAACAGCAAAGGGCAGAGAAGTTAATTTCATGTTAGCAATAATAAAAAAAGAGAGAACAATTGAGGGGCGTAAGACTCTTGAAAATTGAGGGGAACTACATATTTGAGACACAACGAGTTGGCGAAAGAATTTGTGGGTGAATTGTTAGCATAAATCAATGATAAACTGAAGTCGTTTCAATTGAAGAAGAAAAACTAATGTGATGTACAGCACTGTGCAAATTAATTGACTCACTAGAAATGCGTACACAATGGCTTTTTCCGTTTAATTACTATGTTAATACAGAAAAACTTGTGTTTTATCTAAACTGTGGGTAGGATCCTATATTTTAGTAACTGCTTGACTCGTTTCCGTATTGATTTCCACAATTTCTTCATCACGTCAATCATTGACTCAGTGAGCTTGGTCAGGGTGGTGCAAGCCTTCTTTGAGGGTCGAGTTTTGCCGATGCTTCACAAATTTTCGATGCGTTGTAAGCCGGGTAAGTTCCCGGGCCACTTAAGAATCTAATACCTTTCAGGTCAATTTTTTTCCTTTTTGCAGAATTACCGGAAGCCAAGTCTTGTTAAAAATACCTCATCCAGCAGAAAACGCCCATTTCATTTCTTTCACCACTTATTGTCTAATCAACTCACAATATTGCCCGTGTTCATCACGCCTGTATTAGGGTAAAGTGATTCGACATTTCGGAAGCTAAAACAGCCCAAAAAATTTGTTGGGGACGTTTAACACTGTGAATGATATAACATTTTCTGATCGTTTCACCATCACTTCTCACATGTCGACAGTGTTGTTCCATAAAATGGCTTTCCTCAGGAAACAACGTCTTCTTGTAATCTTCTGCACTCAATTTTTCTGTACTTCCTTTTCATGAAAACCTTTTATTTGGTATTTTTTCAGATATAAGATATTTTTTGTGTCTTTGCCATTCTGCCAGTTAAAGCACAGTTCAGGTCATAAAATCGTACAAAAAAGCAATCGCGAACAAAAGCACAATAGCAAAAATTAGAATCAATGACACTGTGCTTCCCACAAATTATGGCATTTCGGTCCAACTTTGCATGGAAACATGTTTTCGCGAAACTGTGAAATTGACGCAGGTTATTACCTTGGCAGGGAAGTATGTAGCACATTTCCCCCAAGCAGTAGCGCAGCCAAGCTTTTGGACTGGACAGGACAAAAATTAGAGTTCAGAAAATTTTGTGATTGTTATTGAATAAAAAAGTGAATAGCAAGAAACGGTTTATCAAATGTTTTCCGAATCCAAACATTACGAAAACCTGAAGCACGTCAGCGTTTATGACAAGTCGTAAAAATACCTTCTTGATTTTTCTTAGTTTTATACATTTTATCTTCAAACAAGGGCGGTTACGACTCCAGGGTGTCTCCTCGCATACGCCTTTGCCTCCAAGGTTAAATTTTTCAAATAAATTTTCTATTGTTTTGAGGCTGCCAACAGCATTGGTCTAAAACAGTGGCTCTTAACCTTGTTGGAGTCCCTGGGTTTCGACTGAATTCAGGTTAAGAACCGCTGTCGAAGCTAAGATGATGCTGAAAGGTGGTGGGAACATTTCTTTCATAATTTAACCAGTGTTCTTCAACCCCTTTTTTCTATATCGCCCCCTTATTGATTTCTAACGATCTCACCACTCCCTTCAATCTAAAATCTTTTGCGAAGGCTGCAACGGCGACATGGGTGTCGGAGGGGGAGGTCTGATGGAGGCCGATACTGAGATTTGAGACATGAAACTTTGTCAGATGGAATGAGAAACCTGAATCAATGTTTAGCACTAAAACAGCACATCTGTCATCAGAATGTCTGGGCTTCATTTTCGTCAATTTTAATCCATTTTTGCTAAGTTTTCTGTTTTTTCCTCCAAGTATAAAATCAACAACGACAAGGTTGAACTGCTGGAGCTTTTTCCAGTCATCATTACAAGTATCAACACAAAGGGCTCGAGACTTGAATCCTTGGATATCGACATCAGATAGAGTCCGAGACTCACAAAAAACGATCTCAAGGCAAGTCTTATGGCCGAGACCAAATTTGCCAATCCATCACCAAACGAGGTTCCATATTTAATACTTTCAAAACATCCAGTGGGCATTGGTCAGTTTAGATCTGGGAAAATACCAAACAGGTTTAGGTGTATCAAAGCCGTTTATAGCAATTTTGCTTGTCGAATGTCCAAGCAGGACATGTTTCACCAATTGCAGAGAAAACCCTTCTTTTGAGAATGGTAACTTTGCTGTACATTGCACATTGTACTTATGAGCTACATTATGGCACAGTTACAATTAGTGATAACAAACAATGCGGTTACACTTGGGACTCAAAATTCATAGCAGTTATTGGCTACCTTGCATAACTGGAAAGCCAGTTTCACCGGCTACTTTGACCATTGTTTTCTTTTTTTTGGCAAGAGTGTTTTAGATTGAGCTGCTGTGCCAATAGAAGAAAAGGTGTTCTTCAAGCAGGGGCGTGGCCAGGATTTTCTACTTGGGGGCCAAAAGTTGCGCAGTACCTGCTCAAACAATCACAAAATTTTGTAGTTTCTCACTGAATATAAGTGAACAGCAAAAAAAGACACAAAGGTCATCCACAGTTGTCTGTACCTACATTTTACCCAAACAAACGAGAAACACTTCGGCGTTTATGAAAAACCTACTTATCCTTGTGGTGGTCTGATACATTCTTGTCTTCGAAACAAAGGGTTTCTTGCCTCAGTGTCCCCCTGGCTCCGTCTACGTCTTCAAGTGACCCAAAAAACAGCAAAAGGAAGTATTTTATCAGGTTTTTTTTTAAGGAAAATGTTAGGAACCCGGTTTGGATCTGTAGGGACCCGATTTCTCTGATTCTCGGGACCCGATTGTCTCTGATTTTAGGGACCCGATGATAATTTAACTGATTCTAGGGACCCGATTTGAAATTCTAGGGCCCGAATCGAGTCCCTAAAACGCCTTAAAAAACCCTGATTTTATCCATCGTTTCTGTATCTATGACAAAAAAGCTAAATATGCAAAAAACAACAAAAATGTGCGTTTTTATGAAAACTATACAAAAATGTTCTTAAGATAATACGAACAAACACATTTTCTGCAAACACTGATTAGTGACTATTAATATGAAATAGGTGTGAAAACCGATATAAAAACTCCGCGAATTTGCTTGCCTACCAACCAACGACAGGGCCGGACCTCATAACTGTTGAAGTTGTTCATACTATAAGTTACAGGCTGAAACAGACCATTTGTTCGATGGCTGAACTACACATTGTTTTTAAAAAACGAGATAAATGAAAATGCAAATCCAAGTAGTGTTGTCTCATATCTTAGTTCATAGAAATTTCCATGAAGGGGAACTGAAGTTTCCAAGTTTCCTTTTAATCACTAAAATATTAACACAAAGCATTTGCTCTGCTTGTTTTTTTCTTACATTGTTTGCAATTATGCAGTAGAGAGCATGATAAATGTCTCTGTTCTTCACGCCTGAAGTTTGAATGCGTAGCACAGTGCAAAACTCCATACCTTCGATACAAGCACTATGAGGAGAATGTCGCTTGGTACCGAAACTAACTTTAGTTTTTCAGCTCTCAGGGCATTCTTAAGGAAATTCTTGTTGGCGCCAAGAAAAGGTCATCGACACCCGCTTTGGAATGTTTTGGAGCAATTTATGCTGAACTTTTTCTGGATTACATATGTTGCCATTTACTAGTGCACATTTTAGTGAAGATATAAGTTCGAACGCGTTAGAAGCAAATCATTGTGGTTCCTGTGTCGCCGCCAATAAATAGACATGTGAAAGTTATCCTGATGTATTATATTGATTTTACGCCTGATTCCACAAGCAATGCAACCAGGAAGAAACTTTCAAACTTGGGTGAAATTCTATTAGCCAAAGTGTTATTGGTTAAAACAAAATCACTGCTTGAAATGTACGTCCATTGTAGGCTACTTCAGGGAAGCTGGAACAGCGGTAGGGGAAGACAGTAAAAGAGTTGAGGGGAAACTTATAAAAAACAAAAAAAATTGTAACCTATTTTCTTGTTTCTGTTGTTGCAACCTCTCGGTTGGGGTTGGGTTGACTGTGCGATTCACTGCGAACAAGTTGTGCGCGAGCCGCGAATAATAACACCCATATATTAGGAATCCTCAGTCCTTATTCAAAAGAAATTTTCTGATCGATTCCTTGCTTACACCCATATATAAGTGGCGCGAACAAGCAATAATAGAGTGATTGCGGGGTGTGATCTTAACTGTTGTTTGCTGCCACTGTGTGAAGCGTTGCGCACTTGCCGCTTGGGCTTTCCGGTGGCAACACTGCTCAGCAACAATGCTGACCTCAAAAATAATACCAGAAATTATAGAAAACCATTGTGAAGCTTCTGGGTGTTCGATGAGTTGCAACAAGTTTGTTTCAATTCGATCTTGATAACCATGAAATTACCTATATCACCTTTATAGAAAGGCACCTCCGTCCTTGTTGCCCCCTTGTACAAGGGCAGGGGGGCCATGCACCCGCTCTCCGGCGTCCCTGGGCTACTTGTCAAAACGTGCTTGTGAAAGTTCTTGGGTCAAAATTTTTTTTTAAAACCAGGACCAGGGTTTTTGAGCATTTTGGCATCCACTACCACATTATTGCGCGACACGTCATTTGGTCAAGTTATCGAATGAACAATATCGACTGTTTACCTGTGCTTTACTTGCAGACAGAATAATTTGCTTTGCAAAATTTCTAGGAGTTTTTTCGCAAATGCTTGGCGAAAACGGTGCCTGCTTGCTGCCAACTGCACGGTCGCAAGTTGGCTTTTGTCGAATGCACTTCGACATCTCTTGTCAGATTGCATCCTGCAAAATGCTGACTACTGCTGAAGAAACCAGGCTTATCTGGGAGATATTGCTTGGGGTAGTAACTGTTGGCGCAAAACCCAAGAATTTTTTTCAAAATAGGGTTCGCTCTCTTCATAGGCGTACGGGAAGGCATTTTACTGGGGGAGCGGAAAAAATTTGCCCTGAAAGTAACTTTTTTAGTTTAATCCGAATGGGTCCTGAAACGTCTTGTAAATCTGTTCTATACAGTTGAATTCGTTTGTAACGGCTTCTTCTATAACGTCAATTCGCCTATAAAGTTACATTTTGTTCGG
>Ga0210059_1015267_pt1 | contig 11241 bp, 7 predicted proteins | sample Ectturendosymbi2_FD_188042 | JGI IMG/M metagenome (GOLD analysis project Ga0210059, IMG submission 188042) | Ecteinascidia turbinata endosymbiont from Florida, USA - Sample 2 (SPAdes) (version 2) | ecosystem: Host-associated > Tunicates > Ascidians > Unclassified | place: Key West, Florida... | reverse complement strand
GCAAAAATTTTTTTTCGAGTGCAATCTACTAGACTGGCCGATCCGTTTGAGCCGTTGAACAGCTCTCTAGCGCAATCGGCGGAGGAGCTAGGGCGTTGGTAAGGCAACCGAAAACTGCTGTTTTTTTGCGAAAATCGCCAAAACCACCCAGACGCCAAGGAGAGCGCTGATGAATATGAAGGTTTCTAAACTTGATAAATTTCGTTTCACGACAAACCAGAATGCACCTACAAAGAGCAAAATCTTAATGTTTGCAAAAGGTTAACAACATTCATTCATTCAGTTTCGTAACGGATTTTTCTCTGGGGGGTGTCGCGGGAGTAGCAGCCTCAGGAGGACTTGAAATACCTCACGGTCAACAGCAATCTCAGATAGTTCTGCTGGCTCCACACCAAGATAGAACCAAGCAAGGTTGGGATGTAGTCGTGCCACCTGGTCCTCTGGACCACTTTCCCGTGGGTGTAGCCAGCAGGACGTGCCTCATCAATCTTTCGTGGGCCATTCTGGACACATGGCCCAACGTAGCTGGGATTTTTCGATGCAGAGGAAAAGTGACTCGACATTCAGGGCTTCATGAATTTCACAGTCGCGCGCTTTGTCGCGAAGTTTCACACCGTGAACTTTTCGCAAATATCCCTTCTCTGCCGCTTGCACTTGAGACCATAGGCGTAGCCAGGAGGTTCCAAAGGGGCCATGTCCCCCCGAAATTTTTAGAAAATATAGTCATTTTGTGCTTGAGAGGCATTTTTGCAAACAAAATAGTGTTATTCGCCTAAAATCAAACATTCTGACCCCCCCAAAATTTTTTGGCCCCGCCCAAATTTCTGGGCTGGCTACGCCATTGCTTGGGACATCACTCCTCAGTTATTACCCACGAGTCATGAACATAGATGAGGATCGGAACAAATAACGATTTAAAAACGTAAAGCTTTGCGGTGTTTGAAAGCTCTGGTTTTGTCACCACAGAGAGATAAAGCTCACACAAATCTACGTGTCCTTTGCGAATCCGTGTATCAATCTCCTTGTTTCACCTTCAGTCACTTGTGGATACTACCCCAAGGTACTTGAACGTCTCCACCTGCTGCAGTGAATTGCCGCTCACTTGCAGCATACACTGCCTTGTAGGGTTTTCTGAAAAGAAATATTACCTCGGTCTTTTTAGTGTTGATTTTAATTCCGATTTGGTCGCACGCAGCAGAAACCCTACCGAGTGTATGTTAAAGGACCTGTTGAGAAGATGCTAGTAACACCAAATCGTCTGCAGAAAGAAAACGGTTGATCTTGCAACTCCCAACACTGCCACCCTTGTCGACTCGGCAGTGATTGTCTATCTAATTCATATAGACTATGAACAGAAGCGGTGACAGCATACATACCCTTGTCGGATTCCAAAACCCACTGTGACCTGTTGTGATTGAAATACGCCGACATAGAAACAAATTTCTGAGCAGGAATTCAGTTACTTCATAGCCAGTTACAGCAAACCATTAACACCACACTCCCGCAACACTCCCCAAAGCTTTTCATGAGGAACCTGGTCGTACACTTCCTCGAGCTGGACAAAACATGTGCAGGCATCTTTGGCTAACTCCCAAGATTTCTCGAAAATTTGTCGAGTGTGAAAATTTGATCTGTTGGCTTGTTGGTAATTGGAATCCAGTTAATGCCCGAAAATCTCCCAAGATTGCATTTCGGACTTTTTCACCGCGAGGGCTGCGGACTTTCGCGCCTCAGCGTACAGCGAATGCAAAGAAGAGTCGGCTCTGCTCTGAATACATGCCTTGTAGACTGCTTTCGTTGCTTGAATGGCAACCATCATTTCTTGATTCCACCAAAGAGTTGCTTTTTCCCATTATTCGCCACACCGAGTCGTTTCTGTCCGCATACCCGACCAGCACATGAAGCTACAGCAGCCTTGGAACGACTGCCACTGCACCTCAGCGTCCGATGTGCATTCCGGGAGCTCTTCGAAGTCAGAACAAGGACGATACGTTGTCTGCAAAGAACTTTCTTACATCTTTGTCCGCCAGGACCTCCCACTTCATTCGGTGGGATCACCCGGTGCTGTACGATTTGCAGGCCATGGCGGCTTTTCCACATGCAAGTTATAGACCAGTAACAGTGGTGATGTAACAACGGTGGTTATCGGCAGGCCCGTCGCCAGGATTTAGCAGCAGGGGGGCCAAAAACCAGAAGGGGGGGCCACATTTTTAAAATACAGTATTGGATGTATGTAACAACCAAGAGGTCAAACGTGAAATGGGGGGGCACCGATTTCAAATGGGGGGCCGGGGCACCACTGGCCCCCCCGCTGGCGACGGCCCTGGTTATCAGTCGACAGTTCTGCACCCTTTTTGACACGAACGTCCAACACCGAAAATATGAAGAAATCAATGAGTGATTGTTGACCCAAAGAATCTCTTCACCTGGTGTACGTTTTCACATCTCTGTGTTGGAAGAAAGTTTTCATGATGCACACTGCACAGTTCGTTGGTACAACACAGTTGCAGCAGGAGCCTTCCGTTATCACTAATGTCAGCATCACCATGTCGGTCGATCACACCCCTCTATACCCCAGCATCCTTTCCAACGTGTGTGTTGAAGTCTCCCAAAGGACCGTGGATTCGTTAGCTTTAACCCTTCAGAAGGCATCACTAATTTCTTCCACGAATTCCAGGTACAGTGCACTTGAGTTTGGACCGTATAACTGTTGCAAACGCAGTGAGTGCCCTAACAGCTTCAACCTCAACGTGCACATCCTTCCTGCTAGCAGGATCCATTCATCAACAGTTTGCCAGCTGAGGGTTTGTAAGAATACCCCCCCCAGCCTGGGAAAAACTGGCTCAACGCCGGAGTAGTAGAGTTTCCACCCATCGTCCAGCTCAACAGCATTAGAACCACGACACTTAGTCGAAGAGATGCCAACAGCGCAGGCCCGTAACCAACTTAGGACACCAGGGGGGCGAAGAGTTTTCTGAGGGGGCCCAAGAGCAAGATTAGAAATACAATAGTTTAAACATTGCCCAACACATTTTTCCAGGGGTTGCCAAGAATTTTCCAGGGGCGGCGAGGCCCCCTCTGCCCCCCCTTAGTTATGGGCCTGCAACAGCATCCAATGAATATCGTTTGGCTTCCTCAATTAGTTCGTGCTCTTTCCCTTTGAGTGAAGTGATGTGTAAGTTTCCAATTACTAGCTTATGTCGAGATTGCCGTTTACGTGTGGCTCTCAAGTCTCCCAGAGTAGAAGCGCTCTGCGCTAGCGGGGTAACCAGCTCTTCAAATTCGGGGGCAGGGCAGTTTTTCATGAAATTTCATTCGATGACCTAAAATTTCTTCTTTTTTCTTTGAAAGTTTCTGCAAATGTCAAAATTGCTATGAAATGTTTTGAAATTTTCGGGGGGGGTAATGTCCCCAATTACCCTGGTTGCGCGCCTGCTCTGCGCTGTCCCGATTCGTCCCCCCACATGCGTAGCGGGGGCATCATGGGGGCTCGGGACTCCAGTCGTGAATAGCTAGTGAGGGAGACTATGCCGAAATTTTCGAACGGGCCCCTCCGCCTAGAGCTGGAGCGCGGTCCTTGGTGACGCGCTCGACGACCGATTCGCGATGATGTCCCAATGAAACGGTTGGACAGACGGTAGCGCCATTTGCAGAGCAAATTTTGCAATGCCAGGGGATACCACGGGTAGGCGTTGCTGTGGACACATTTGTGTAGGAGAGACCTTGCATTGAGTCTACTGCGAGCGTAATTATGTGACAACCACTACACCTGAGGAGAGACTACGTATTGCGTTTCTGCTTTTTTTATGGGACAAGGTGGACGATGTTTTGAAGTTATGTGAAACCTGTTTGATACTGCTTTTATCTTGAGGCTTGCCATCCGTCACAACAATCAGCAGTTTTCTTGAAGACAAATTAACGCGGCTTCTTGCTTGTCGGTAGCTGGCTGGTACGTAGCTGTAAAACAGATTCAGACAATTTTTATGGTGCAGGAGTAATATCTTGACCATTGTCTCTTTTTTGCAATTGTCGGCATTTTATGTCAAAAAAACAACAGAGCCAAAGTTTTTCCTCACGATTCACCTTATATTGTTTTGCTGAATACAAATGAGTAAATTTGGTGTCAACTATTTATAATCACATCTCCACTGCTGAAGCTGCGTTGGGAAAATAAACCAATTACCGCAATGCTCTGGCCGTGTGAGTATCACCGAGTTTCCAGTGCAGAGAGTTTATCGCATTGTGGAGTTCCTCTTTATTGTCGTTTTGACCCAGTACAATATCTGCACGTGGCCATGTAGAATATTGTATGACGCCAACTCGCACACCTTCGGGTCCAATACGAAACCTGAGAAAATCGTTTGTATTACTTTCTCATGGAAATGAAGGTTTTAAGAACAAAGGACAGAAATATTACATGTGGGCATTCCAACTACGTACAGCGCAGCTATTATTATTGCTCGCAATTTTCCATCTCATTAGCCTGACTCCTCGTTCTAGATTGTGGAATCCATCACAGAAGAAATTATTTGAATAAAAACTAACATTCAAGCAAGATGGCTAACAGGCAAAATCACTTTTACGCCTACCTTTGAGTCATATTTTTCATAAATGATTTTACAATGTCCCAGTTCTTTAAACCGACCGAAGTTGAACCGTCAACGAGAAACATCAAGTCAGTTGCTGTCCTTGCACAGTCTGCAATATTACATAAACATCAGTATTATTTGTGGGTGTACTGCTAATAGAGTTGCGATATCGAAATGCTACAAAACTAAGTGTTCGATAACAGGGATTACTTCAACGCAGCTGAAGTGGTTGTATATCAGCAACAATGGTAGCGTTATGCAAAATTTATGTTCCCTACACTAAGCGAAATTTCCATGTGTTCTTGCCCATTTTTACTTTCAAGCTACTACAAGACCGTATTGTTTCTGTGCAGACATACTTTTCACAAAAGATACAAGTTTAGACCACTTTTTTTTAGCTATTTCAATAGCCACTTGCTATGAAAAAAACGTCAAAACCACGAACGGGGAAAGGAGGATAATTTTTAGGGTTGATAGTACTTACACCAAAAGAGCAGCACGTGTCTTACCTGGTTCCACTCTCTCGCACACTCGCCGCAAAAGTCGGCTCTGAATAGTATTGATCGCGTTAAGGTTTCTCACGTGGTACACAGTCTCCGTAGGATTAGACATTGCTGCTGTCAGATGTCCCACGCTGGCTCGACCAACACCAATAGTGTACACTTCAACACCTGCGTGATAATATGTCTCGTTTCAGCAGCAAAAACATTTTGGAAAATTACCAAGGAACTTCGTGTTTACCGCTCCACAGTCCACAAAACAAAAATGATTTCTTTCGCCGAGACAAAGAGTTGCATGAAAAAGTTCCACAACGTTGTGTTCACCAGCATACAGATCGTAAATATGACAGAAAACTTTAATTCCTACCAGTGTCACGCAGACGACGTGCCGCTTGATTTACTTCGTCTTGCGCTGCACCGTCTGTCAGGACAATGAGAACCTGGAGAAAGCATTATAAATGTAGTGGTTACCATTCCAAGGAAAGCGTAGAACAGGTGTTTTTAAGGAAAATGTTAGGTACCCGGCATGGACTTGCAGGGACCCGATTTTCTCTGATTCAAGGGACCTGATGATAATTTTCTCTGATTCTAGGGACCCGAATCGGGTCCCTAGAACACCTTAAATGAAACCTGGCGTAGAAGACTGTTCCACTAAAATTGAAGCTGCCTCGCCTCCATTTTTCTGCAAGTTTATAAAACCACACAATAGAACTGAAACGAGGCTGCCAAGCCTCTCTTTATTCGTTCCAATGCGGAAACTTTGCTTGCGAGTTTGTTTGTTTGAAAAAAAGTGCAATTTGAAACTCTGACACGACTTTTTAATATTTGAACTGTATCATGTATTACGTTGTAGCCATAACTGAAGCAGAAATCAAGCCGTTTAAAGAAAGCGAAGTAAAAGCAATGTTTAAACCATTGCATGCTCTTCACCATTAGTGCACTGTGTCATTTAAATGCCGACTCAGATACCTTTGGTACACCCCTGCGAGCTCCGTGCTGCGTTGAAAATCCGATGTTTCTAATGTAATCCAGAGCTGTACCGGTGTGCGTGTTGCCTGTGGCGTACTCGATACGCCGAATTGCTTCGATCAAATCTGCCTTGCCGTCGTAAGCCCCGATGTCGATTTCAGAACGGACACTCGATGAGTATTGAGTCTGCAGATGCAGTGCAAATTCGAGTTTCCGCTCAGTTGTAAAATCCATAGATAGCAACATTGATACAACTCGCTTGTCAAATAACTTTTTGAACATTCTCGTGAAATGTTTAGGTTGCCAATGTTAGATATCAGTTTCTCAATTAGATGACAATATGTTTCAGGCATCACGTTTAGGGCCGCAACAGTGTACGTTGTGAACGTACACGATATTCCTCATAATTGTCTTTACTACTTAGTTAAGACATTTTCATTTTGGATAAGAATACCTACAACCAACTTTACTTTCAGAACACTGTCTTTGCAAAGCAGTTAAGTACGGACAGCGTACAATAAAGAGGGAATATTTGCAAGAATTTCGAAAATGTTATTGTGCAGTCATTTCGTTTGCAATAGAATTCAAACAATTCGAAAAAATATATTACTCATTTTTGTGCAGGTTTGGCCTATTTTTCGTTACGTTTTCGCAATTTCGGAGTAAGAGTGTCCATGATGTATACTACGGTGGTGGCACCGCTTTCTGTGCATGCCGCTGTTCTTTAATTTCCTTTACAAGTAGTTTTCTCATCACCCTTGCATTTCAGGTTGTTATTTTGTAAGTTCCGCTTGCTTTTCGCAGTTTGCAAATGTTTAAATACCCCGAGCAACGTTTTTTTCGCATTGCAAACACTTTGAATGCAGTGATTTTCATAGAAGCCAACCGCCTCAACACAAAACGATTGAAGCGTTTAAGAAACCTGTGTAGTTTTATTTGGTAGCCCTGCAGAAAAGGAAATATGAAATCATTCGAAAAAATCAGTACTTGCTTGTAGCCTACACGTTATATTTCTCACACTTTATTAATGCTTCATATGTGATAAGTTGGACATGAACGCATTCAAGCACGAACTAAAATCCAGCAAGCTGTGGTTTATAAGAAAGTACTTACCACACCAATCTTAGTGTTGTATTCACCAATTTCAAATCGCTGTACAAACGATATCATCCACCTTTTGATCAATTCAAAATTTCTTGAGCCGATTGAGGAAGAGCCATCAACCAAAAAAACCAAATCCATCTCCGTTTCAGCGCATTCTGTACGAAACACTGGTTTTGATTTCAGGGCAATTAACAGTGATTTATTTACAGGAATTCTTTTGCCCTTCTACAAAAACAAGAAACATATAGCTAAAAGATAGAAGTGTACCTTCACATTAATGCATACCGTCAAAACGGACAGCGTGTGAAGTAACATTCTCCCAACACACAACAAAGATTAATTACGACAACCTTGTAACTACAGTGTGTCGAATGGGGCTGTGAAATCTGGGTTATGGATTGTGGTTCAGGTTTGTTTTTTAGGAAGTCCACATATGTGGTGAATGTGATAATAAACGACCCTGAGCCCGATATTAGATGTTTTGCAGTCAAACTGTGTGGTGTTAGGGAAAGTGGAATTCGACCTCTTATTTGTAAAATGACTGTGAAAATTTACAAATGAAGAACATCAAGGAAGCTAAAAGTGAGGTGTTCCCAAGGTGATACAAACTAACCATTTTTTGAAAATTCGTTCATATGTTACAATGTGCGCAGCTGACCGCTAAAAAGGATACAGTTTACCACTGAAAGAAAATAATTTGTTTGTACACACTAAACTGGCCTGGCGTATTCTAACAGTGAAATAGAATTAGCATGTTCAAGTAAGTACTTTCCACGATGGGTGCAAGCAAGGAATCGATCAGCAAATTTTTAATAGGAAATCGATTTCACGTAAAATTACGCATCCTCAGTCCTGGAAATTGCAAGCAAAGCTTACGGGTGAAAAGTTGAAAGGCTGAAGTAACAGCAGAGAAAAAACAAACTCATGACTACAATCAAAATCTCGTAGCACAAGCTCAGAAATCATAACAACTTAACAAACTGACTGACGTTAAGAATACTAGTTGCGACAAAGAGAAAACTGTGACTAATGAAATAAGAAAAGTGTTTTATCAAAAAATAAAATTAGAAAGACATTTACTGAAATAAATAAATGATTGAAACATCTAACTAGTTGCCGCTAATGGCTGAAAACTTCTCCAATTAAAATCTAACTCGTGGTGAAATGACTAACAACGCTAGAGAAATATAGTAAGCTGAGTCAAACAACACTAAGCAAAGTATCGTAATAATTATTTCACATGGGGAAGGATCATGTTCTGAATGTTAATTTGCGCGTCAATTAGCTGATACCATTTATTTTCACAGATACCCAGAGAGTGATAACTTGGTTGTTCGACAAAAGTAACAGTGTATCCGTGTATGCTTCGTGTAGAGGTGACAAGTCGCTACGTAAATGCCAAAATCTGCCCAAGTCAAGCTTTGGTTTAGCGTAAACGTTTTGGTTTTAGTCAGCAATTGTGAAACATTTGGTACCATGGGTTTGTTATTTTTACCATAGCAACCACAAAGCGCACAGTGCCCACATGGCCTTGAGCCACCATTGGTTTGCTTTCGTGTCTCGTTTAAAGCAAGCTCTTTGTAGTTCGTTAGCTTTTGTCCAATTGTGGTAGGTCTTTTGTAAGTATTCATTGCCTTCGGGTTTAACTTTTTTTTTAAAGAAAATATGACAGGATTTCTGATAACACTTTACCCGGTCTTGTTTCTCGGCAAATTTCTCCAACAAGCTCTCGTCGAAACTTGTTGATCGCGTCGTAACTAGCTGCCTCTTGCACATGTGTGACAATGGGTTCCGATCCTATCACAGACATCGTTGGGGTCCACGTGTTCCCAGCACCTGTCCCCAGGAAAGAGGAAAAGCTAACATAAAACACACGCAGCAGTTTTGCAACTTACACTTTCAAAATTTTCGAAACTGTGTTCACTTGCAACTAATACCGTTAGACAATGTGAAAAAATGCTTGAAACTTTAGTTCAGGGGTTCCCAACATGGGGTAGATATCTCCCCAACTGTACATTTGGATTTTTCAAGGGGTACATTAGGTCTGAGTCTGAGTGAATACAGTTTCCACATATTCTCACCATGTTTTCAATATTTTACCAAATTTCGAATATTGGGATTGCTCCGCCCTTAGATTTGGCACTTTGCGCTAATTATGTCTGTCGGGCGGATTCAACATTTTCAAAACAGCTGCTAGTTTATTAAAGACAGTGCCAAGCCAATGATGTCATAAAAATCACTCATGCTGGAGTGCAGGGCCGGCCTGAGACAATTCTGCGCCCTAGGCAAGCTGCAATATTTACAAAATAAGACATGGGAACCAAGAAAAAGGCGGATTCTGCGCCTCTCAAGGCTGCGCTCAAGGCAGCCGCCTCGTTAGCCTAGTAGAAGGACCGGTCCTGCTGCAGTGCGTATTATGGGAAAAAGTATTGGCTGTTCCAGCATTTAAAGATAGATACTGAAGTGCAGGCAGGCCCGTAACCAAGGGGGCGCAGGGAGCGAATCCCCCCCAGGAAAATTTTTCGCCCCCCCTGAAAAAATTTGTTGGATATTTTTTGAAACTATTGGACATAGTTCAAAAAATTTGGCCCCTCTCACAAAACTCTTCGCCCCTCCTGGTGTCCCAAGCTGGTTACGGGCCTGAGTGCGGGCGAGGGCGAGTGAATTACAAGATTGTGTAAGTAACCGCGTTAGAACTTTAAATAAAATATATGTTCTTGGGAATAGTTAGCTCTTAACTAATCCTCTGTGTTAAGTAAAAAAATTGTTATTTAAATTAAAATTCGGTAAGAAACACAGTTTGTATTTTTAGCCATCCTATAGACAAACGACGTTGTGCAGCAGAATAAGTTCAGTGCAGCAGCTAAAAACATACAAAAACCTTAGTGGTACATGCGAGCCTATGAAAAGTCTCATAGGGTAGCAACGAAAAAGTTTTAGGAACCGCTGCTTTAGCGTTTTCATTTGGTCTGCTTTAACACTTTATTCACCATAATTCTCGAAAAGGTAAGTGCTTCCTAACTGATTACATTATTAAAATGTCCCCGTAGAGGCTTGAAAGTGCTAGCACGACAACACGGTACCACAAATGCTGACACGGTAACACGATAGACCCCTTGCGTTTTTGCTTGCAATTTTAAAATCTTTCTGAATGTTACGTTGTTAACGCAATTGCCTCTTACCAACTGCAAATACGTAAACACCGTCATTGTGAAGATCTTTTGCAGCTTGTCTTACACTGTCAGCTGACCCGCCATCAGTGATAACTATCAGCACCTGAACAAAAGATCAAATTTCTGAGGTCTTATTAAAACACAAATAGCGACGAAGATTAATGTCAAGAATATAACTTTGATAGCAACTTACAGTACATCATGGGCAGCGCTGGCGATTGTTCGTTGAAAATCAAACTATATATTTTTCTTCTTTTCTACGCGTGTATAACTTTTTCCGTCCACACAATTTAAAGCTATACATGCAACGAGAACAATAGCACCTGGTTTGGACATGAAAGTTCTGTGGAGTCGCACCACCCGAGTGTCGGAATGTTTGTATTCGCTTAAGTACAAAACAAAGATTCTTCTGTGGTGATCATTTTATATCATGTTTAGGAGCGACATCTATATGCGGTCACTTCGTGACTTGCTTTCTGTTTGTTGCGAGGGATGCGCTGATGCGCTTTTTGCGTATTACGCGTTTGTTTCGTAGACAATGGTAGGTTGACCTCAACAGATTCAAATGTAGATATACAAGAACATTGTCTTTTGTCTTGCACATAAAAACATGTGAAAGTAAACGTTAGAAAAATCAGTTGTTTCTTACATATCAGGAGTTTTTTTCATATGCATTTGACGAAAAGTAACAAAACCTTTACATAATTCGTTAATAAATTTTGTTTGTTTCAAAGTGTGGGCAACAAGACTTCCCACAGAGATAATCAAGAACAATCAAGATGCGGTTACCTTTGGTGCTCCCCTTCTTCCACCACTTTCTGTTGAGAACCCGGTAAGCCTTACTCGCCGCAATGCTTCACCTGTGTAAGTCGGGCCGCCGAGCAACTCCAGCTGGTCGATCGCGTA
>Ga0210059_1015266_pt1 | contig 11241 bp, 7 predicted proteins | sample Ectturendosymbi2_FD_188042 | JGI IMG/M metagenome (GOLD analysis project Ga0210059, IMG submission 188042) | Ecteinascidia turbinata endosymbiont from Florida, USA - Sample 2 (SPAdes) (version 2) | ecosystem: Host-associated > Tunicates > Ascidians > Unclassified | place: Key West, Florida... | reverse complement strand
GTTGTCGTTTTGTTTTTTTTTTTTATTTACGCCTTGTGTGCCTTTTATGTTGCGTTTTGTTTACGTTTGTTTACTCTTGTTTATGTGCCTTTTGTTTTGTGTCTATTGCGTTATTAGGGGCTTGATTCGATGACCTTGCGGTCCCTCGCCCCAATAAATAAATACCTATCCGTAGCAGATAATAAATAAGTATTCTGCTTTCAAAAGGTCCCCAACAGCTACTGCAATGCGTAAGTAGACTATTCTACTTTTGAAGGGGACCATAACAACATACGCCGTGTGCAAGTACTCTGCTTTCAAATGAGCCCCGAAAACCATCTGTAATGTGTAAGCACTCTGCTTTCAAAAGGGCCCCCAACAGCGACTGTAATGTGTGTAAGTGCCTTTCCATCAAAGGGGTCCCTAACATCAACTGAAAAACAACTAAACAAGTAGGGGACGACGTCAGCTTCCTATCGCGGTTGCTTGCTTTGTGGTTCAGTGTTTTTGAAGTTGAGTACTATGCATAGCGTTTTGCAGTTTCTGTTATTACAATCATGCCGTAGTCTCAGGAACGTATTGCACCCTTGACTGGCCCGCATATCCACTTTCTGGGCTTGATCACGATTGACTGAGCCTGATAACGTCACCAGAGGGCCGCCCTTTTCAGCCTTGCATCGGGCCTGCCCAACCCTAAATCTACCATTGATCTTATTTGCGGTTTTTCCCAGGCTGTGGCACCAGTTTTCTTGATCCTGAATTGATATAGTTTGAGAGATAGCGTCGATAACTTTGTACGAACGTATGTGTTACATGCTTCTCTACAAATATTAACCGATAGGAATACTGCTGAAATAAATTTTATTTGTGTTTTTGTGCCACAAACCATTTATATCTTGACTGTTTTTCATATTGTTGAAAGCAAAGTAGAATAACGATTTACTGGTGCTTTGAAGGCTTTTGTAAAAAGCACATTATCCCTGAAGACTTTTTGATTAAAAACGGCAATTTCTATGTCGGTAGCATTTTGATTAGGATTTTGGGTTTTGACCTTGGCGCTGTAACGATCAAACCGAAACAACGTTGTTCCTAACATTTACTCATCATCCTTTAATGGAAATTGTTTGCAAAGCCTTGTTGATCAACATAAACCACGAAATATCAAGATTTGTCTAACTGTGCAAGTTGCACAGCAGGTAAGGCTTGAACACACGCAGATGAGTTCATAAGGAGTTTGCCCAACTTGTTCAACAGAAACATAGACAGAGTTGCAAATTTGAAATTAAAATATGTTTGTTTCAAATTCAACCACGAACTTTAGCAGGTAAAGACTAAATGCATTGACCAGCAATTTGGCAGCAGCAAAACACATAATGTTTATGAATGAAGCCAAAGCGTCACAATTCCAATTGTTTTCGTACAGCGCACAAGAGCAAATGTGTTCGAAAATGCTGATTCCTTGTGCTAAATCCCCAGGTATTGTCTATCAAGGCATAAAACGCGATTCTGGGAGTTGTACGGATCTAATTAGCTTCAGAACAAGCACACAGGTGCTCAACGATGTGCCATTCAGTAAATCCCAAGTGTTGTGGCCCTATTCGTGAATTTCCTTTTTCGCAATACATCGGCAAAAGTAGTTGCAAAAATATTTTATTTTTCAGTTGTTAAAACCTAAGCGTGCTGCTATGTATGTCATCTTTATTAAGAAGTCGAAGTTATACTTGCTTTGAGTTCTGCATTTTTTTAATCAGAAAACTCCATTATTTAGAGGTGTTTTTAAGGAAAACAAGGATAAAAATTGTTTTCTTTTCAAAAAAACGGAGTGAAAGACTTTGATGAAGATTTTACTCAGTGATATGAAGATGTGACACAGCGATTGCCTATGTATTGAGAACTTTTGGAAATTGGAAAGACATAAGAGGAACGACGGGCAATAATTCAGTGTAAATCTTCCACTCGCATTCACAAACAGCCACGATGAAATTTCCATTGCATAAAGAAGAATTGGGAAGATACCAGAAACGTTTGTGCATGTTGATCGTTCTTGCCTCCGTTCCAAACGCTTTTCCTGCTTTGCAACCTCTTGTGACCCAGTACACACCTGACCACCATTGTGACGTAATGCAAATATTCAACATCACATCCGTTGAACAGGTCTGTTTATAATAAGCATGCTTTGTTGATCTGTGAACTTCAGGTTAGAATGCTCTTTTAGTCACACTTTACATAAAAAGGTAAAGAACCGCGTGATTACTTCATAGTAATAGCAACAGGTAGCTGAGTTAATCTACGTTGTATAACGTCTTTACTCCCACGCACAATGCAGTAGACTCAAGTATACATGGAATCGACAACGAACACACAGATACATGGAAGAACACAAAGACAGATAGATATGTGGCGGTAATAGAAAAGTATACGCTGCATGGCTCTATCATGATTACTTTGACGAAACACACGCATAGGTATTTGACACTAGGAATGAACATGAACATGGACAGCGCCACCACAGTTGCTAAAATGTTGAGCACCGTTGCATATTGCTAGGACAAGATCTAAGCAGACCGATTGGCAAAATGCATAGGAGAGTGGGAGGCTGCTAAAGACCAGGGGTCATTTGGGCTGCAGACCTCCCGAGTGCAAGGCTTCTTATAGTGCTAAGGGAGCAGGTAATAAAAGTAAGTAAATGTGCGCTCCTCTGGATATAAGTTTTAATATGCTCAAAGAATCCTCGATTACGCAAACACGTAAACATTGCGGAGGTCAAAGTTCATCTTTCGTATGTACAAACAGGTTGACGAAAGCAAGAAATTTTGCAAGTGTTTTTGTTTTAGAAACCTTTGTATTTCGGTGAATAGGACCTTTGGGTGCTAGTAGTTTTTCCAGGTATTGCACAAAAGTAATGAGCGCTTTTACGTAAAAATCCATCGTCATAAAAATCTGCGCCAGCACGTCGGTCTACAAGCTCTAACTATGAAATCGTATCTTGGGATTGTGTTTTGTTTTGACATTTGCATAAATTTGTTTCTCCTAAAATCAGAAGGCTTTGGTTGAACAATTTTTGAAGCTATTGAATATATGTAAAGGGGACGCAAGGTAATTGTTCCTTGTTGCTTGCAAAAGACATTTCTTTGTTGCTTACATCAAATCTTTCATTCTTGCCTTTTGTCGCACTTTGCATGTGGGGTAAACAAAATAGTTTGCCAACAGCCTTTTGAAAAGTTTCTAGTATTTTGAAGTTTTCAATGAAGTTGGAAACTGCGGGGTTTTTTGTTTGTTTGAAAAGAAACCAAATTTAACTAATGTGAATGGTCAGAACTTCGCCAAAACAAGTACACAAAGAGCACAACAAATATCTATCGACTGCGTAACTTAACATATTTAATATAAGTGATGCATTTGTTTACTTCCGCTAAGGTTGAAGCTCTTACCAAGGTAGGATATATTCGTCTTTGAAAAGTGACGCGTCGTGTGCTTCGATTTTGTATCAGAAACTGACTAGCACAGTTTCAAAATATCATTTCTTCGTTCTTAGTAAGATTACGTTCTCTGTTTATCTTATTGTTGGTCTTTTGCAACAAAGTTTGGAAATTTTCCAGCAGGATGTTGGAATCGTGGCCTGTAATAAAAATTCCACGAATGTTCACCTGGTATTGTCAGGAAACCTGCTTGAACACAAAGACTCTGGCAATGTTTTCAGGCTTCTGAGGTTAACTTGGATATTTCTGGAAATTGGCAAGAAGAGCTACTGAACTTAACGATACCATGGTCAGACAGCCCTGGAGGAGACGTGAGAAGAAACCAGTGTTTCATGTATAACATGACAAGGGAAGATCTGACAAACAGAAGTAAGTTTCACGGAAATGCGGGATATGTTGCAATTCGCTTCCAAAAGTCGTTTCGTCACACGCCAACGGTCAAAATTATTATCAACATGTTTCTGCGAAAAGCGTACGCATTTTAAGGTTGTTCTGAACCTACCAAGATCAGATTTCCAAACATTGCCATCAATATTATGACTAACAACGTGGAAATTTCAGGCGATATTTTATGTGGAAACCAGCAAATAAAAGTGGAAAGTTTTCACCTAATTTCAACCTTTTCATGTTGAAGACGTACTGAAAAACTAACTTAAAACTGATTTTTGTGAACGGTTCTTGATTTCAAAACTTTGTCTGGCGGGGTGGTATGGCATCAACCCACTTTAAAATTTGATAAATTGATAAACTTTCCACTCAGCTGAACGTTTTTTATCAGTCAGTTCAGTGATGATGCTCTTTCAACAAAATTTTCTGAACGGGTATCAAATTTCATTTGCGCTTTTTAAAGTTGGAAAATCCGTCAGCCGGACAATGATTACGCCTTTCAGGACATCTATTTCACTTGTTACAGAAATCAATGCGAAGTGTTTTCACTCACACGCAAAACGGAATGAAATAATTTGTAATTTTCTCCTTCACAACATCCCTGAACAGCGGTGCTAAATCAAAATGTTGAGCTTTATTTCTACTTTTCTCTGTATTTCTACGAAGGATTGTGTTTGGTCAATGTCCACACTTGGATTTTTGCGCGTTGTTGTCTATACGTACAAGTCTAACACTTGGAAAATAGGAGGTTTTATTACGATGATGGTTTGTTACGATTTACATTTTAAATAGTTTTGTTTGTACAGATACGAGCATCAACAGAACTTATGAGACAATCCCATGCACCCAGTTTTACTTCGAGGGCGAAGCAATATCAAGCGTTACCGAGGTCCTTTGCCTAGTGTTTTTTCTTTTTTTCGATTTTTCGTAGTGTCAAATTTTTCTCCGTTCAAAGTAGACAATAGATTGTTTCTTATTGTCGTCAGATGGTAATTGTTTTTTATTGGAAAACAAAAAAGGTTGAGAACAGTAAACTACTCGGAGTAAACTTAAGGAAAGTTTTGAGCAATCAACGAGACACTTTACTTTTAATTCTGCACAGAACTGCTGATGTTTCACAAAACCCTGATGATTTGCCGTAGCTGTTATCAGCTAAACTGAGTATTCATGATGAAGCTGTCACTTGAAAACTAAATTTTATATGCACAGTATGAAGCAGGTAAACAGTAGTTTCAAAACGTGAAACTTGCATTTCACTTTCTGTGTTGAAAGAAAACCCTGGAAAGTAGACGAAAAACGAAATCTAAAATATTTTCCTTGTTCAAAAATCCGCAGCTTTTTAAGGCTTTTATAGCAGCGCACAGAGCCCAAAACGCCTGAGGTCTTTTCAAAATTATTGAAAGGTCTAAGAATAGCTTTCGAAAATCTGGCTGCTAGTGGATTGGACGGGACTTATATCACCAGATCACCTCTAATGTTTGTTTAAGCGTCTTACGATGAATGGTGCCCAACTGCAAGTGTTTTCATGCACTTAAAAGGCTATTTCAATGCAATCGCACTCCTTTAATTATCATTTTGATTGAAACAGACAAGCCTTTCATACGTTAGGGTACATGGTGTGCGTTTTCGTTACAGTATGGTATGGTCTGTGATAAGGCGTGGCAGAAGCCGTTAATAACCTCCATCTACATGTTGGGCCTCCTGGTCAGCGGGATTTGTTGCGGAGTTATATCAGACACGTGAGTAAAAATGCATAAAAGCGGGTTATACATTTTTAAATCCTATCGGATTTTTTTGTATTTTTGAGGTTGCTTGTTTTCCCTAACGATTTTTGTTGGTTGCATTATTCAAATTTTGCAATCTTTAATAATTTTTCGTTTCAAAATTCCTTCGAAATGCACAGATTTGTTTGTTTTTTTCACCAATCCTTTGTTACATTTGCAGCCCTCTTAAAAACGCAAACTTTTTAAGATCGCTTAATATACAGATACATAATTTTGCCATAGCCCTAAATTATACGTGTTTTCCTGTTATTGTGATGCAATCAATTGTTAAAAAACTGTTAGCAGTCACCCTTTTATTAAACGAAAGCAGAACCGGTTTTACTCAAACAGTTGATATGTCGCACAAATCTGACCTCTTACCAAATGAATTTTCCAAGTCCTGTGTCTTCAAACCCTGTCAGTTTCTTGCGTCTGGGGTTAAGAACACAGCCACTCAAATGGTCACGAAGCTTTCGCGGACATTTTTGACCGGATAGACCTCGTAATCAGAAATGACGCAGAAGCTTTTATGTGCATCACAGCGATTTGCGAATATAAATTAAATTAAATTTCCACAGTTTTTATGAAAAACAAAACAATGAAAACTATGAGCGATTCGGTTAGTGCCAGGATTTGGTCTGTAATAGCAATACCACATTTCATTAAAACTGGCCGTTATACTTTGCAGATTCGGACGACGGATAACATTTCTGATTTTCACTTTTCTTCAGTTCATTATTATGGTGGTTTCTAGTCTACCTATCAACCTCATCGCTTTTGCTGTGATGACATTCTTTCTCGGAATAGTGACTTTGGCAAACTTTGTTTGCGCCATGCTGATAGGTGAGAAGAAAACTCCAATTTTTGAAAAATATTTCACCTGTTTTTAAAAAGACTTTGATAAGCCCAAAAATGTATATCTGTTGTGCGCAGACCCGTCAAATAACTGGATGAAAAGTATTTCTTGAATGGCATCGGGAAATCACTTTACTTTAACAATATTTATATTTTCCAATCAAACGAATTAATCGCTTTCTAAGCTTATCTGCTATTTGATTTTCTCTTTTTAAAAATGTTTTACAACATATTCAGGCCAAAATATTTGAGAGAAACTGAGGGATATGCAATTTAATAAACCAATGCTTGACATCAATTTGTGAACCGGTTCTTGCCATCAATTTGTGAACCGGTTCTTGCCATCGATTTGTGAGATCAGAAAGAGGGTTTGTGGTATTTTCTTGCGCACTTTTGTGAAGAATTATTTGTCCTTCATATGGAAAAAGCGTTTTCAGGAGTCGTTACTTAAGTAAAGGTGTTTTATTCACTCCCATGGCTTTGACCGCCCTAAGACTAAAACACTGCAAGAAACAAACAAAACGAGGATGTACAACGCTGCTTCGGCCCCAAACCAATGTGCAAAGTTTCGCAAAGTGCAGAATGAAACTTCCATCCGGACCAGAAGATCAAATAAATTGCGTTCATTTGCGTCGACAACCTGACATTATATTGTCTGAGCACCTTTTCGTCATGGCTGAAGTAGCGTGAGTCCTCCATTTCGTTTAACAAATTAATTAGGCCAGCTTAAAAGCAGCTAAGCAACACCTGCCACCTGTAGGTTAAGAAAAGCGAGCAAAACTCAAATATTAAGAATTCTTCGTGTGTTTTCCTTCTGTGCTCGCTTACAAGCTTGTCTTCGCAATTCCGACCTTTACTTGGACAACACAACAACTAAAACAAGCCTAAGACATTTTGTTACGTTTTTTTGGCGTTTGCGAGTTCGTTTCAATCCGTGCTTATGAGGTGTGAAGTGAGCACTGAGTGATATGAAAGTGAGGTTTAAAAACACGAGGAAATGACTTTTCTTACTAGCACAAGAAAAGCAGAAATTAAAAACCTCGCCTGAGATGCTACTGTTTGTCAACCAAGCCTGACCTGAAATTACAGTGGGCCGTAGGTTGCCGCTGCCCCTTTCAATAACGAAAAAGCAAGGACAGTGTGGAATGTAAATCCTGCCTTTTGTGCCTTCTCCATTACAAAACTCATTCTGAATTTTTCAGCAATAATGCAACTACATTTATAAAGGGCCATTTGCTCAACTCAAAGTTATTTTCACATTGGCTAAGTCCACGAATTGTTTTTACACCAGTGAAGTGCACGAAATGTTTTACACTCACTTTAGGTACACGTATTTGTTTTCACAATATTTAAGTGCAGGAATTGTTTTCACACTGATTGAGTGCACGACTTTTTTCACACCGGTCAATTCACGATTTTGTTTTCACACTGGCACATTGGTTATATGCTCGAATTGTTTTCACACTAGTTCAGTACACGAATTAGTTTTCACACTGATTGAGCACACAAATTTCGGCACTAAATTCAACTGCAGTTGCATGTTTCTTCTTTAAGATCCAGTTGATGAAAGTTCGCACAAAGTACAGGGCAGTTCACGTGTCTACGAAATCTTTCAGAGTTCTTTTGTACACTGAATGTGTGCGCTGCAGCCACTCTGTTTTCTGAAAAGCAGTTCTGTAAGTGTGTAGCTAAACAACGGAATGCGATGACACACAACAGTAAGTGCTCGCAGCTCAGATTTCATTTTGAGTTCACTGTTCTGTTCGGTTTCATTTCAAAGGTCCAAAGTCCACCATTGATGCATTGTTAGACGATGAAGGAGCATATGGAAGACTTTCACTACCACACGTCGTTGCTTCACCAAAGCTTAATGTGTATAGCGCTCACTTGTTTGGAACACCGTACAACTGTACCTCACGCAAATCTAAACATTTGTTTATTTACCATCTTTTTCGGGTTTTCGCAACGGTTTTGAACTCTGTCATGAAGTCTAGTCTCTGAAGCACTAAAAAATTTTGCAAAGTTATTCGTCTATATTAAAAACACTCTAAACTTGTTTTGCAAAGTTATAATTTTCGGTTATTCGCAACCGAAATTTCGAAATACTGTATACAGAAATCTACAAAGCCAACTTGCTTCCCTCTTCTTATCTTTGTCGCAGGTACAGAGTTCATGCCACCGCGCTACTCTGCTTTGGGCTACTTTTCAACCGAAATGGGTTTTGCGGTTGGAAGTGTGATGTTTCCGCTCGTGGCTTATTTCTTGAGAGATTGGAGATGGTTCTTGAGAATAGTTGGAATATTTGGCGTGGTTTATATTCCTTACTGGTGGCAAGTTACTAGACATTTAGAAATTTAGACGTAAAATGCTTATGTCAGCTACCAATCACCACAATCCATCTTCCAGCGTGACGATGAATTATGCTAACCAAATTTATTTACATCGGAAGCCCTTAGTGCATTTACTTTGGAAAAAATTGTCTATCGTGCTTCTCTTACATTTTCTAAGAGCGTCCTGGAAAGTTTGGTGCTAAGATTAAAACAGTTAACAATTTGCTTCATCATCGATTACTGCAGTCATAAAAACTTGCTGCATCACAAAACCCTGATGATAATTGAAATCTATTTAGTAAACATAAGGAGTTACTAAAATCGCAACCCTCTCATAAAGAGAGAAAAATCCAGCAATTTGACCTTTACAGTTTGATCATTTGCCAAACATCCTGCCTTCCCGTTGAGTGGGATTTACAAATTCTTATTTAATGCAACTGCAATTCTGTGCAAAGGCTCATCGATGAAACTCCGCTCTGGCTTTGGGCGTCTGGTCGCGAGAAGAAGGCGGAGGACGTTTTGCAGAAAGTAGCTAAGTACAATGGCAAACCAACTCAAACGACTGAGGATCTGCAAGAAGTTTTGCATAAAGATGAAAAAAATGCACCAGCTGGTTTTTGCATCGTGGTTAAAGAATTGGCGACAAGTTGCACCATGATGTTGAGATGCGTTGTCACAGCCATTTCATGGTATGCAGCAATATTTCAAAATATATACATTACAGCAGATGTGCAGGGTTGTATAGCTACAGCTTTTCATGTCCGTAGCCAGTTGTTGCATTCTGGGGCAGTGCTTTCCCGTATTTGTTGTGCCCAGTGAAATTTGTTTTCGAACATAATAAAATCAAACATCTCGCACCACGAAATATTTTTTGCTCTCCCCAAACCTTAAAACCTGGCTACGGACCTGCCGCTTTTTGCTGCTTCGGTTAGCCATCGATGGTCCATTGGTTAAACATTAAGTAATGGGGTTAATGGGGTTAATGGGGTTTCTTAAGCAGTGGCGTAACTGCCAGGGGCAGGGGTGCGAACAACCCCCTCTAGAAAGCTAAACGTTAAAACCGCACCCCCATTCGGCCTGTATTTTGTTATGTATTATTTTTTTGTTTATCAGTAGATTGCTGTTTTTTTTGCGTTTTTCGGAAGATGTTTTGATATTTTTCCGGTGATACCGATTTTTTATGGACGTACACATCATGATTCACTATTATATCGCAACTTTTTCTTGGTGTTGGCTTGTGGGCCCATTTCAACTGAGTTCCTATCCTGGGTCAAATCTGTAGTTACACCAATGCCCATAGTTTGGTTAATCAAGACACTGGTACATAAAAATCTGCTTTTGGTTTGTTAAAAAAAACATTTAATATTTTCACAACGTTTCTCTTCAGAGTTGTGATTAACATCTTTTTCCCAAAAGTAAAAAGTTTTCGACGTTTTCACCTGATCTTCGCAATGGGTGTTTGTTTTCACGATCGAATGAAGGGGTGGCGCAATTTTCGCTGTTTTGCTGTGGACGGACTGCACAATTTCAAATCGAAGCCTCAAACTAGTATGGTTAAAAGTTTCAGTTGCTCTAGTTTCCTGCTCAGATTTGGTTAAAGTAGTTGTTTTACAGGTTTGCACCAGTTCTTTAAACACGTGCAGCAACATGAAAAACATTTCTTATTCAACTTTCGACAAAATTTCATGATTTTCAATAATGTGTATTTCAAACTATTTTGTCAGATTAAATAAATTCTTCGTCCCTGACATTTTTATCCATGAACTGTTCTTCTTCATCGTTCGAGCCAGTTCTTGTAATTCACTGCTTGGCCGCACTGGATCTTGTGGCAGGTGTTGAGCGGCCATTCGATCATCTCGTCATCCAGAACCATCAGGCCATGCACTCTGTAGGGACATGTATGGATTGAACAGTGAAGGAAAACATGGTCAACGGTCTGTTCTTCTGCGCCACACTCATAAGGCGCAGAAGGCGCCTTAATTTGTGCAAGCAGGACCGGAAACGTCCGACATTTGTGGAAACGTCCGGAAAACGGAAACGTCCGGAAACGTCCGACACTTAATTTGTGCAAGCAGGACCGGAAACGTCCGACATTTGTGCGAAGGCGGTGAAGCCGGAGTCACGCTGTTCTTGGCAGGGCCACTACAGGAGGTCGGGTTCCGATGTTGGGAATGAAAGTACGGAGTCTTGTAGTGTTCTCCAACCACCCCACATTCCATAAACCATTGACAAGTTGGGTTGAGTTGATTTTAGTTGGCAGTAATTACTGTTCCAGCAAGAAAATCAAATTGGTACAAGGACGCCAGGATATTGAAGAAACCAGAAGGTAAACCAGCCAATGTCCCATGACATCAACGGTTGAATAAGCTTTGTTACTGTCTAGTTTCAACTCATGGTGTTGCATACGCGTGGGAAAGAACTTCCAGATGATCAACACAGTTGCGCAGA
>Ga0210059_1015265_pt1 | contig 11242 bp, 3 predicted proteins | sample Ectturendosymbi2_FD_188042 | JGI IMG/M metagenome (GOLD analysis project Ga0210059, IMG submission 188042) | Ecteinascidia turbinata endosymbiont from Florida, USA - Sample 2 (SPAdes) (version 2) | ecosystem: Host-associated > Tunicates > Ascidians > Unclassified | place: Key West, Florida... | reverse complement strand
CTTCCGTTTATCATTTTAAGCACACGAAGTTTCGGGATTGACATTCCTGTAAGCTACTGTCGTGGTAACTAGGTGATGATTAAAGGCAAGACCGTAATCAGGAAAAAATCTGTCGGGCATAGTTTTAAAAGTACTGGATTTCTAATCATCACACATGATGTCATGCAGTTAATGGCACGTAATCAGTCGCAATAATAGCTTCCAGTTTTTCTTATTTTATTGCTATTCCAAGCAGTGCTGTTACTAAATCGTCAATAAGTCAACATATTCTTTGAAAACTGTGTTTGAACACATAATTTTTGGAAAAGTGTTTATAGCGGATCATACATCTGAAACAATTACACGCGTGCTTGTTCGTTTTTCTTATTGTTCTTATTTGATCTCCAACTGTTGTTTTTCAACACTTTTCAAAACGTGATAAGCAGGGTTGTTCGACTACATGACCGCCATGGTCCTTCACCAGTCACATATGACACGGCATTCCTCTTTGTTTGCGCTGATCAGCTGTTATGTCATTGTATTTTCATTTGCTCTAATGTTCACTAATGGTTGGTTTGCTTAGTGCGATGGCTTTTAGTAGTGCTTCTGCTTGTTGGCTGAGTTATATGGAACAATAAACCATTGTCCATTACCATGTTCCTTCTGTTTGGTTTGGCTAAATACCTAAATAGAAGATTCAGTGAGTCGCGGTTGACAATCCACTGGTTGGTGAAAAACACCAGTAATGTTCGGAATCTGAAAATTTGGACACCGATTCTATTTTTGATTTGATTAAAAATGACGTGACCATGCTTAGACTGTAAAACATTCTAGGGTTTTTTTTCCGACTCCTGTTTTGACTCAAAATTTTACTTACGCTTCTTGGTGTTGCATTCTAATTACCGCTGATTTACCTGGTAGCCTATTGTATTATTAGATTTTCGTTTCCCTGCGCTTCAAACTGCTGTGAATTTTCAATGCATAAAATATTCTCTCGAATTGTTTGTTCCACTAGTTTTATAGTGTTTTAAAAAGATTTACATTCATTTCGTTGAACAACTCAAAGTAAGACTGGCGTTCACTCTCCTTGCGAAAAAGTGAACAGAAATATTCTCGCACAGAATTTCTGTTTTCCTCATTTTATGCCGTTTCAAAGAATCTATTCGCGGATAACTATAAACCTAGGAGACCAGCCAAAAGACCGTCAAGTCTCCAAAGCGACATAGATCTTGCTTTCTTGCAAAATATTTTAAAATTCACAATGGAAAACTGATCTTCTAGCGTTTGTAGATGGCTATTTATGGCCAAACGTCCACAAACCAAATTTCACGTTGATACCATGAGCCACTCCAAAGTTATTAAGTCAAAAAAGCCAAAATTTATCATTAGGTTAAAATTTTCTTGCAGCACAGTTTTGTTCTCGTTATCGATATTTTATTAAAGTTGCAATAACAGATTTTGATATGTTTTGGCAAGATTAGTTCCAATTCTGAAATAGTAATGGGTTTGTTGAGACTTCTGACGTAATAATGTTGTTCAGCTCATTACTGGACAATTGAATATTAAGTAGATTATAGGCATGGCAATGCAAGAAACGTGGTCTTACAGTAGCCTACTTGGTTTGGCAAATGCTCAATCCATTACGTATGTATAGTGTTTTAACTTTATGACTATCGCAGATTTGACTCTACACTGTAGTTATTAATGTACTTATCAACATATCCTGCTAAGGTTAAACAACCAGATTCTTCAAAAGTTTGAAGTATACTGCATGAATATACTTCTGAGTTTACCTCAACACCTAAGCGTGAATTATTTTGCAAATTCTGTGACTGCTTAGTGAAAAGTGACAAAAGGTTTATGCCATGGTGGAAGCACATCGCGCACTGCAAAGCATCAACGATGAGAGTAGCCAGACATTTTTAAAACATGCTATACCAGACTTTGCAGATAAACTGCGTTTTGTTTCATTTCAACAGAACAAACTTATCGGTTTGTTTTCTAATATTGTAGATGAATATGCTTTGCATTACGCATTTCAACTGAAAACGCAGAAAATTGATAGGTCAAGATAAAGTCAAATTTTGTAAATTATAAAGTCAAAATTTTAAGTTTTTGGGTCAAAAATTGGTTGTTATAGTTATAATCACCGGAGTAGTGGCCAATCAGTGAGAAACTTTGCTAAAGGCGCTCTGGAAATCTTCGACTTGGTCGTGAAAAGGACAAGTGCGACAACCACTGGAACATGCTCCGTACCAGTAAAACGTTTTGATCAAAGCTATGAAGGCGTGAATTTCTCAATCATGAATGGTGGCTGTGGGACGCTGTTCTAGGTAAAGAGTTCTTGAAACAACACAGAAGTGATAACTTTAAACTTGGTGGACCAAGTGCAGTTGGGAGTTTTGGAAGCATTGCATGCTAAGTTTAACTATCGTATTTGAGCATCTGACTCTGAACTACCGAACGGTGGCAGCGAAATCGAGATACTGTATACTAAGGCAGATCGAGATTTCTTTCAAAGCCAAGCAGCTCATTGGATGAAACAATTGAGCCAAGCCATTCTCCGTGGTTGCTTCAGCTTGTAATAGTTAAAAACGAGAAAAAATATGAATGTGCATGGAGTGTGGACTACAGCTAAACTGTTATGTTTTACTTATCTGGATGTTCCACTTCCTAGCATGCAAACTGTCGTGAACGATGTTGGGTAGTCGCATGCCATCAAGTACCACGTTTGCCAGAGGAAAGGAAATATACAGTGTTTGAAGCTAATGGTCAACTGTATCTGTTCAAGAGATTACCATTTGGGCTGAAGGATGTTCTTCCTTACTTCCAGGGTGTTGTCAATGTCATCATAGCTGCACGAAACTGTAAAGCTTTACATATCTTGATGATAGGCGGTGTGTGGTAAAACACGGAAAGAGCATGATGAGAACTTATAAACTTTTTTGAAGGCCGACAAAGAATGGCAGGTTACCCCAAACCAGTGGTTCCCAAACTGTGGTACGAGTAACAGTAATGGTACGCGAAGGCATGCAAGGTGATACGCCAATAGGCCTACTTTCTGCTTTTCTTCACAAAAAAATATATCCACAGCTATAGTTTTTACCTGTCAGATTCTGAATATTTGTGCACTTCCCTTGTTGGTTTTTGATGGGCGTTTATAAATTCTCGCAACCAGTTTGTTCATGTCGCATTTGTGTCAATTCAGCTTTTCCAAACTTTTGGTCGAATGATATTTGGTAGATTGAGTTTACCTGGAACAAGGTGATACGTAGTGAGAGTATGGGGCCCACAAATGGTAAGTGATCAGAAAAAGTTTGGGAACCACTGGCCTACAGTGCTTATGCTGCTGAACAGCGCAAAACGAAATTTGCAGCGATATTAAGGAGTCCTACTATTGATTTAATTTTAAAGTGTGTGGTGTTCCATCCACCAACACCTCCTACACTGTCGGATATGCATGCAAGTGACATTGCCGAACAACACACCTGAACAACAGAAATAACTGCCGTCATAAGGTTATTTAAACGTGACGTGAACAGCAGAATGTTAACAATCATAGTATTTAACAGGCAATACGCAGCCCCAGCTATAAATCGGGTTGATTATAGCTTATATATCCGAATTCAGTAACGAAAAAAGAGCGGTGAGGTGAAAATGATGAAACAAGTCGACGAAGGTTTTTTGATTCAGTTTTTCTCAATCCTTGCGTTTTCTCTCAGAACTCCCATCATAGCGCTGATGCACAAAACCTTGCAGACATTTTTTCCAGGTTTTGCGAGCAAGTACAGGCCCGTAACCAGCTTAGGACACCAGTGGGGGCGAAGAGTTTTCTGAGAGGGGGAAAAATTTTTTAAACTATGTCCAATAGCTTTAAAATATGTCCAACACATTTTTTCAGGGGGCCAAAAATTTTTCTGGGGTGGGCGAACTCCCCCCTACGACCCCCTGGTTACGGGCCTGAGCAACTATACCATACACTAGGCATGCGTTTCCTACTTTCCTTTATTTTGCAAGCTGCAGTATAAATGCACAGCATTGCTCAGTCAACCTGCAATCATACTAGCACAGCCCGAAACTGATAAAAAATCTGTCCGATTTCGTATTCATAAAAGCAGCAGACCCGGCCAGGGGCTGGCAAATGTTCTAAATTGCAGGCCCTGGACTCTAAAAACAGAGAGCTCTAAACATTGACAGCCGGCCGCATCGGGGGAAGTAGACTGATTGTTTGTGTAAACTAATATAAATGAGTGTCACGAAACTGAAATGCTTGTATTAAAATAATTTGGACAAGTTCAGCGAGACGGTTTGAAGAACTTAACATCCGATTGTGGTTGCGGACCTTAATTTGCCCCTGTCTGGTCTACGACAAAGAGGATGTTCTGTGCCTGAAAGAAAGTATTTTAGTTCAGAAACATACATATGTATAAACTAAAAACACGAAAATATGCATACTGGAGCACAGAACATACATAGTCCTATGGTCCTAAGCGTTACATGTGCAGGGTGGCAAACCCAACACAGCTGGCCCTTTTGCTGACCGCCTGCAAGTGCGAACGGCTTTAACATTATCTGCGGAAACCTATCAACGTAGAAACCTCGAGTCAAAAACGTTTCACTACTCATTTTTGTTCATTAGCGCAGTATCAACAACTAATGAGCGCGACATTAAATTAACTAAATATCGTATGAAATAACTCTGGGGTTCAGGTTTCTTTGTACGAATAGATCAGAAAACGCTATTGTCTAGCTCTAGCAATCATTAGTTTACGTTTTTAGAATTCTAGTACAACGCAAATTGTCGGTCAAACATATTTTGGAAAGAACGTAAATCTGAGCAATACAGCTGTGGAAGTTCATATCTTTTTGAAAAGGCATCCGACGACACGGTCACCACTTGGTTGACATTTGCTGGTTGAAACTGCAACGAGTGCCCATCTTCTAACGGTCATATGGCAATTCTGTAGGGAGTGTCAGGCTGGTTATTTGTGTTAAGATGGAACTTGCTTGAGGCAGGACAGGCAAAAAAGAGTTAAAAGCTAATTCCAAAATTCTGAATTTAGCCAGCTACAGCTCACGATAATGCTAACTAGCCCCCGTAACACTATCTTTTAGACAAAAAGATCTTTGCTGAGTGTTTTCCTTCTGCATGAATGTTGGTTAGCCTTGAATGATTTTTCAAACCTACCGAAGGTGGAATTTTGTGCATAGTAGATGTGACAGGTATCGAACAAATTGACCGGCACCTGGACAACCATGAACGTTCAGTGCAACGACTGTTGTATTTGCTGCTTTCGATGCATGTCTGATGCACGAAAGTACACTCTTGAAATTTATCTTTGCAAAGTTACGCAATGCAACGTGGTTGACCCAGATGTTAAGAATACTATACAACATGCTAAGGACTCTACCCAAGAATTTTACATTTAAGGAATAAAAGAGCTAGACTGAGAAAAAGTTGCATTAGCAACATTTCAGAAAAACCTACAAGTTGTGGCAACAACTATCGTTGTGTTAAGTTTACTGCTGCTGTGTACATCGTCTTCACCAGCACCGAAAAAGCATTTCGTGACCTGAACAGAATGACACTCAACATTTTTCACGTCTTGAAAAAAAGTAAGAGGTTAGTTTTCACGCGGGCGTGGCAAGAACGCTCATTGAAACTATTCTGTACGACATGCTTCGCTCCCGCAGAGGTGCACACGATAAAAAAACTTTTGTAAAGTCTTCAGAACATAACTTTTTATCAGAGAAGTCAACACTTTTAGTTGGACGCGACTGTGTAACTATAGGCTGTGTACGTTGTGCATTGGTCTTTTATAGACCAGAATAAACTAGATGCCCAAGGCATTGTAACCTTGTGTCTCCATTGTTTCGCCACTGCGCATTGGTGCTGCTTTTCGCCACTGCGCATGCTGTTTTTCTAAATGCGCTTGAAAGTTAACCTTGTAAGAAGTGACACATGACAGATTCAGTGGCGCAGTGTGGCATTTTTTGATTGGAATATTTCGGGAAAAAATCGGTAGAGCAAACTTGCACGAAATAATTTTGCTTGAAACTTTATGAGCGCAAGGAGAAAGTCAGTATGGAGGTGAACGTTTGTGAATGATTTTCAATAGATTATCCAGGGGCGCACCAAGCGTTCTTGACCTCTCACCGGAAGAGGATCGGGCGTACCGAGGTGCAAAGTAGGTGCAATGTTCTCGGCCCCAGCAGTCAAAAATCTTGACACGAGACTTGCAGAAGTTTTGGAAAAATTAGGAAAATATGGAGGTGTTGACTTATTCAGAACAAATATATCGTTCATCTTAATTTTGGGATATCAGCACCACTGGAAGTAAATGCAGTATTAACGAAAACATAGAACTAATAAAACTTTCGAATTTCATAAGTCACTTAATACCATTAATTTCAACAAAAAGGCAAATGCCTTCCTATGTGATCAGTCAATGCTCTAAATTTCTCTTCGTGAATTTATTCTTCTGACACATATCATTTCAGCACAAATCAGTTATATAGGTCTTTGCTCCAGTTGAGACTGACAGCAATAATTATGCACATTTAATTCAAAATTTGTTTCTTCTCTTTCAAAAAGGAAAAAATTCTCTTAATTGGATTACAATCACCGTTTGCTCTTCAGACAAGAAAAAAAACAGTCTCGTATAAGCGGATGATTACACAGACGCATATGTCCACTGAAGATCAAAATATTTTAATCACTGTTTTGTTCGCTGTGTACTAACGGTCTCGTATTTTCCCCGGCTTGTCAAAACACGTTTCCAATATCGTTTGCTGTTTCCCCTCTCCGGGAAAAATTTTTGCGGACGCCCGTGAGCGCCCTCTACTGATTTTTTCAAATCCTGTGCTCGCTTCTGTTTGAAAAGTCAGATAGCAAGGCTGGTCATAAACATGTGGGATAAGTGCATCCCACGCTTTTTATGGCGTTGATGATTGGCGTTTGGCACTAGTGCACGCCTTCAACAAACAAATGCCTTTACGTGTGTAAGAAGAGAGCTGTGAAGGACATATGCGATTATTACACAAGGATTGAAAGCTGCTCAAAAAATAAAATACCAAACGTCAATTGATTCCGAATTGGTCAGTAATTCTATTGTGTCTTGTGGTAAAAGTCGAAAGGTGCAGAAATCTTAAAGTTTTGTTTTGAGGAGTAAGTATTTGACGAGTCACAACCACGCTTCGCGCAAGCCAGCACTTCAGCAAGATTCATGAAATTTGATTGTGTTGGCCATCTGGTCAAGGCTGGTTTAACATATTTAATGTAAATAATCATGAAAATACTTTAATGACAACAGTATTAGCAAACAAAGAAAAGTGTATATATGTTGAAATTATTGTAATTTTATTTTTTTACTGACGGAAAACTACAACCAACAGAACGAAAGGATTATTTGGGCGAAAGTTAACTTCACGGGACCTTAATGAAAAACGTAAAAAACAAATTTAGAGTTGCCATTTTATTTCCATACATACTGTAGCAATTCCCTCGCTAAGGCAAGAGGCCTTGTGACGTAACAATGCTGGTCTTCCACAACTTTTTACCTGATAATAGTATTTCCTTGATCTTGAATAATACTTCCTTGTGGTACTGAGGGCTTCCACACAAAGGCTGCCCTGGGACCTCCACATGTCTAAATCCGGCACTGTTCAAAAAGCTATTCAAGTTTATTTCGACATGTTCCGAATTGTTCTTAAAGTAGGCAAATCTGTCCCGATTTTATGCTATAATAATTTTACAACATTTTACGATAGTTGAAGTTTTTTACAAAATAATTTGATACAAAGAGTTTTACCAAAAAAGTATGACCACTTCGTGATGCTTTGCGTTTGTTTACACATTTTCACAAGCGTAAGTAGTAGACTGCCATCCTTCGTCAATGCTACACCTCAATCTCACATCGATGAGGAAACTGCTTTCTACGTCTACGTGTTCTGTGCGGCCGCGGAATCCTGTAACAAATTAGAAAAAACATCAATGCACGAAGATAAATAAATCCGAACACGCGGTGACAGACATCAACTTAGTGCAGTGATCATAGTTCTACCAACAACGTTGTGCCTGACTTTGAAAGAATTGTTAAGCAGAATTATCACCAGAAACATTTTGCCATTTAATTATTTGTGCTAGATTACGAATATATTTGTTTTAGTAAGCATGCTTTATGTATGTTGTCAAATCTAACAAGTGTATCAAATCTAACAAATGTATATTGTGAGACAATGACGCTATTGACAAAATATTTTAAAGCCGGCAAACCCTTTTCCTCTTGTTAAACATCATATTATTTTGTGTTGAGTGCGTTTACAAATTCACTTCGAACAGCTTGGTTACCAAGCCTCAACAGCACACAGACTTGTTTCGAACAACGTTTTAATAAACTCTCATTTTTGTGTATTTTCATTTTTAGAAAGGCATAGCTTTCGAAACATCGCTGCGCGGGTGTCTGACACAAAATCAGCTCTCATTCGGAAGGGGCACCTCTGTATACATACGTTTGCTGACGTGCCAGTCTCGCCAGTCAAGGGCTTCTGCTCATTCAGCTGTGTCGAAGTTAGGCGCAAGCGTTAGCGAGACCTTGCCAGTAAACAATGAAGTTAATTTGTAAGCCGCGAAACACTGTACGCGATAAGGCAGCCATGGCGATATTTGCCAGAGGTGTTTGATAGACGAGGTTTCAGCTTGCAAATATACAGCTTCGCCAACGACTGAATGGTTTTTGCCTTTGCTTGCAAGTATTTGCGTCTGACCAGCTGCAGCACAAATAGAGGCTATGTGTTTCATAAGCGGGTCAGGTTTTGGACAATATTTACTAGCAGCTGAAACTATAAAAAGCAATGCATCTTTTCTGCAGTTTGAAGCTTTTTTTGTCTTCAGAGGAAAACCGAATCAATCAAAATAACAGAATCACCCAAAGGTGGTTGTAAGCGAGATGTTAACCACTGCCGCGATCAACGTAAATCGAAGTAAAACGGGGAGCAGACTTAGTGGGCGAACTTTGTGTGCACAGCTTGGTGCTGTCTTGTGAAACGCAACGATTCTAAACTTTAATGAAGGTGTCGGAACACAGCACACTACAGCAAGGACGGTTTAAAGGACGCGCGGCCCTCTGAGTCAAGTGCTTTGGGTTTCGCTACCGCTGGTAGTTCGTTGTAACCGTTCCTTTAATTGTTATGCTTTGGCTTAGTGTGCGGTACAGGTTACAATCAAATGGTCTCTGTACGGTGTGTCGACGAGGTGCTTTTGAGTTCCATGCGATGCCGTTACATCAGCTCCGCGCTGCAAATGTCTGGTACCAGCGCATAATTTACCAGCGCTGGGCTCATAGCGAGAGCCTCTGTTCATTGTTTTTCTGGCCTATGCGTTAAATCTGGCAACCTGCACGAGTCTTAAGGGTGGGGGGGATATCAAAAAACGCATAGGTTAGCATTTTACCCTGTTGGCATAACACGATATACAAAGTGTATTAACTTCATTATACAGTCCAAGGTTATCACGCACAAGACGTTTTTAACCAAGAAAAGCGTCCATGTGTGATCACAGCCCTAATTTCTTTGAAATGATGTCCAGCGCAGATACAGAGGTCCGACAAAGTATCAGACTTACTTTTGGCGCACTGGTTAGGTACACCAGAAAATGATCGTAAAAACTGAATTTGGCACTGCCAACGTAGTGCAAATGTGCTAACAGAACATGGTGAAATAATCAACTAAATTTACCCACGTTTATGCTTGCCACGATTATCTTTGTCATAGTCATCCAAAAACTATGTGAAATTATTACAAAAATTCCACCAGCGCAGCGTAAAGCAGTTTGTGAGTAGCAGTATCGCCTCATCGTGTTTTGCGAAAATAAATTCAGTCAGACCATTTAATGAGCAAACATCAATTTAAAAGCGTCTGCCAGTTATTCAGCTACGTGAATGTAAGGTTTGAAAGTTTCAATGGGATACGTCAGTTTCCTCCCTGCAAACGTTTAAAGCAAAGAATTGAAATATCGTTGATCCACTGAGTCACTCTCGTACCAAGAACTGGCCGCGAATATTTTCGCATGTAACGATGCGCTAATCTAAGTGTGGAAGCACGCGTAGCTCATCTTATGCCTGTGAAGTTTGTTTGCTGTTGGAGTTCGGCAGTAATAGCCTCTGGCGCTATTGGCGAAATTTCGGACAAATAATAATTTGCGGTACATGATCACTTGCATTGTTTGCTATCTGGGCAAAGTAGCGTTTATTCTTGCTGCTGTTACTAACTAACTGTTATGTTTCTTATTAGTGTTATTATATATTCATTCAAGATTTTACGTATCTCTTGTGAGGATGCTGAAAATTGCTTCTGTTTCTGAACTAGGTTCAGTAATGTGTTACCAATCCTGAAGGTGTATATACAGCTAGCTATTTCGTTTCTAGGCAGTGTATCAGATTTTTTAAACAAACTTCTGCAATGAAACCAGTTTGAAAACCACCACCGTTGCAATTAGTTTATTTCAAAATTCCTAGTTAACAAAACGCATTTTTGCTAAATTCGGGCAAATGTGTTTCAGAAAGTTAGTGCTGTCTTAGTAGTTTTATGATACTCGTAATAAAGCGGATATTACAATACTATCGTCAAAGACAAACTGTAAGAACACCTAGCAAATTATTATTCAAACCAAGAAATGTCATTAATGGTTCACTTCTAAAAAAATTGTATTACTCATAAGGTGCTTTTATTTACAATGTGGATTTTAACATGGGTACTGCCAAAGAAACTAGGTTACACCATCTGCAGTACAAAACAAAAGAGGAATTAAAACTGTAAGTAAAATCAAACGAGAAGAACATATTCCTTCACATCAAATATATGAATCAATAATTTTAAACGGCTATGAAAAAAACTGATTAGTCGTTAATTGTAGTCAAAAGCGTGCTAGACCTTGTCATTTCATTTTGATTTTCAGTAGTGAAGTTAAGGCTGTAGTGTCTGAGCGTTTTGCACCATTAAGTATGAAAAGTTTTGCAGAACATCCATTAGTTGTTATGTCAACATGAAAGACTATAGATCAGTGCTTCTTAAACTTTTTTGGTTTTGTTCACCCCTAGCATCCATCTCCAGATTTCATTCACCCTTGTCATCCAGATTTAATTCACCCTTGTGGTTTAAACCCTTCGTGACACACTGAGCACTATGGTTTTGCGCTATTGCATCACTTCTGTTTGATCACCTGACGGTTCACCCTTATTCACCCCTTTTGGTTGGTTCACCCCTG
>Ga0210059_1015264_pt1 | contig 11243 bp, 9 predicted proteins | sample Ectturendosymbi2_FD_188042 | JGI IMG/M metagenome (GOLD analysis project Ga0210059, IMG submission 188042) | Ecteinascidia turbinata endosymbiont from Florida, USA - Sample 2 (SPAdes) (version 2) | ecosystem: Host-associated > Tunicates > Ascidians > Unclassified | place: Key West, Florida... | reverse complement strand
AAAATGGGAAGACAAGGCTGGCAACAGATAAAAGTTAGGTAATAACAAGTTGGCATCGCCTCCACTTTTTTATTTTCACGCCCCACTTGCCTGCATTCACCATCAATACACTACAACGTTTATCCCTTTGAAAGTTTCACACTTTCCCCTTGGAAAAAATGCTTGGTATTTGGTATCCTGAAGTTGTTCACGTTCATGGGAATAAATGAAACCATAAACAACAACCAAGAAGATTTAAGCCACAAACAACAACCAAGAAGGGAAATAAAACAAAAACAACAACCAAGAAGATTCAAAACAACAAATTTGTTTTAAAAATTATCCTTTTAACTACAAGGACATAGCAGACAAAAACATCCAACCTGAGGCTTGTTTTGGAAAGCTTTGAGGCTGGATGAGTCAAGGCTGCTCTCATCTTGCATTGACACTAGTTTTTTGAAAAATGTGCAAAAGTAGGAAATAATTTATCATATGCCTCATCGCAAACACCTCTACAGCTGCAAGTAGCCTACACAATTGATTAAATCTGTGCTAAGAAAAAACGGTTGAAGTTATACTGGCTTAGAGCTGGCCAAAAAACTTTAACGTTACCTAGCAAGTCTACCTCAAACCAAACACTTACTAGTCAAGCTTCAAATAACCTGTGACTTCAAGCATGAGCTAAATCCAAACCACTTAAAATACCTGAAATATCTGCAGAAAAAATGAGTACTCATAATTCTCAAAAAATGCCATTTCTGCTGCTTGATAAGAAGCATTAATGTAGCCTTGCTTATTACCAGTCTTTGCAGCACAACAGCAATGATACAAAATTACTTCGTAAACAAAAAAGATAATATTCTCTAAATCAAAAGATGTAGTATGGTCACTGCTATAACAAATGCATGTTGTCTTATTTTCTGATGCAAATGTTTACTCAGGTAAAACATCACAAGAAATGAAAATTTGTCTAACCTTTTCATTTCGGATACATAAAAAAGAAATCCTTTGACAAGAATATGAATGTTCTGAAGCATGTGTTTATCAGCCTCATTTTTACAAAACTTCAGTTTTGTGTATGGCACATCTGATTATGCACTGGACAGACATAGCTACTGTTAACAACTTGGGTGTTTGAACCTGCACTCTCCTCAGTAGGCTCACCAGTACCACTTGCTACAACAACAAATCTGTCCAGGAGACAGGGTCGGATCCAGCCAGTAAGTTTAGGGGGGGCGATTCCAGTAACATTTGGCAGCCAAGTCGCATTGCAGGCTCACTATTGTAAGACAGATGAAGTATACCTGACAACACTGCTGTGACAAATCAGTAGATGGCAAAATGGTTTTATACCGAGAATACTGTTTACCGAATTGTAAAATAACAAAGTTACTTATGTAGGTTTTAGGGGGGGCGATCGCCCCTCGCCTGGATCCGCCCCTGCCAGGAGGCCTTTACATTTGTCATCAACCGTTATGCTTTCTTACTTTTTCCGTGTTTTTTTCTGCTCCACTTGGATATTTCCTGTTAAACTGTGGCAGTTTCAAAACATTCTCAAAAAAACAAACACTCCAATCTCTAAAAATCACCATTTGGTATAAAAAATTATTATATGATACAAAAAGTTATCATTTAGTATAAATATTTGCTCTTATTTGATAGGGTCTTTTCAGAATTTTTTGGAAGAAATTTTAACCCACAATTTTTAGGTTGGCCTATAGAAGCTGGTTTGAAGCTTTTCTTGATTTGCACATTGGAGATGGTGGTGAAACCCCTTTGAAAGTATCGTACTTACACATTAAAGTTGCTGTTTGGGCTCCTTTAAAAACATCGTACTTACACATTACAATTGCTGTTGGCAGCCTCTTTCGCAGGGAATTTTACGTTATAGTTACTGTTGGGGCCCCTTTGAAAGCATAGTACTTACACATTACATTTGCTGTTTGGGGCCCCTTTGAAAGCATAGTACTTACCCATTACAATCGCTGTTTGGGGCTCCTTTGAAAGCATAGTACTTACACATTAAAATTGCTGTTGGAGGCCCCTTTGAAAGCATGGTACTTACACATTCCAGCTACTGTTGGGGGCCTCTTTGAAAGCAAGGATTTCTATATCACAGTTACTGATGGGGATCCCTTTGAAATCAAGGTACTTGCACATTACAATTGCTGTTGGGAGCCCCTGTGTGAAGCAAGGTACTTAAACATTACAGTTGATGTTGGGGGCCCCTTTGAAAGCAAGGTACGTACACATTGCAGTTGCTGTTCGGGGCCCCTTTGAAAGCAGAGTACTTACACACTACAGTTTCTTTTAGGGGCCCCTTCGATGAAGTTTAACAGCTGAGTACATGCAGATTTCAGTTGCTGTTGGGGCCCCTTTGAAAGCAAAGTACCTGCACATTACAATTTCTCTAGGGGGGGCCCTTGAAAGCAAAGTACTTGCTTATGATCTGTTTTGGAGCACATTATGTGAGTGAATGATACGTTTTTCACCAAAAATAAGAAAAATTTATGCGCGTAACACCTCAAGGGGGGGCCCGAGGCAAGTGCCTCGCTTGCCTCCCCTTAAACACACCACTGCATGTGCCATGCTTGCCATACCCTAGATACGCCACTGCGATCAACTTTACCCAATCTTTCACTGGTCATGGAATATCTGGGAAATTTTTTCACTAATTTCAATTTTGAAGAACTTCTCTCGCATGAAGCGCTGGTGATGGGAAGAGTTACAGCTACCAGTAACAACCAAACGTAGCTTTTTGAGTAGCTATAAAAGATAAAAATTGTTCGAGCGATATAGGCAGCTTCGACTCCTTCCGAAGCAAATTCTTTGACAAAGTATGAAAAAAAATTCACATTTTAAATCATTTTCACTAAATAAACATGATTTGCGAATTTTTTCAAGTGTTTTTCTGATAGAAATATTTCTATCAGAAATTGACTTGGGAAAAGAGCTGAAATACGCAAAAAATTGCTTCTGGATCATTACAGAAATCCGTACAAAATTCTGAGGTTGCAGGACATGTGTGGGTAGAGTTAAAACTGTAGTTACGAACCACTTACGTAAGATGTTTCGAAGTCATACACAAGGTAGCAGAACGCAATATTGCAGCCAGGATAAATTCTGATAAATTAACTGAAACCAATTCTTAATGCTTTCAAAAACATTTACTGCTGGGACAAGCAACAATCTGCTGATAGTTATATAATCCAGTTCCATGCATCTCACACTGAAGTGGACGAAAGATCAATCTTCCCATTTCTGCGCCTGTTTCTTAGTTTCGAAATGAATTGTTCCACACCACGATCGTTGTCTGACTAAATTTCACGCAGGTCGTCATTAACAACTCTAGCTACCCGACCGTCAAAAACAACAACACAGCTTATCATGCATTTCGGAAATATTAAATGCAAGCTAGAGGGTTTCTAAATTATCGTTTAAAATATTGCTGGCCGAAAGTTATCTACTGCATATGTCTGGGGTTGTCAGATGGCCGGTATTTCACCGGCCTTGCCAGTATTTTACATTTAGCAAAGGCCGGTATTTTGAAAATCAGTGTCTGAAGCCGGTATTGTGCAAATAAATTAATTTCCCGTAACTTCAAAAGAACTGACCCAGAATTTCTCAAATCATAATGACTCTTGTAGTGAATATTGTCAGACAGTTTTTCAGCGAAGTTTATTTGCTGCTGTTGACGCAATCCTTGGTGCGATTATGACGTCACACACACAACGAAATGTAACTAATCAGCCAAAACAGAGCAAATCATTAATTGTGGCATAACAATACTGATTGTCTCTGTTTTCACTGTGGTGCGTACGAATTACGACACAGCTCAGATCTGGCGCTGTTGACAAAATGGCCGGTATTTTATAAAACGCATTTGGCAACCCTGCATATGTCAACCAAACGAACTTAAACTGGAAATTAAGAAAAAATCTGGGGAAGCCAAACGGGGGGCCAAGCAAAAATCTGGGGGGGAGGGACATGGCTCACCCAGGCCCCCCCTTAGGATCGCCACTGGTGTAAGGCCTTACAAAAACGACGTCAGTGTTTCATCTTTCTCTCTCGGGTCGGTTAACTTATATTTGCATGCCTCGTTCAGGCAAGTTCCCATCATATCCATGCAGCATGTGTTAGGAGCTTTGTTAATGCGAGGCAGCATCTAGTTATCGCATTTTAAAAATATAGTTTTTGTAATTTCACTGTTTGGATGCCTTCATGACGTGGATGCCCGAGGCTGTTTTCTCGTTCGCCTCCCCACTCTACACGCCACTGCCTCCCACTACGACGGCGCAAACGAAATCTGGCATCGCGATTCAAGAACGGAGAATGTGCAGCTCACGTCAGTGTACGTAAAAAAGTCACTGATGGCAATACCGACATCTGAACAAATATCAACAATTCAAGACTTGCAACCAAAAAAATATGTAAAAGAAGCACCAATAAATATTGTTTAGATTAAGAATCATAAAGAATCGTTAGAAAAAAATTCAGCGCCGATGAAGCCATTGTCTCAATACGAGTCATAGTTATTGTTTAGTACGTCATGAGTTATGTAAGATTTAGCCTCCTTTCAACAAACAGGCAAAATTGAGAAGAATGCAAGCTTTGAAATAAGTCTGACCTGCACCGCTAATATGAACTTCTTGTTACTTTTCACACGATGCTTCAAAAAACACCGTTTTTCAGAAAATAATGCCTTTCACCGGAATATTGTTATTCACATCAAACCACATACGTTTCTTTTAGCGTGATTTCCAGTTTGCCACAAAATTTCAATCAACGTCACAAACAAGTTTCGCACCGCACTTTGTTTGGGAACCGACCCACTTAAAAATGAGTGACACATTTTATCATAACTTTTTCCAAGACGTTTCGTTTTAAAGTAGTTGAATAAATAAATTCGATGAAGTCGCGTGTGATGAAAAGTACAAACTCGATTGCAACACATGACTTTGGAGCCGTCGAATATTTGAAATGATTGGCTTGAGGATTTTCAACCAAGATTTATGACATAATAATTTGAACACAACGCATCTCGCAATTATACAAGATGCATAATGTAGTTCAGCATAAAAAAATAAGACACTTGGACCAGTGGTTCCCAACCTCAGTTCCGTATGCGGCTTCCAAGCATCCTTTATACAGTTCTTGGCAGTCTTTCAACAAAACCTCTAATTTTTCGTGTAAGTTTTCTTTCTCCTCTGAAATAAAACGTGTCAATTGACTTGTGTTAAAATTCATTTAGTGCGGCTCTGTAACAATATCGTAGTTCCGGATTTAGCTCCTTGGACTTTGAGAGCCACTGCCTGGTCAGAAGCGACTTGAACACGGAAGTCAATGGTGAATGGTTGTCATGATGACGCAAATGTTTTCTGATTGGACTTGAGAAGCCTTTGGAAGGGACAATCCGGATGCGTTCAGTTGTGAAACACCTACAATAAATTCCGCGTAACTGTGGTTATCCCACACGTCCGGGGTGACATACACAACACTTTTTGTGCCTGAAGAGATTTCAGCAACATCATCGCCACAACAAAACTTATCTCTGTAGACTAAGTTCTGAAGTCGCTTTGATGTGTTTCGTGATCATTTGCAACGTAAATAATGATCAGGCAAGAAAATAAAATTTCGTTCGTTCGTGCTGTTAGAATTAATGGCGTTATCACAACAATCTACGAGGTTTGGAAGTTGCTTTAAATAAGAATATAAGACTCTAAGAAATTGTGAAAAGGGGCAAATGCAGGGTTTTTCAAGGCGTTTCAAGTACCCGATTCGGGTCCCTGGAATTTCAAATCGGGTCCCTAGAATCAGAGAAAATCGGGTCCGTATAATCAAAGAAATCGCGTCCCTACAAATCCAAACCGGGTTCCTAACATTTTCCTTAAAAATTACCCTGGGCAAATGTTTAAAAAATAGCAAAACTCATGCGCAGAAAGAAGTGTTTGGTTTCGGGAAGAAAACGGTTGGTATATTCTTTATACGTTAAGGAGCTGGTTGTTGGTGTACTTGAACTTGTTTTTATTCAAACTCACAATGGCGCTTTATCCAATCGGGCAAGAGCCGTGAAGCTCGTTTATATGTTGACATCCAAGGGCGACCTGACATATTTTTATGAAAAACGTTCAGGAAACGACACTTCCATAAAAAAAGCGATTTTTAAAACACAGTAATTGTGTCAAACTTATGAACACTACTCACCGCTTGCCAATGCTACGTTGTCATACTCCTAAGTCCACACAGTCTTGATAACATTCTGGGTCGTGACAATAAATTAGACATCGAACAAGTTCTCTTCCGTATTCTTCGCCAACCGCCAGTGCCACGTCTTTGGAGCTTATTCTGTCTAAAGACCACACTAACCCATGAACACTCGGATACGTCATGGCGTGCATGACGTCACTGGTGAGAACGCGACACATGACGTCATCGATATCAAGATCTTCGTCTCTGTTTGCAGCGTTGAGCACTCCGTTGCCACGCAAAGTGAAGGCCACGTGAGTTCTCATTGTTTCGCTCCAGTCAATGTTCACTTCCGGCACGGCCTCGAGCGGGAAGACTTTAAAACTTTCCAGGTCCCGATCGTCGTGATTATGGGTGAAAGCGCTGCGCAAAGCGCGCTCTGCTTCCTCCCAGTCGGTTTCCATGCCGAGACGGTGGGGGTGACGGGGCTGGTCAGTGACGGCGATCTTGCTTACGGAACCTTGAAGCCAGTGGCCCTGCGTGGGCCCGACCGCTATGCGCCACAAGTACCCTTCCACGAAACTCCCGCACAAGGAAAGTAAGATGATGTTTCCTTTCCGATATTGAGGACGGTAGCAGGGGAGCTGGAGGTTGAATCCGTGGTCCACGTACATGTCGTCACTGTCGCTGCCCGATGACGGAACCTCAGTATCTACGCTGTCAGTGTTGAAACAGTCCTCTGAATTCATTGTTAGCTGGTTTTGGTTTAGATGTTGCATTGAAACAAATGTTGGTATTCAGGTGCTACCAATAAGCAAAATAAAAGTTTGAACCTTTTTTTGGTTTCTTGTCATGAAACCACATCTGTTATTCTAAAGAAAAAAATAACTAAAATAAGCGGGAGTCGTAATGGTGCCGTACATTTAAACAGAATGAATGAACCAGCTTGGTATATTTAGGAATAATCAGATTGATGGCACAGAGCTTTATAAGAAATGAAGTCCAACAAAAACGACACTGAAAAACGTACTGTATAAAGCATTTATGCCATGAACTGACAAGAGAAGTAGAGTGTTCGAGAAGTTTTCCTGCCTTGCTATGTTTTTATAACTCTGCGAAGATTCTGACTGCACTTATTCACATTAATTGACAAAGCACTACAAGGACATAGCACCTGAATCTGCTCACTTAGTATATTACTAGGAAATCGATTTCCCGTCAATTACGCATCTTCATCTTCAATCCTGTACACTGCAATCAGAGGTTTACATGTGAAATGATGAGATGCTATGCGAGAGTTACAGATTTTTTATTTGCCAGATTAAATAAATACACAAATCATTCAAAGCGAGATTAAATATTTTACGCATTCATTGCTGCTGTGTTTTATTAAACCATTATTTTACAGCGAGAGTATTGAAAGATGTCACTTCTGGTCAGAGAACACTTTTAAGCGAGCAGAACGTTCCAACTTCCACGAACGTTCCACAAGCTGAATAGCTCGCTTAAACAGTGTTGTCTGATCAGAACTGGCATGGTTCAAGGTCTTCGAAATCCTAAAAACATGTGCGTTTGTGTGCGCATTTTCATTGCCATGTTGGTTGACTGACAGGTTTTACAGGTGATCACTCTGGCTAGCAGAGAGTGCCGCCTATAAAAAATCTGGAAAAGTTATAGTTTTACATGGCTAGATGTTCTAAACGTTAGGAGCGTAATGGCCCCCTGGCTGCACCTAAGATTGAAACCATTACACAACAGCAAAAAGCAATTCATTTCAAATCTATTCAGTACTATGCTTGCCGTCGAGGCTTCTCTGACACTATCGTTCCTATATATGTCAATACCAATGTTAATGGTAGCAATTGGCAGACTATCGTCTGCATTCGATTTCTGTTTTCAGATTGACTTCCTTTGTTTTAGAAAATGTACGCGCTCTCACACACGTATGTGCTTCCAAACATACAGTGGGGTGCATATTTATTGCGTAATCTATCTTTGCTGATTTCCATAATTTCCAGAAGCTCTCTTCAGTCTCATCCAGGGTTTCTCAACCTGTGGGCCATGGCTCACTAGCGGGCCAGGGAAGAAGGTGTTGAGGGCTGCGGCCTGGCAAGAACGTGCAGAGGTCTAGTGATTCCCGGAGAAACTTCTTGGCTGCATGCCTCCCTACCAAATTCTAGTCTTGCATTCAGGGTCGGATCCAGCCTGTCAGTTTAGAGGGGGCGGTTTCAGTAATATTTGGCAGTCAAGTCTCAGCTGGCAGTCAAGTGTCTTTCCAAATTGTAAAAAATCATAGTGAAAAAAGTTACTTTCGTAGGTTTCAGGGGGGCGCTCGCGCCAATCGCCCCCCCTTGGATCCGCCCCTGCGTGCATTGAAGTATGTGAGAAATACAGGCATTTGAAATGCGTAAAAACCAGTGTAAATAAAAAAAACAAGTTTCGAAAAAAGCAACATGTGTTAGTAGCCTTACAATAGGAAGAAGAATGTAGTTACAGCATTTTAACAAAATATAATTCTTGTAATTGCACTTTCTGGATGCCCCCTGCTTTGGGACGCCCGAGACCGTCGCACCGTTTGCCCTCCTCTGCACGCCCTTGCGGGCTGGTATCATTGAAACGGAGATCGTTTTGCAAGTTGAACCTTTTAATTGAAAACGTAGGCAGCCCTTGAAATTGAAGCGTTATAGTACGCTCTCTTTTGTCAATGTGTGTTAGAAATTATCGCGACATGGAAATTGCCACGTGGCCCACCACTTTGAGCACAATGTGCAGTTAATGAATGCTTTTTGAGACAGGCAGGGGGTTCTTGTTGCCATGAAAACAAAATGCAGAAGCAGGGTTAACGTGGAAGATGACTTCATTTGTACATTGTCATGCATTGAGCCTCGAATATCTAGGCTTTTTAACAACAAACAGGCTCATCCTTTGCGTTGATTGTAGTGCAAATTGTGTTATGAAAGCTGTTTTTATGCTTTTTTGTATTTCTTCTCTGTGAATGTGCAACAACTGTGGCATTGGAGAAATGTAGAGTCGGTGGGTCGCGGACTCTGTGTTTATTTTTTAATTTGAGCCACATGCTCGAAAAGGTCGGGACCCCGCGTCCAACGCCGCTATTATTGCACATTTTTATTACAAAATGTTGAGATTGCTCAAAGTATACTTACATAGTGTTACATGCGCACAACGTTAAATCAATACTGAGAAAGCTTGCGGGCCTTAACATTTTGTCCTCTGGTCACGTGTGGCACCCGGGCCTGTAGCTGGACCGCGCTGTTCTAGGTTATGCATTGGCTGTTCACTGAGACATCAAATAGGCCTTTGCTGAGAACTGATGATTAGGGTTTAGAGTTAGGGTTAGGGATTAGCTTTAGGGTTAAGGTTAAGGGTGAGGGTTAGAAAAGGAAAACTAATTGAGGTCTGAGGCAAATTCAAATATTTTTCAGTGGCGAGGTATTCCCAAAATGCCGCTTATTGTGGACTATCTAGGCATCTGACGTCCAACAAACGATTTTGTTTTCCCAACAAATATCAAAACTTTCATCGACAAAGTTTATTCCTTTACTCTGAGAAGTAAGATAACTTACACGAATGCATCAGAAATTTCGCAGAGACCAGAAATTTCGCTTGACACCGGACGCAATGCTTAAATTTTTCAAGGCAAACTTCCCAACATGCCACCATAGGGTTGCCACCATGCCTTTTGTAAAAATACCGGCCATTTTGTCAACAGTGCCATGACAGACCTGGGCTGTGTCGTAATTCATAAGCGGATGTTTAATGGCACGGGATTCTCGAATAGTATTATTTAAAAGAACGCTTTTGGGCAATGCATTTATTTTGCATGTCATTTTCTTCTCAATTTCATTAAGCTCCCACAATGCTTGGTTAAAAAATTTTTCAAACAGGGTATAAACATGTGCTTTGTGAACATAATCTATAGCCCTATGCCAAGCATTAGCAAACTACAGTAACCTACGTAAAAGACAATAACTGCAGTGTTTAATGTGAACAGAGGTGTTTACTTAGGTTGAATTTTCTGAAATGGTGTTCCGTCAAGTAAAAACATTTTGCCTGCATGGGGAATCAGAAGTGGATGAATTAAGCAGTGACTGAATTTATTAACCGGAGTTTTTACAATGGGAAACGATTAAGGAGACTTTGTTCCAAGCTATTTGGAAGTAACAAGCGGTTGGTTGTATTAAGCGAGGCTGTATTAATCTGCGACTGCTGTATGACCAAACACTGAAGCAGGGAAAGCAGAGACAATCAACATTGTTAATTAAGCCACAAGTAACATTTTGCCCTTATTTTGGCGGACTTATTACATTTTGGCGTGTGCGTGACATGACAATCGCATCAAGGATTGCGCCCAGGGATCCCACTTTTGGGGAATTTGTCCCTAGATTGGGATTTTCAGCAACGTTTGGGAAAAAATTTGGGGAATTGAGGTATCTAGGGATTTTTTAGGGAAATTGCATTTTGTGGGATAAAATTGGGAACAGTCAGTTTGGTCACGCATTTCCAGCACATATGATAATCAGAATCTTGTGACTTAAATGTCAATTCCAGGATCTTGTCTGTCTATCTGTTGTTTTGTATCTAAATTAGTCTAATCTCTACGGTCAAATGCAACCGAACCAGGTCTTGGTATAGTGTTGCTGAAATTGAATGAACTCTGTCGGCAGCGGTTTTTATGTGGGGTTTGTTTGTGATACGGGTTGTAAGGGTACTAATCAAAAAATCATTAGGGTTGCGTCATCAAGGAAACTGTCTTTTGGCCAAATCTAGAACGAACTGTGCGAGTCTTCGAGAACTGGTTGTTAAATTTAAAGGATTGTGAACAATGGAGCTGCTCTTGCAATACTCTATGGTAACGGTGATGGAAACACTCCAAGTGCATTTATAGTAGTGATTGTTTTTAATATTCCCAAAGGCAGAACGTATCTTGATGTTAAAAGTTGACTACATCTATTTGGTTTTATAGTGTACTGGTATGCATGGAAGGAGTGGGGAGTTTAGCCCCGTGGATGTTGTAATTTGATATTTGTTTATTAAGTTTTTAGTTAAAAAATGCCTTT
>Ga0210059_1015263_pt1 | contig 11243 bp, 8 predicted proteins | sample Ectturendosymbi2_FD_188042 | JGI IMG/M metagenome (GOLD analysis project Ga0210059, IMG submission 188042) | Ecteinascidia turbinata endosymbiont from Florida, USA - Sample 2 (SPAdes) (version 2) | ecosystem: Host-associated > Tunicates > Ascidians > Unclassified | place: Key West, Florida... | reverse complement strand
GCCAAAGTGTTAAATCTTCAACCACCTTAACCTTTATTTGAAAACTTAAGAAACACCTCCTACATGAAAAAGACATACAATTATGAACTTAGCAACATTTCACTTGTCCAGAACAAAATACTGTGAATCCTAGTAGTTTGTAATTCGGTATATTTTTTATGTATATTTACTTTTTTGCGTTTTTTTTGGTTTTGTTTTATTTTTTTTTTATAAATGAATTAATTATGTAATTAGGTAATAAATTATTTTCTGGTTTTTGGGCCAAAGCTTTTGAACCTGGATACCTAGAAAACCAATGAAATGCTCAAAAGACTCGGATTCTAGCCTAGTTTCTAATAAAAATTTGAGCAAAATACTTCCATCCAGAAGTTTGGGCCTTGGACCAGGTAACCTGAGCCAAAATGACTAAAAACCTACTCTACTTCTAACATTACCCACAAAAAACCTAAAACTCAAAACTTTAAGACATGCTAGAAACCGGGATTTACCTGAAACTACTATACCAGCAACAAAGGTGTTAACAAGTAGTAAGACATTTTTCTGAAATTCTTTGAAACATTTTCAGGTAGATATAGAACAGAAGACTTAGAAATGACAATGCAGCTTGAATTATTTCTAAGTTGTGCTGCAGAGAAAAGCACCATTTCCGCTGCATGTGACTTATACAAAGACAATGTAAATTGGGTAGTTGCACAGAAAAATCCAGTAATTTTTGGCAACATTGATGAAACAGTCCCACTCCAAATGTTATTTTGAAACTGTTAGCAAAATAACTGAAGTTTAACTAGTTTATTTCTGAGTTTAGCATGTTTGCTACGCATGTATTTTGCATTGCTCTATGCTACCTGTGAGGTAGAGTATACCTTTAGTGCACTTATCTCCGATTGACCATAACTGAACGTGGGTTGTATTCTTGTAATTCACCAAATATTCATTCCACTGTGATACATGAACCTAAATGTTTATGGATGTTTGTTTTGATAGGGCTGTAGTTCACATTATACTTTCAAACAATTGTGCGTTTAAACAGTAGCGTAGCCAGCCCAAAAATTTGAGAGGGGTCAAAAAAATTGGAGGGGGTCAAAATGCTTGATTTTCAGCAAATAACACTATTTTGTTTTGGATACCATCTCTTAAAGCACAAAATGACTATTTCCTGAAAATTTGGGAGGGGCTATGGTCCCCTAGGCCCCCTGGCTACGCCTATGGTTTTATACTTATTATGATTTTAGTTTAATCTGTTGTGAACTGTTCTGAAATTTCTTAGAAAAATTATGAACAGTCAAATTGTGAATTGCTTGTAAAATTGACATCAGCATGAGAGACACTTTGGGATGTTTCAACCGATATTATTTAACAATTTAAGCAGGTTTTGATGTCATGGATTTCGCACACCTGTAGAAATTTCAAACTCGGTGCCTATGCTGCCAATTGTGGTACAGGTGCACACAGTCTTGTATTAAACACCTCAACACCTTTAGAACTGGTATGGTTTTAACCTAAATCAAGCAGTTTTCACATGTCATTGTGACCAAATTGGCTGAATTTTTTTAGGTCATTTAAAAATATTTTGGTCTATGACCAAAGAACTATGCTAGAAGTACAATATCACTGATATTTCTGATGCCATTAGCATTGTTACTATTAATAAAATGCAATGAAAAAAATGCTGATTTCTAGATAAAGTGCTTGCTATTGTTCAAAACTCCACTTTTTGCAAGAGTACCATTTCTTAAATGCATTGTTGAAAAAATGCTTAGTAGATAGCAAAAATGCATTCACATTGTTAGATTTCCATGTATTTGTTAAAAACATGGATTAATTAGAAATTAGAAAAATGGTGAAGCTTTACACTTACCGTGGTCTGGTTATACATTGATTGTAATGCTCTGTTAATTGCTTTTTATACTTACGAACCTAGCAATACATGTTGCCCCATGCTAGGTTTGGTAGTGCAAAATACATCAAGAATATTGCTGGTAATAGTTTAAAGAACATTTGATGGTTATATAATTGTTTAAGGTCTTCAATACTGAATCTTATTTCTTATACTTGCTGATTGAAGCTAGTTAGGCCATGCTTACTATGTTTGTGTTTCCTGCTGTGTTAAAAAAATGATCATAAATTAAAATCACCACATCTTGAGCAGTAAACACTAAACAGGGATTATTAAACATAATTTATGTATATTTTTGGTAATACATGTAGGTTCAGCTGTCAGTTTTGCTTGTCATGCACTTTGTGCATTTGCACAATTAGCTGTAAATTCTAGGGACCCGATTCGGGTCCCTAGAATTTCAAATCGGGTCCCTAGAATCAGAGAAAATTATTGTCAGGTCCCTAAAATCTGAGAAAATCGTGTCCCTAGAATCAGAGAAATGAGGTCCATACAGATCCATACCGGGTACCTAACATTTTCCTCAAAAAAAAACCTGGTTAACATTAACACTTCCAAAAATATCTGCTACTAATTTTTCCTCATTAAGGAAATCAATGTTTGAGACAACTGCAGCCAAATGTCTAACAGCTGGTGGATTTTTGCTGGCCAGACCAGCAGGTGGTGAATGTGTTAATACTGTGAAAAATTTGAATTGCAAGCAATTAGATAATTATTGTTTTAACTGTCTGAAGAGCTATTGTGATGTGTAAGTGTATAAACAGACAAGGATACACCAATACCTAGTTTATGCAGTTAGTAAGTTCTTATCAGAGAGCATAGTGTTCAATGCAGCCCTTCTTAGCCATGTGATTTCAGTTTTAACACATCTATATCGAACTCTTATCAGGGATTTATTATGTCAAGGAACCTCATGTTTAGACTAAAATGCCAACTTTTTCCTGTGGAACTAGCCTTTTCTTCGTGGATTTAAAGAAGTGCTCAGAAGTTTGGTCTCTGAACAGAAAAATGGGTTTTGTCTCTTCATTATGCTTTGGTTTTTGCCGGAAGGATTTTGCTGACCATAACACATTGCACGTGGTCAAACCAAAGGAAGTGGGGTGATTTTGAGCAGCTGTTGAGTAGCAGTAGTCATAAAAACTTCTGTGTTTTGGGAAGGTTGTAGGTCAACAGGTAGTTGCATAATGATGTTTTTATGAGTGATTGCTTGCATAATGTAGAAAAGAATTGATTTTTCGTGAAGAAACCGTCACACCAGACAAAATATTCAGGAAAGTAGGCTGGTAGTGAACACATTGCACATGACAGGTGGCCCCTGTGGTCAGTGTTAAGGATGTCATGATGTTTTTTTTGGTTAGTTAATATTCCATGAGCTTATGAATCAGATTGCACATGTCATGCTTTTTGACTCAAATATAACGATAATGACAAATTTGTAGATGAAAGTTTATGATTGTAATTTTCCTATATTTCCCACATACTGATAACCAAATTCAGGTCTCTGCCTTTTATGCAGAACATAACCCTAGTGACTATGACTAATGCCTATGTGTAAATTCTGAAGATTTAGCATCTTTCTTATTGACATTGTGATTTGGATTCCACTTGGAAGTTGTTCTAAAACAGGTTTTGATAACTTTAATATTGTCATTTTCAGTGATTCTTAGGTGCCTCAGAAACACTGCTAAACCTAATGTTTATGCCAAGATTTAGGCGTTTGCTATATACCATGATTTTTTTTTGTTTGTAAGCATACCAGCTTTTCATGAACCAGTTTCAGTGTATGGGTTGGGCAAGAGTCTCTTGACTCAGCAAGGCAGATAACTGGTTAGTGGTTATGTGAACCAGTAAGCTTTGCCACAATGAAGTTCATCATGCTGTTTCTTTGTGTTTTTGAAGACAATCCTGATTGAAATTTTGCCATAATTTCTTGGTCAGAATATTGTGCTGTATATGCAGTGAAAATCTTCAACAGCTATCTACTTCTTTCATAGTGTCTTCCACCTTGCTCAGAAAGATACATTCCAAAGTGTCACTTAAGTTTTGTATTGCAAGTAATAACCCAGTTTTCAATAAGTTTCTTTTTTGTTTTTCTTGATTCTCAGGTTTCTTGATGATAAAATGAAATTGTAAACCACCTGAAATGGTTTGCTCTACGAACTTGAGTGTATGCACCTCTCTTTGCAATGCAACTTTAATGACAAAAGTCCTTTAAGTGAAACGTGAGAAACCTCTAATGACAGCAATTTAACAGTCAACATTAGTTGTAGATTCCATGGCTTTTATAGGTGTGAGACATGTCAGAGAATGTCAGCTATCTAAATGTTTGGTGTCTTGTATGATTGTACAGTCAAATGAAAGTTCATTAATATGTACTGGAAATGTTGCAAAGCTTTGCTGTGTCAAGTTTGGTAAATGCAAATTTTGTTGATAATTAATAAAATAGTGGTCTTTAATTTTTGTTAATGTTAGTTCAACAGCTGCATTCAGGTTAACATTTTCCAGTGAAACAAGTCCAGCATGGAAGATAGAAATTTTTATAATCCTGCAATTCATATTTGAATTTTGATGCAGGTTGTAGGAATGCTGGATTATGGCTGCCACAGATACCCATAACTGGTCACAAGGACATGGATTTTCAGATACCTACAATTTGGTTGAGGAAATTGGAAAGTAAGTTATCAGTGGTCTTGATTCATGTAATTAAAGTGCCAGTGGACATGAAACTGAAGATTCAAAGTGTATGTGTCGGTCAAGAGCAAGCAATGATAGTCTTATGAAGTGGCTCAGATAAAAATTTAATGCTAAATGTTTGGTGGTTGTAACATTTTGCTGCTCTTTGCTACTAAATTGGATGAATTGATATAGCTGAAGTGTTTCAACTTTCTTAATTGTATGTTTATTTTCATTGTTGCTTTTTAATTTTTCTCTATGCATTGGGACCAAAACATGGTACCACGTAAAAGGTTCTTGAGCGGTTAGTTTTCAGTTAGTTTGGTGCAGTTAGTTTTCCATTGTACTGCTTTCTAAAGTGTATGCCAGTGTTCCTACATGGAATTGAAAGTATTGAAAAATTCTTTATTTGTGAAATCGGTTTTCAGGACCTTGGAAAAGTATTGGCTTTGGCCAAAATCTACATAAGTATATATTGAAAAAGTATGGAAATTCCAAATTCAACCATTTGTTTATTCAAATTTTGTTCTTTACCGTTGATGACAGTTTTGCAGATGTTTTTGCATTGTGTTCCATGAATAAAATTTTAGAAAAATGAAGATAAGTGATGGTATACAGGTTTTTTTAAGGAAAATGTTAGGTACCTGGTGTGGACCTGTAGGGACCCGATTTCTCTGATTCTAGGGACCCGAATCGGGTCCCTAAAACACCTTTAAAAAAACCTGTGCTATATGTTAAAAGTTTTTTCATTTAATATTGAAAAGATATTGAAAAAGTATGAATAATGGTTTTTGAAAATGTGTGGGAACCCTGGGTCTGTCTTCTTAATGTTAGTGATAATCATCTTAATATTTGTACATCAGGTGATTAAACATTTTAACCGAGTTCCTATTTCTTTGATAACTTAAAAGATTGAATGTGTGAGAGAAAAATTTTGTGAACCTAGTATTTGTAAAATGGTCCAAAAGCTTATCAAAATTGTTTGCTCACACAGATTTTCAGCAATAACCTTCCATGTAATATATACCTCAATAACACGTTAAAAGCTAATAAATTTGTGAAAAAATTAGGTGCTAAGGTTTTCTTTAAACGAGCATTCTTCATTTGGCAACATTCCTGAAAGCTGTTGTTGCAAGGCTTGTGTCCACTGCAGTATGGAATATATTGTTTTGTTTCTAATATCATTATCCAAAAATACTTACTTGATTGATTTTCTATTAACAGGGGAGCATTCAGCATTGTCAAGCGATGTGTCCACCGCCAAACCATGCAAGAATATGCTGCAAAAATTATCAACACACGTAAACTAAGTACAAGAGGTAGGTATGATGTATTGCTCAATGTGCTGCAACTCAGATGTTCTTTATTGCTTCATTTTGTTGTGTTTCTGAAAACCTTAATTTTAGCTTTTATAGGAGCTTTGCTTCCTCCAGGAAGACTGTTAAAACTCATACCATCTTGGAACTGGAAACTGATTTAAAAAATTTTTTTTTTGATTTACAGCAAGCTCACAAAGATTTGTAGATGGTAGAAGCAGATATTTTAGTTATGTGCATTGCAGCATACAGAAATCCATCATTTTGTATGTCTGAATTCATCATTTTCTGAAGGTGGGCATGAAATAGCCATGAAGGGAAGTTTTTTATCTGTGCATTGTTAGACTAAACAGGAGCTTATGACTACAGATGCTTATTGAATAATGCAATTGCTTGTAGCCCCATAAGTACATAGTCTTCCATTATTTAAGGTGCTTATGTTTAGTGTACAGTGATTCTCAATGTGGACCACTGGTGGTCCACCAGGAATTTCTAGTGGTCCACAGAGAGTTCCATAAATCCTCAATTAAATGTTCCTGACAATTTAACCTTTACTGTATAATAAATTATCTAAGACCACATATGTGCAATATAGTTTTGACTAGTTGTTTGTGAGGTGTCAGCATAGCAAAGTGGGCCACCGGACAGTTGTTTTTTTTTCAAAAAAGATGGTCCATGGACCAAGAAAGGTTGAGAACTGCTAGTTTAGTGCTACTGGTTCCCTCATGTTTTCTGTATTGCTGCAAGCAACAAAGTTCTAAACAGTGTAAAATATCCACCTTGTTAGATGTAAGCATTCTTGCTTGCATGTCAATGTACACTGCTTCAGACATCACCAGATTAGCTGGTTGCTTGTTTCATAATCAAATGAGGCATGAATTTGTTGGTTGCAGTGCCTAGTTCTTAGTAAATTTTGAAAAATAGCTTCCAAAATTTAGAAACACAACACTGTATTTGTACAGAAAGTCTACATGAGAAACCCCTTTCAAAAGTAATTACAGGAAATGAGTGTCAGGTTGCCAGCATAGTAGCGTACACGTTGTTTTGACATGTTTTTATTGGGGCCTAAATTTTGTGATTTTAAAATATTTTATGTCTTGACAAACTACAAAGAATTTTCATTAATTCTTATTTTAGATCTACAAAAGTTGGACCGGGAAGCAAGGATTTGCCGATTACTGAAACACCCAAATATAGGTGAGCAAAGTGAAGTTTGTATTGTCACCTTCAGCCTGTTGACACTGCAGTGGTCATGGTTTTATGGTATTTTGCACCCAAAGTCACCATTGACATTGAACTAATGTTGTTGTCTGGATTCCACATACCTGTGATTGTCATTACCACATCATCTTTTGTGCACTGCTTATAAATTTTGTCTTTGAAGCAATGGAAAAATGGAATATATTCATCAAAGTAAGTGATAGTGTCAGAAGTGTATCTCAAACAGTCTTAATCTGAACAACATACTAGACCTTGTATGTTGTTACTTTGTGGAGAACCTTATAGCTCCATTAAAAATGTGATTGTTAGATCCACACAATGTATTAAAAAAATAATTGAGCACTGTGCAAACATACTTATCAGAAAGATAAATTAGCATTATGTTGAAACCTTTGTTCAGTGCTATTAGATATTGGTATATGAAAGCAAAGCTGCCATAGCAGACATGTAAACTGTGAAGGTTTCATTTTCTTTCCATAGACTGTAAAGGTTTCATTTATTTAGTATAAAAAGGTTTTTTAGTATTTCATTCCATAGACAGCAAAGGATTCATTTTTTTAGTATAGCGTGATCGCATGTTCATACCTAGTTGCCAAGATTCTGAATTGCGTGTCTGCTATAACCAGATTGGCAAAATATGGAGATATTCCCATCAAGACCAGAAGAGCTTTTCAGCTTCATCCACGCTGTAGCTCTTTGCAATGTGTTGTCTTGATTAAAACACTACCCTAGCTTAAAAGACAATTGGATTTGGCTCTGGTTGATAAATCAATAGCTTGCTTTTATTGCAAAGTGCAGTTGGGAATACAAATCAAACCAAGTGCATTTGTGAGCTGCTGTAAATTGTACTGATTCAACAGAAAGCAGAACTTACACAATGCCATCTGATAAAGGAAGCAAATATGGCAGCTTGTTTTCAAACGTGATGATAATTCTAATCACTGGTGCTTTTGTGGATATATCCAAGCTTGTAACACATGGCATAGCAAGCACAAAGCAGTCTCTCTGCATTAAATGATATTAGGAATCTCAATTAACACATTTTCGTAGTTTCTACTTCTTGCAAAAACTCATATTTCAGGCTATTTCTAGCTTTGTAACTCTATTTTTCATTGATGTGAAATTTTTAGACGTGCTTGCCTATCTATATGTTTATGTAAGGCTTTTGTAAGTTTGTTGAATGATTTTGAACTAGTGAAGCACTAAGAAATAATATATGGTGTGACGTGCAGGCCCAGAGTAAACATATTGTTGAGCCTCTATTTGCAGCGAATTTCTGCCCCATTCTTTTATCTTAATGTAACCTATTTTATGTATGGTTGGTTTTGCAATACTTAGCGATTGATGTGTGTATGCTTCTTCCACAGTGCGACTTCATGCAAGCATTCCTGAAGATGGATTACATTATCTAGTTTTTGATTTGTGAGTCATGAACTGTGCGTATTGATATGCAGTATTTTTTCCTTAACTTATTTTAGAGAAAATTAACAAATGTACGCGCTTTATAAATATCTGTGCTAACGCATTTAAATTTAATCTTCAATCTACTTTTTCCTAAAGAGCTGTAAACATGCAGAATCTGTTGCTGTGACTTAAAATTTTTAAGTTAAATTACTCTTCAGTCGTGTGCTTAGTCGATTTGCAATTTGTATTTATTGATATTTTGAAGAGCGGCATGTGAGCAGAGCTTCGCACTGTGGCAGCAAACAACAATAGAGTTCACATGCCATGATCACTCTATTATTGCTTGTTCGCGCCACATATGTGGTGTTGTTCTTCGTGCACATCCCGTTCGTGGTGATTCACACATTCAACGCCAACAAAGAGATTGCAATAATTTCTTGCTTTTAGTTGTATCGAATTGAAGAATGAATTAACTGTTACCACTCTGAGATATTTCAGTATTGTGGCGAAACTTTGCTGTTGGCCGTAAAATCGATGTGGTTTATGATAAATTTAGCGTGTTGAACATCATGCAAGAGTCATTGTTAAATGTGATGGCGCATTTCTTTGTAAAGGTGCATTATTGCTTACGGAGGCTTGTTGCTTCTAATACCCGCTTATTTCTTTCTGCGATAAAACTGCGCCTTTGCTTTATTTTGTGGGGTTGCTTTAATTGTGAATAGCTGCAGTGTAGTCATCGGGTTCGATGACCTTTTATATGTAAACTCTCTCAGCAGTTTAACTGGGTACTTCCTTCCTGCTACTGTAAAATTGCTTAATTATGACCTATAAGTTTTTTTTAGTCTTGCATCACTCACAGGTTTTGAGGCAAAGTGATCTGCACATATACTCGTACAAATCTCACTAACCCGTGTCACTGACATCTGATATTACCGCATAGATTCAATTCGAACAAGCGTTGAGGATACATACTCAGGAAGGAAAATATACACTCTGTTAAAATCAAAGCTGCTGAATCTTTACCTCGACAGGGCTTTTTTTGTCAGTGAAAGGCGACAATCTTCGTTAGTAATAAATTCTCATCTTAGCAAACTTACTGGTGTGCAGGATTATAAAACTGCTTTAGATTTACTCAGCATATTTGCCAGTTTATAAGTTTAAAATAATTTTGATGAAAGAATACATTCGCAAAATAAATAAACATCAGAGGCTGAAAACATACACCATATAACTTTGCTTTAATTTTTCAACATAATATGGTGACCTTGTAATCTTACAACGTAAGATGGTGACCTTGTAAGCTGCTTGGACTCTGGCAAAACCACGCACTTGAAGGTTCTCTCGATAAAAGTTGGTACATCCTGGCTTTCACAGAAATTAAGCAGCTGTTTTAAATGCGTTTGATTTTCTGTTTGAAGTAGTTATGTACACGATTGTCTTGATTTCGTGAAGTGTTCGAAATGCAAGCGTAAGCCATCACGTTGGTTGCAGTGGAAAATCGTCAGTGAAGGTTTTGCGTTTTCCACAACTTCTGCACTTTTGTTGTGTGGCCCTTAAGAGTCGTATCACAATTCGGAACCAAATCTGTAGTACGTATGTTTGTAAAGTCTACTCTGGTTCATCATTAAGTACAAGAATAATATGGCATCTGTGAACTACACTGACTTGGAGCACGCTATTCAGTTGTCGCTATCATGCCTCTTGCTGTATAGCCCGCAGGGCTCTCCATGTAGTTCGGTCTTGGGCCAGGGTCACAGTTTTACTTGTCAACAAACATTGTAAGCGGTGCGTCGGCTAAAGTCTACTTGCGATATAAATAGACGTGGAACCCGACAAGCTAGTTTCGCATACAGAACATGGTGCGAATCGGTAAAAATATCCATTATTTTGAAACAAATAGTTTAAAAGAGATTCGAAGAGGATAATTGCTATAGAAAATCGTTTAAAGAAATCAAGTGAAAGATCCGTTACTGTGAAAAAGATCGGTAAGTTGACGAAAATCATGTATTTAACCTTGAAATTAAATTCACCATCGATTTCCAGGGTGACTGGCGGAGAGCTGTTCGAAGACATTGTTGCAAGAGAGTTCTACAGCGAAAGTGATGCGAGGTACAACGCAGTGCAAGCATTAGATGTGTTCTAGTACTCTGCCCACGCGCAATAATAATAACATGTCATGGTTGTGAAGTATACGCGCTGGCATGAACTGTATTCGTTAACCCGCCCGCCTGTTGTGCAGTGTACGCCTGGGTGGTGGTGGGTGAGTAGCTGCTGCCCGGCATAGTTAGCCCGTGTCGGGTGGCGATAGCTCAAGAGTCTGTTTTTTTTCGGTCTTTGAGGGAATTTTTTTAAATGACCGAAAAAAATTAAGTGAATTCGGTCATAATGACTTCAGTCATACGAAAATGTCCTAAAGCGAAAAAATGACAAATTTTTAACTATTTCGGACAAATTACCGAAATGTCTCAGCGAACAAAACAACAACAGGGAAGAGTGTCCACCTCTCAGTCGAAAGGTTGGGTGTTCGATCCACGACCACAGAGTGAATCCTTGGGCAAAGAGGGTTCGCATCAACCCCCAGCAAGAGGCAACTTTTGCCGTCACCAAAATCAAAAAGTGCCGTGTGGTTTCTTTTTTGCTTGAAAAGCGCAGGAAACCCAACCCCGCAGCAACTGCAAGTATAAATACTAGATTGAACACAATGTTTCGTACCTTGTTACAAGTTGTTTATT
>Ga0210059_1015262_pt1 | contig 11243 bp, 5 predicted proteins | sample Ectturendosymbi2_FD_188042 | JGI IMG/M metagenome (GOLD analysis project Ga0210059, IMG submission 188042) | Ecteinascidia turbinata endosymbiont from Florida, USA - Sample 2 (SPAdes) (version 2) | ecosystem: Host-associated > Tunicates > Ascidians > Unclassified | place: Key West, Florida... | reverse complement strand
AGGACTTTTAGGCCACCTTGGCCCACTTTGCCTGGCCCTGGGCGCCAACCGTTAGCTGGTAGTATTTCACTGAAGTTTTTACTAGAAACTAGGCTACAATCCGAGTCTTTTGATACTTTGGATGACCTGCTGGGGTTTCGGGTTCAAAAGTTGTGATGTAAGTTAGTGAAAATATTTGACTAATTGGCTAATTAGTTGCTCACGTTCAGATGTATGGGTCTGGATCACTTGACATGGAATGACCCACATACGAACAGGACAGAATTTGCATTTAAAAGCAATCAGAGACAAAGTAGCAATGTGGGTTTCCAAACACTCAGTGCAAAACAACAGCATAGTGGCTTTTATGAGCAAATATTGCTAATATGATACATTGGCAACATCGTCATTTCGACATTTGGCAAACATATAATGGCATGCCCATGCATCTGTCGAGTTCTAGTCAGCTCTCATGTCCACACAAACTCTTTAGTTTGCTATAACCCCCCAAAACATTGTGCTATTAGTTGGAATTGCCAAACAGCGGAGATTAGAAAACTTTTTGGTCATTTGACTATTTTATACTAAAGATTATAATTTATAGAAATGTGCTGAGACGCATTGGTAAAGTTAAAAAAATTCATGATACTGTGAAGGTCTATCCTGCTGGTTTTAGGCTGAAATCCAGGTACGATATATTCGTAGACCGGCTTTCAAGGTGATGAACTGGTTGCAGGAATTCTATATTTATTACAACTTTTTCCTTTTTTACATGCAACTTTTTACTGCAACTTTTATCAAGTAGGCCTATTGTGCAAAATGTGTGATTTGAAAAACATGCTTCAGAAGTATTTCAGTATAGTTCTCTTCTCTTTTAAAACCGATTCGAACTGAATAATAACCTAAAAGCAATTGTATATTAAATGACCTGGCCAAACATCAGTCCAGAACTATAGGCCAAATTATTAAATTGTCAAGCAGCATCATGCAGTGTGGAGTGAAGTTTCAGCATGGTACACAAACTGTAGGCAAAAGATCACCATTTCATCCCAAATAATGTTTGGAAATATTTAGCATTACATGTAAATAAATCGCTTGAGTAAATTACTGTAGTTTAAAATGCTTATGCCTAAATGCAACTTTTTATTGCAACTTTGTTAAAAATGAACGCATATTTCTCATGATTTTATTGCAACAAAAACTTGCCCTAGTTCTGAGTTTTTAGTAGTTTTCAAACAGGTGCAGGTTTGAGACTGAAAATTGCGGGGCGGACACAGGTTGGGATAGTCTGCGGGGCGGGTGTGGGCTAAAAGTGTGTGGGTGTGGGAGCAGGCAAAATTTCCTGAACTCCTATGGGCGTGGGGCAGGAGCGGACAAAAAATTAACCCGCGCAGGACTCTAATTGGCATTCACTATCACTTAACCATGGTCCTGAAAGCTTTCCCTAGAAAATAACAGCAACAATGGCATCTCTATTAGCAAAGCAAAAACAACCGCTCAGAGAGGCAAACCGATGACCCCTCACACATCTAGAATATACAATTCCCACTTGACCAGGTTCACTATACTGCAAATGTCATGAACTCAGCATCAATCTGGCACAAAGGCGGACACTGTTTCCAAACCCAGATATGGTTTTCTAGTCCTTTGAAAGTGACAACCAGATATGGTCGTTCAGACTTCCAATTTTATATAAACCTACTTGATGAATATTACTTTACTAACACTGATTAAATGATTTGTTCCTGTTTTAACCGGGAAATCCATCTGTCAATTATATTTGTGTGCTTATGGTTTGCTAATTTGCTTGTTTTTTTTGCTTCTTTGCTTGGTGTTTTGTTTTTCTTCATGCTTTTCTGAAATAAACTGAACTTTAGTCCCAGTGGTCCTCAACTATATTTAAACTACAGACCAGTTTAATCAAATCGAGGCATTATTTTTTAACTGATAACTGTTTATAATCTAATCTAAGCAATAAGTCTAATCAATATGGTAGAAATCATAGGCAGTAAATAATTTATGATTTCCAGGCAGGCCAGTAACAATTCCCTTACAGACTACCCATAGAACTAGTTTGTAGCATGACACTGGGAACCACAATCTACAATGGTAGTGTCTAAACAACCATGATATCCGGTTTTCGCATTCGAAGGACTAAATAACTGTATCTGACTTCAAAAACGGTATCCCATTTTATAAGAAGTAAGTTTGAGAAAATCACACCACCCTGAACATGGCCAAGTGGGAAGTTCCTATCCCTGTCATGCAAGTGGTTGTCGGTTTTGATGGTACAGAAAACACTCTTATGTTCTGACATAGCTTCTAACCATCTTTTTGGGAGCACTTTTGATGTACTTTCTTGAACACTTTCAAAAACCAAACATAGATTTAGATTTAGTCATTAAGGTTAGCAATTAGCGTTGGGGTTTAGAGTTAGGTTGGGCAGGCCTGCACAACTCAAAAAGCTGGAAAGGCCAAATAAATTTGCCGTGGACTGCAATTCTATCTCACTGTTGTTTGGAAGAATTCTGAAATGACAATTATCTGAAGTTGGACTTTGCAATGTTTTCTGCAGTTGAAAAAGTCCTTGTGGACTACAAGAAAAGCTCTCATGGGTCGCATGTGGCCTGCAGGCCTTATGTTGTACAGGCCTGGCTTATGGTTACAAAAAATTAATCACCACTTTAATCCTTTATTCTGAGAAGTAATTGACATTCAAGAAGTGGTGAAACATTTTGCAACAGTCAGCAATTTCACTTTATTTGTTTTTTTAATCCTTCCAAAGTGAAAACTGGATGGTCATTTAGACACCGCCAACAAATTACTGTAGGATTGAAAATTTCACACTTCTGGGCAGTTAAGTTGATCACAAAGTGGCTTAGGCAGGCTTGGTCATCATAAAAATATATTCATTGATGATTGATAATTTCATTATACAGTATAATTTCATAATGCAGTAGAATAGAATTTGCCTATAATGACTTCAGCTATAACAGTTTGCCTATAATGATGCTTTGTCATTGATCCCAGCAGAATGCTTATCTTTATGTGCATTCAAGTTGGGCTGTAACAACTTCAGCTGTATCATCAATGTGCTTATGGCGATGCTTTTTGTTAGTCCTGCAGAATTTTTGTTCATTTAATACAACAGTTGCAAGTTTTTTTATAGATTAAAATGTGAGCTTGCCTATACAGAGCTACCACACAACTCTCATAAAACTGAACAGAAATGCAGTTAAGTTAATCAGCTGATTGTTAAGCCATGACATGCATGACATGACAATGGCATTAAGGATTCAGTCATCAGCAAGAATGGAGGCAACTCGGTACATAAGTTTTACTGCACGGTAGTATTAAGGATTGTTGCAACACTAGTCATTCATTTCAGTTTGATTGATAATCTTGGTGAAACGGTACGTAAATTGATGAACAAAAGCTATATCCCCTTTGGAAAAAAAGTATAACAACGTTTTGTTCAATAGTGAAAATGACATGAAAGTAGCAAAACTTGCAAAATGCTATATTTAAACAACACCGTTGACTACAGCTCTGAAAAATACACACAAAAATTTCCCTTTTTCTTATCAGAGTCATTGGCAATCTTAATCGACTAACATTTTCAGCCCTTACCTAGTCAGGCATTGGCATTAAAATAAAAGGCAACTTTAGGAACAATTTATTGTAATTTGGCAATCTATTTTACCGCCAATATTCTGGCGGCAACAGATCGGCTAAAGCTATTGTGCCGCTAGTCGAACATTCGGTCTTGTGGCATGACGCAATTCGAATAAAAAGGTCAATTTGTTGTACAATCGGCGTACTGCTCGTAGAGTAGTGGTTATGCTTAAGTCTGGTATGTCATTGCTTTTCGGTTCAACTCTCACCTTGGTGACTTCCCCCCTTTTTTTTCTATTTTAAAACTTTCCGAACTTTTCCCTTGGGTGTTAGGTTTAGGCTTTGGTTGGTGTTCAGTAGGGGTTAACGTTAGGCTTGGGGTTCGCATTAGGCTTATGAGTTAGCATTAGGCTTATGGGTTAGCATTAGGCTTACGGGTTAGCATCAGGCTTAGGAGTTAGCATTAGGCTTAGGAGTTAGCATTAGGCTTAGGGGTTGGCATTAGGCTTAGGGGTTAGCATTAGGCTTAGGGGTTAGTGTTAAGGGTTAGCTTTAGGGTTTATCTTTTGTGTTTATTTATTTCTACCAAGCCTGTTGCTGCTTGCATCATGACGGCAAAACAGACACTGCCTAATAACAATGATATTAGTTTATTTCAGACTTGTGGTCCATACAGACGCGAGAGCACAAAAAATGGTTAGCCACATAGTAGCGCAATTTGCACATGACCATGGAGAGGACCAAAACACTCATCACCACAACTGTATTGTCATTCACAAGAGCACAAAAAGTGGTTAGTCATACAGTAACGCACTACAGAATCAGTGTTTGCACATGACCAACCAACATTGAGAGGAACAAAAACATCTTAACTGCACTTCTTCACCTATAATGGTTCTTTTTCTCCAGTCCCTTGAGGTTATGTTATAGGGCAATTGTACTGTATTTAGGACAGTTCTACTGTATATGTTTGTGCCCTTGTCTCTTCAACATTATCTGTTTGTACTGTATCTGTTAGTGCCCACGTTTCTAATGACACTTCGCCTATAATGGTGCTTTTTCTCCAGGCCCTTGAGGTAATGTTTATAGGGAACTAGGCTACAATCTGAGTCTTTTGATACTTTGGATGACCTGCTGGGGTTTCGGGTTCAAAAGTTGTGGTGTAAGTTAGTAAAAATATTTGACTAATTAGTTAGTTAATTAATTAATTTTATTTTAGATCATAACTTTTGAACCGGAAATGCTAGAAAGTCGATCAAAGGCTCAAAAGACTCAGACTCGAGTCTAGTTTCCAATGAAAACTTCAGCGAAACACTTTTGCCTAGCAGTTGGGCCCTAGGCCAGGTAACATGAGCCAAAATGGCCCAAAAAATACTTCACTTATGACGTCACTCACAAAAATCCAAAAGCCCCAAGCAAAAAAAATTTTTTCGAGTGCCGACTACAGGACTGGCTGATCCGTTTGAGCCCTTGAACAGCTTTCTAGTGCAATCTGCGGAGGAGCTATGGCGTTGGTAAGGCAACTGACAACAGCTGGTTTTAGGCCGAAAAGTACGAATAGATCTTACCCTGGCTCTCAATGAGTTAAGAATGTGTCTGTAACCATGCGGTTCTGTCTCCAACGCCATTGCACAATGTTCTGTTAACACCTTCATGGCCAGGTTAATTCAAATGGTTCACGCGAAAACAGCCTGTTTGCACAGGGCCTTGCATGAGCCTAACTCTGGCATCGTAAGCACTAGAGGGCTGTCCAAATGCTTAAAAGACTCAGCAAGTCTTGCAGTATGCAATAAAAAATTTTTTTTGGATTTGGGTTTCAGTTTTTGTGAGTGACATCGTAAGTGGAGTACTTTTAGGCTACTTTGGCCTACTTAATCTGGCCCTGGGCCCAAACTGCTAGATGGTAGTATTTCCCTCAAGTTTTTTTGGGAAACTAGGCTAAAATATTGAGTCTTTTGAAACTTTGGATGACCTGCTGGGGTTTTGGGTTCGAAAGGCATGATCTTAAGTAAACAAAATATTTGATTAATCCTGTAATTAGATAATTAATTTGTTTATTTTAGATCATAAGTTTTGAACCAAAAACGCTAGAAAATCGATCAAAGGCTCAAAAGACTCGGACTCTAGCTTAGTTTCCAATGCGAACTTCAGAAAAATACTTTGGCCTAGCGTTTGGGCCCTAGGCCAGGTAACATGAGCCAAAATGGCCAAAAACCTACCTCACTTATGACTGACTCACAAAAAAAACAAAAAATATTTTTTGATTGCACACTATGAAGACTTGCTGAATGTTCTGAGGGTTTGAACAGCTCTCTAGTGCAGTCGACGGAGGAGCTATGCTGTTGGTAAAGAAACTGAAAACTGCTGGTTTTAGGCTGATTTCAAAGTACAAATATACCATACCGCGGTGCTGAACATGTTAAGAAAGTGTCAGTAACCCTATGATAATGATTGAGCATCCAAGGCCATTGTAAAACGTTTTGGTTTGTCTGTTTTTATCAACCTGCATTGTGCACAAAGTGTGTGTTCGTACTATGGACTTTGTGTCTGCTAGCAAAAATACATTCATTCATTCATTCAATGTATTTTCGTTATTTGTTTTGGCCACAAAAAGATGATTTCTGCAGGATATCAACGCAGCACCTTATTTGCACTATTGAAAGCACCATGGCTAAAATTAGCTCGTGGTTACTAATATGTCTCCTCAAGATCAATACCAAAGCTTATAAAGTGATTTGAGGAAATAAGCTCTACTAATGCTGCTATGTGTATGGACACTAAAGTAATAAAGGCTACTGCTCTTCTACTTTTTATACTAGATGAGGTTGTTATTAGGCAAAATTTCATTGCTATTGAATCATTTCTACCATGCGTGTCCAGCTTGAGGTCAACCATGAAAAAATATTGGGCACGAAAAGATGGTAATGTTTAAGTCAATACATTCGACTATGCTGTTGATTTTTTGAATTATTTGACAAATAAAAATGATGCTATCTCAAGTATGTATCAGACAATGCCATATGGGTGAACTTTATATGTATATATCTACACATATATAATACGTGTATGTGAAGTACGATTTATGTTTGTATGAAATCAGATAAGATATGTGGATCATGCAACTCTGGGCTTTGAATGGATTGATGAAGAAAATCAACTAGTCTACTAAAGGATTATAATCAGTAGTTGCAATTGAGAAGAAAGAGTAACGTATATTATAAATCAGATTTTAGATTTCATAATGGAAATGGTAACCTGACACTAAAATTAATTAATGTAAATTTACATTAATATTTGTTTAAATTTAAAAATTGTGAGAATCTATCTACTTTGTCTAATTTTTTCACATTTTTCAACATGTTTCAGAGGTTTAAGCATACTAAAGAACAAGAGATAGACCAATATATCAGCCTGGCCAATATATTGGGTCGATATTAGGGTTTTACCAATATATCGGTATCGTCCAAAACAGCCGATTTTATCGGCCTCAAAGGGTGTTGACAAAACGCTGTTATATTCCTCACACATGCAGACAACCTGCCACATAATGAACCAAGTCAAGATCATGCAGCAACGCTAGCAGGTGCGTTTTCATAAACAAGCAGACAAAATGAACCATGGAGCACATGTTAGCCATTGCAGCTGAAACAAAAGTATCATCCCTAATCAGATTAATCATTAATCATGATAATAAGGACAATATGATAGCCTTGCATATAACTCATCTAATGAACAGAAGAAATATAAAGAGCCATTGTGCAATAAAATAAAGAAACCAATTGTCAGTGAACATTAGAATGAATGAAAATACAGTGGCATAATAAGTGATCAATTGTAAGCAAAGAGTGGCACTGTGGCAAATAGCATAGGTGAAGCACCATGGCAGTCATCTTGTCAACCAACCCTGTTTATCACTTTTTGAAGTATTGAAAAATGACAGTTGGAGATCAAATTAGCACAGTTGGAAGAACATGGTGAAGTAAATTTACTGATGAAGAGAGCATGCATATGTACACAAATGATTTGATCAAATTTGATTGCGAAGATTTTGTGTGGTTAGAAAAATATTTAAACATCTATAAAAATAATGAAGTAAAAAAAAGTAATGACGTACAAAAAAAAATTTATGGAGTGTAGTTTAATGCTGAAAAATTTGGATGTGCACAGAAAAGATATGAAACAAACAAGTAGATATACATGAAAAAGAATCAAAATTACATTATACAAATTATTGTAACTCACAGCATTTGTTCTAGACAAATAAAATGTGGCTAAGTGCATAATTATTTATCTTGTTCATGCAAGGAGTGTTTCTTAAGTTTTCATTTGAAGGTAAAAATGGCAGAAGACTTATTATAGTCTGGTATTGAAGACCACACTTTTGGGCCAACAAATATAAGGGAACATTTTTCTGAGGAAGAGTTTAGGTAAAATCAGGTTGATAGAAGTAGGTAGTCTTGTGGAGTAAGAATGAATTGAACAGATTGGAATGAATAGTTATCCAATTGGTCTAAAAACAATTTGTGGCAATAAGAGTGCATAAATTGGCCTACTGATAAAGTATAAAGTTTGGTAAGGCATAAGATGTTTAAATGTTGGTAAGATTCTTCCAGAGATGCCAAGTTAGTTGGTCTTCTTAGTTTTATAGCTTTATCATAGAGTTTAATGAGAGGTAAATGGTTGCGTTTTAAAGCACATCCTCAATGAGGATTGAATTAGTAAGGTAGAGGTGGATTAATGAGTTACAGACCACTTTCAATACACATTGTGTTGTGTAATGTTTAAGATTAGATAGAAGTCAATGAGCTCTCGATAGTTGATACATGAGGATGAGGATGAGGTTGTATCAACTTCTGTACATGAGGTTTCCAGCTTAGCTTGTTTTTCAGGTTATCTTTGGGGGAAAACCTATGGTTATTAAACATCAAGTTGTGCATGATAATCAGACCATTGTGCAATCGTCCCAATAAACAGCTCTATAACGTAACATGCACTCACAGGTTTTTGTGCACGGTAAAGAGATGACTGCCGGCAAACAAATCAGGGTATGTGGTGGTTGACTGTTTTATCAACCCAGGTTGTGCAGAATTCAATGTTGTGCAATTCTTCATCACAGTGAAGTGATAGTTTCTATTAGCAATGCATTGCGCATGCATTGTTAACCCACTCAACAGATCTGACTGTAGGCACATAGGCCTACACAAGGGAGCACTTTTACGCCAAACAACTTGTCTGTTTGTGGATTTGCTTGCACACTTGATTTGGAGTTGGTCTACTGTGAATCCTAGAAATTGCTAAGGACTGTAGTAACCGGTATATGAAGGTTACTGTAGTAACCGGCTGACTGCAATTAGTTATGTAAATTCAGCCTAAAATTCTATAATGTTGGACTTGGTACATGAGTAGAACTGCTGTGTGCTTTAAAATAATATTGTGTGTGCAGCAATGTTGTCATGAGGCTTTTGTTTGTTTCAGAATATTGAAATAGAAATAAATAGTAGTTTATCAAGGCTGCTTCAAATTTGCCACAATATGGCTGCACCTGCTGCTGCTCAAGGTAACGTGAATTGTATGTAAGTTTTTTAACTGCCATGTTTTTTTGCATACATTATATTACATCAGTTTTGTGAAGTTATTAATAAAAACATATAGTTCATCAATTTGTTTCACATGAAAAGCACTACTTTGTCGATGTTTTGCATTAATCCATGATCACCCAAAAGCATGTGGCCTTTGATACTGGTGGCACAGCTTAAAATCATTATAGATTCAACGGCTGGGACATGCCAGATTATTATCCTTTCAAGTTAGCAGTCAAGTTAAATTGGCTGATTTTGATTTTTGTTTGGGGTCAGATGATCTTGTTTTATTCTGCAAAAGCATAAAGGTCACATCAACTTGCTGCAGCGTATAAAAATTGATCAACACTTGCAACAATGATGGAAAATGTGCTTGTGAAAAATGTGAAAATGGAAAATGTGCTTATTAAACTGCAAAAAATCAACATTTTACAGTAATCATGCAAAATAGTTTTTATTAATTTAAACAACTGAATCATAGATTTTTGCTTGATTGGGAGGTGTAAAAACATGTTGTTCAGAAATTTGTATTTTAATGTTGCAATGTGTATTTGGTATCTGTATCTATATGCTTATTTTGGTCCTTTTTTGTGTTGGATTTTTAATGAAAAAAATTCCTGCTGAAACTTGTGAGAACTTGTTGGCATCATCAAGCAAGGAGGTCTAAATGGATTTTGCACAAACTTTTGTTTGTTCTTACCTACTTGAAAGGCAGCTATGTGACAATACACACTGACAAGCTAATAAGCCACAAGTTGAACCTTACAGTTGGGTTACACAATGACCCCTGCCAGAGATGAAATAAACTCAGCCAAACTGACAGACCAGGCAAAAAATGCACTGATGTTCAATTTCTACATTACATTCATGAAAATAAAATAAAATATATTAGAGATCAACCGACGGCCGATATTTGGGTTTTACCGATATATCGGTATCGGCCAAAACGGCCGATATTATCCCCCTCAATAGGAGTTGACAAAACGCTGTTATATTCCTCACACATCCAGACAACTTGCGCAAGAAAGCACAACGAAGCAAGTCAAGACAGTTATCTTACAACAACGCTAGCAGGTGCGGTTTCATAAACAAACAGACAAGATTAACCATGGAGCATGTGTCGGCTGTCGCAGCCGAAACATCGGGAAGTTTCGCAATGCTTGAAGCCACCATGTGCAGGTGTTGTGTACGAATAAACTCCCATTGTACTTTAGGAAGTTTTGGCAGCACGAAAAGTTTAACTGGTACTGGAGGTGCAGAAGTCCAATCGATGCCTAGTTTAGCGCAGATTAATTTAAAAAAGCTTTCATGAAAAATGAATTGCGTTATGTTGAGCAACATTTATGGCTTTATGAATATGATTACAAATGCAATTGTTACTCATTAGTGACGACAACTGTCGTTATGAAGCAGTAGCAAGTAGCATCTTGAAAGGATTTGCTTTTCTTAACTTCATGTAATAGGCTATAAGCGTGCGGGTTTATACTGTACGCAAACTAACTTATCACGTTGGCTGCCGGTCTACGGTATATTCGTACTTCGATTTTGGTCTAAAAAACAGTAGTTTTTGGTTGCCTTACCAACGCCTTAGCTCCTCCGTCGATTGCGCTAGAGAGCTGTTCAACGGCTCAAACGGATCAGCTAGTCTAGTAGATAGCATTCGAAAAAAATTTTTTTGGTTGGGGGTGCAGATTGTTTGTGACTGACATCATAAGTGAAGTAGTTTTAGGGTCATTTTGGCTCATGTTGCCTGGCCTAGGGCCCAACTACTAGGCCAAAGTGTTTTGCTGAAGTTTTTATTGGAAACTAGACTGAGTCTGAGTCTTTTGAGCCTTTGATCGACTTTCTAGCATTTCTGGTTCAAAAGTTATGATCTAAAATAAACAAATTAATTAATTAACTAATTAGCTAATTAGTCAAATATTTTTACTAACTTACATCACAACTTTTGAACCCGAAACCCCAGCAGGTCATCCAAAGTATCAAAAGACTCGGATTGTAGCCTAGTTTCTAGTAAAAACTTCAGCGAAATACTACCACCTAACGGTTGGCGCCCAGGGCCAGGCAAAG
>Ga0210059_1015261_pt1 | contig 11244 bp, 6 predicted proteins | sample Ectturendosymbi2_FD_188042 | JGI IMG/M metagenome (GOLD analysis project Ga0210059, IMG submission 188042) | Ecteinascidia turbinata endosymbiont from Florida, USA - Sample 2 (SPAdes) (version 2) | ecosystem: Host-associated > Tunicates > Ascidians > Unclassified | place: Key West, Florida... | reverse complement strand
GTGTTTTTGTGTTATTTTGGCCATCTTTGCCTGGTCCTGGGCGCTGTCCCAATGGGCCATTTTTTGGACTAAAAGTTAATTGAAAACTAGGGCAAAATCTACGTCTATAGAGCCCTTGATTGACTTTCTAGCATTTTGGGAGCGAAAATTATGCCTCATATAACCAAAAATTGACCAAAATTTTGCTCCCTCTAAACCCACTCTGAGGGGCATTTCTCCCCAGGCAATAACTCGCCGTCAGATTGAGCTAGAGAGCTGTTCAAACCCTCTAAAGATTCGTGAAGGTATGTAGCCTGCAATAAAAAAAAAACTTTTCAGTTTAGGATGTCTGTTTTCTTTAATGCTGATATGATGATAAGATGTTTTTTTTATCTTTTGCTGACGTCAGCATTTTTGCTCAACCTCCCTTTCAGACCCGCAGGAGCCATTGAAATGACATTAATTTTTTTTTAGTTTAGCTGTTTTTTGGATACATTTCGGGACTTTGAAGGGTCCGAATGGGTTTTGACGTTTCTGGTTCCAAGATTAGGGCCAAAAAACATTAAAATAAATTAAGGAAATCCCCCAAAAGTATTGAGAAAAGCCCCTTACCAATTAGCTGTTTTCAGCCTAACTTTTGAATCAGAAACGCTAGAAACTCAAGTAAGGGCTCTAAAAACGTGTATTCTCACCTAGAATCCTAAAATACTGCGAGTCGAAATATTGGCATGTGGGAATGAATGATGACATCATATAATTAACCAAAAAACATGCCCCTGTCATGATCCCATTGGCCCAAAACTCCCCAACCAAATTAAATTTTTTTTTTTTAATCTAAACTACACGACACCACTAGTCATTACAGGGTTTGAACAGCTCTTTAGCTTTACCTGCTGCCGAGTTATGGCTGGCCAAAGTTTGCCCTGAAAGGGTAAACTGTGCCTTTTCTCAAAAGTTTCAAATTAGGCAAAAAAATGGGTTTTTGACCCATAATTTTGGCTACAGATATGCAAGCAAGTCAATCAAAGGCTCTGTAGATGCAGATTTTGACCTAGTTTTCAACAAAACTTTCAGACAAAGGTGAACAAAATTGCTTCATTGACTCGGATTGTAGCCTAGTTTCCAGTAAAAACTTCAGCGAAATACTACTACCTAACGGTTGGCACCCAAGGCCAGGCAACGTGGGCCAAGGTGGCCAAAAAGTCCCTCCACTTATGACATCACTCACAGAAAACCCGCACCCCTCAGGCAAATAATTTTTTTTCGAGTGCAATCAACTAGACTGGCCGATCCGTTAGAGCCGTTGAACAGCTTTCTAGCACAATTGGCGGAGGAGCTAAGGCGTTGGTAAGGCAACTGAAAATTGCTGTTTTTTAGGCCGAAATCAAAGTACGAATATAACGTAGGCCGGCTCTATACGTGTCAACACTTAATTTTTGGAACACTTAATTTTTGCTCAACACTTAATTTTTGCTCAATTTTTTTTGGAAACAAGACTAGAATACTTTGGATGACCTTCTGAGGTCTTGGGTTCAAAAGTTATTATCTACAGTATACAAAATAATTGATTAATCCCATAATTAGAAACTTAATTTATTTTAGATCATAACTTCTAAACCAGAAACATTAGAAAGTCGATCAAAGGCTCAAAAGACTCAGATTCTAGCCTAGTTTCCAACAAATACTTCAGTGAAATACTTTGGTCCAGCGGTTGGGCCCTAGGCCAGGTAACACGAGCCAAAATGGCTACCTACTTATGACATCACTCACAAAAAAACCCAAAACCAAAAAAATTTTTTTTATTGCAGACTAGAAGATTTGCTGAATCCTTTGATGGCTTGAACAGCTCTCAATTGCAATCAGCAAAAGAGCTATGTTGTTGGTAAAGCAACTGAAAACTACTCGTTTTAGGCTGATTTCAGAGCACAAGTATATCATACCCTGGCAGACAGCATAGTGGATGCGTTTAGTTCTGCTGTGCCAATGATTTTCGGTTTGACTCTCACCTTGGCAACTTTTGTTTTGGTAATAGTGGTTGCATGTTTCATTTCATGGAACTACTTTTTCTTTACTTTTCTCAAAGTTTCCAAAGTTTAAAGGTTAGGCTTAGTGTTAAGGTTAGTGTTAAAGTTAGCGTTAAGGCTAGTGTCAAAGCTACTATTATGTTTTAGGTTTATGTTTAGTACATTTCTACCAAGCCTAACTGCACTCTCCTTGTCTGTGCATTACTGTCACGTTGCAGGCAGTGTATTAATAAGGTTTCAAATATCTAGATCCATAAGCATACCTGTAGCAACTGCCTTAGGTTTACAGTTTAGGTATAGGGTTTTGGTTTAATGGTTACTATTTACCTTTGTGGTATTAAGGTTTAGAAGTGGCCAGAGAACCATCCCGCATGACGCGGTTTGAATAAAGCAGTCAGTTTGTCACTCAAGCAATGTCGACCTGTTAGCATAACGGTTATGTTTTAACTCTACCAGTACCATGCCAATGGTTGTGGGTTTGCCGTTCATCATGACACCTTGCGTTTTCATAATATTGACTGCTTGCACGTTTGAATGCGTGGGGCCAGTTTCTCCTAATTTTTTTAAGTGCCCTGTAAAAGGCGAAGCTCCACAAATAGTGGAGCTTGGTTGCAGAGGTTTGATAACGTAACCGGAGTCGCTAAAACCGATATTTGCGTTGAGCAATGAGAACTAAACAGCAGTAAAATAATTGTACTGCAAAAGGTGATATTGTACTACAGCAAAAGAAGTCTATTTTTTGAAGTTAGACAATTTGAGTTCACAACGGTTCGGGGACAAAAAAATAGGTTTCTACTTTCAGTAGTTGTGAATGTAAAAAATTTTTAAACATCCCAAACTTCCATGCTTTTCATGTTTAGGAAAAACGCATCTAAGTTGCAATGATCTAAATTTTTCTTTTCTTTCCTTTAGCAACGCAACTTTTTTCCACTCCGGTTACATCATCAAACATCCGCAACCAAGCTCCGCTTTTTACAGGGCACCATTTTTTTCCAAACTTTCCAAACTTTTGCTTTAGGGATTAGCGTTAGATTAGTGTTAGCTAGATAAGGTTTTAGGTTTACCTTTTGCATTTACTAGTATGTTTTTACCAAGCCTACTATTGCATTCTTGTTGTGCTTTACTGTCATGATGTTGATGTTACATGAAGTGGTCGAATAAGGTGTAAAATTTAAAGATCCACAGGCAGTTCTGTAGCCACTGCCTTAGGGTTTAAGCTTACAGTTTACCTTTGATTTAACTTTGGGGTTAACAGTGTTGCAACCAGTGCAACAACAGTTTCACTTCATCTGACAAGGACAATTTGCTTACCCAAGTGTATCTTTTCACCATGTGACAATTTCTGACGGCAAAATAAACTCTGCCAACACACAAATATCATCAGAAAACAGCAAATGATTAAATGCATTTATGTTATTCGCCTTGCAACTGCTTCTGTGTTGTGGTTACTTTTCTCTGAATCTCTTAAGATTTTCTGTTTGAAATTAAACTATGAATTTGCCTGATTACCTCTCCCAATTTTTAATTTCGCGTCTTATTATATTGTGCATCATCAAATAAATGAAATTTATTGTGACAATCGAATACAATATACACATGGGCACATTAGGTGGGAGACACAAGGGACGTGTCCCTCTCACTTTTTCAGACAGTGATGATATAATTATGCCATGCCCCCCACATTTTTTTCTTTAGGTTTTGTAGCATATTGGTTTTACACCAAGCTGTCCCTCTCACATTTTACAATAAAATTGCACTTATGAATATAGCTACAGTACTGCAAAATAAATATTTTTACAAAAGTGGTGACATACACAGCAGGTTACAGATGATAACTAGCTCGTTGGTTGTTTGATGCCCTTGTACAAGGCAAGTTGTAATTTGAAAAGAAAGCACTAGGATATTTCGGTAGAATCGCCATTAATTCGGAAAGAAAGAATTGCCACTGAGTTTTGCTGAGCTGTTAATTCTTGCATTTGTTTTTCCCAGTTTACCGGCGAATCAAATGCCCTACCCTTTCCTAGTCCAAAAAATGAACCAAAAACACCAAAGGTTCAACAACATTTCGTGGGAACCAACAACTTCTAAAAAGGTCCAAATTTTGAAAACTCGGAACAAGATTCAGTGATGTGCCTCATCCGATAGCGCTGGTGGGTTCTACCGGTACCAGCCTAACCCGACCACACGATCCAACCAAGGTCACCCACGCTGCTCTACGGTAATACAAGTCAATGGTTTATTCCACGGTTGGGCAGGAATATTACGGCCGACTGGATTTCGACAGCGGCATTTTTTCAAATTGCTAGCTGTCAAGTCACGAGTCGAATTAAAGGTCTTCAAGACAGTCATTGGCATCGTAAAGATTTCTTCCAAGGCGGGGCAACAGTGGTACTCGAAACCAGTGATGTGCCCGATTCACATTTTTTTGAGTCAGAGTCACAGGCCCTTCGAGTCAGAGTCATCAAAATTTTTTTCGAGTCATGATTGGGCCGAGTCGAGTCAGAATCTTGTCACAAGAATTGTCGAGATGCTTCGAAGCATTGGTTTGCAAGCACAAATCACTAAAGAATTACATGAAATTTAGCATTTTTCTTACGTTTTTTTGCTACAGAATTGCCACCAACATGCTAAAATATAGTGTCCAATGTTGCTTCAACACTTTTGCTACCAGGTTATTTAGATCTTTTTGGTGAAAACAGTTTCAATTTCACTTCTCTCCTTCACTCTAAGTCATATTCACTGTAGCTTCCTGACTGACAATCAGGTCCACATCAAGAGAACAACCACAAAATTCGATAATGCACGTTACCAACTTTAATGAACCCACGGAACGAGATCCACAGAAGGTTGTCAACAGAACGTGATAAACGAAAATTATAGAACCAGCCTTGTGCTGTGAGGACCTTATGTCCTGTATCAGAACTGTCAGAATCAGCCTTATGCTGTGACAGCCTTGTGCTGCAAGATTCAAACACCTTATGTCTTTACGAAACAGCCCTATGCTGTGGCAGCCTTGTGCTGCAAGAATCAAGACCTTATGTCTTACGAAACAACCTTATGCTGTGGCAGCCTTTTGCTGCAGATACGAAAAGACCCTTTGTCTTTCTCTTACGGACCAACTTTCACGGTCCTGGTAATGCTAAGAATAGAGAGTGCCTTGGCTTTCTCCACTACTTAAAGAACAACGCAACTCGTTGGCCAAGGAATGCGTAACGAGGCAAAAGTCAAAAACGCGGCCCGGGAATCACTCCAGGCCCGATCATTACTCGAGGCCCAATTAAGGGGAAACGTGGTGTAGGGACAACACGCAAACAAAAATATGCAGCGATTCTGTGAACTTTACATTCACAAGTCTAAACTAACGTTGCTGCACAAAATATATCTCCTTGTCCTTCACATGCTGAAAAAATGGCCCGAGATGAACATGGACTTGGATTTAAATCTTGCCGCATTCTAGTAGTTTAATAGATTTGGATTCATTTCTGCTTAACCAGATTTGGATTGGATTTGATAATATTATTTTTAACCCCTTCGCAACTTTCGGTTTAGTTTCGGGGGTGCAGATTGCTGTATTGAAAAGTTTGGTTCAGTGGACTTTTCAATATTCGTACAGATTGTACATTATGTTTGCTTAAATATTGAGCCTTGACTATGACCAGTAGGCCTAAAACACATTTTTTTATGTATCATGTCATCAAAGTTACAGAATTAGTCTGACTTTCATTGAACCAGTCCGTTTCTTGAATCATCATTGTTATACATAACATAATACCTAGGTTATAGGCCTACCTCACAACATTCAGCACAGTTCATCATTGTTTTTATATGCGTTGCGCAGTTATAAAATGAAGTCGTTTGTGTTGTATTCCTATGAAACGAGTCGTTTGTGTTTTCTTCTGGTATGATATCTTACACGCTTTGTCGCTATTACTGAGCTAGACAGAGCTCCTCATTCTATTGCTGCTAATCAGTGGTGGGATTCAAAATTTTTAAGAACAGGTTCTCTCACTCCAGGACTCGTTAACAACAGGTTCTCTCATTACCGCAGTCCCCAGAAGAATACCATGCTGTTTGGACCGATATAAGTGCAAAGGTTGATCTTTGTGTTGCCACGTGGTACAGTCTAGCAGGGGAAATCATTTATTTTAGTTATTTTCCCAAAATTTAGTCTTGTTTTTCGACAAAGTTCGTAACAGGTCTGTGAGAGGTTTGCCAAAATAAGTTAGTGTTGCAGTTGACTGCATCGCCTTGAACTACTGAGGCAAGCACAAGCGAAAGATGGCAATTCTGGGCATTAAGTAACAGGAAAGCAACCAGCAGCAATAGAGCTCCCTCACTAAGTTCACTCTACAACTACTTGCACTATCATTATCGAGGTTGCACTATCATTATAAAGGGATAAGAGAATTACAATAATTCGCTTGTGGTGACTATCACAGTGACTTGTTTCTCATGGGCACCATCTAGCGGTGACATTTGTTTACATGTGGCGCCATCTTCTGGCCGCGACTTCACTTCCCTCTCCATTGGCTTGAAGTTCTATCACTTATCATCCACACTTCAACTCTCAATTTACAAGTTCGACCATTACCCTATGGTTCAAGACGATCTTCAACGGAGGATGTTGCTGAGAGGGGCTTACGGCCTTTCTTTCAGGTCCCTTATCGGGCGTTATTTGTTGCAGTTGACTGCATCGCCTTGAACTACTGAGGCAAGCACAAGCGAAAGATGGCAATTCGGGGCATTAACTAACAAGAAAGCAACCAGCAGCAATAGAGCTCCCTCGTTGAGTTCACTCTAGTACTACTGGGTTGCACTATCAATATATAGGGATAAGAGAATTACGATAATTTGCTTGTGGTGACTATCACAGTGACTTGTTACTTATGGGCACCATCTAGCGGTAACCATTTATTTACATGTGGCGCCATCTTCTGGCCAGCACATTAGCCTATAAGTAAAAGATGTGCATGAGGAAATCTTCAGAAGCCTTGACTTAGGCCAAAAACCGGTTCTCGGGATTAAAGAAATTCCAAGAACAGGTTCTTACGAACCCGTCGAATCCCATCACTGCTGATGATATTGATTACTTTGAAATCTTTGCAGTGTCAAATGGTAGAGCATAAGTTAAATTCAATTAGTTACCAAAGTATTTCTTTGTGTTTGAATCTTTGAGTTGGATTACATATGGGCCTACCGTAATAATAATAATACAAGGAGAAAGTGGCCTCCTTCATAAATCTGGATGACCCACCAACATGGGGTGTACAAATATAAGTGAAACTATGCCGGCTCAGACGTCTACCGGATCAACAAAGTCTGTGTCAGAAGTTGCACTCTCAGGACGTACTGGTGAGAAGTCAGCTACTGGAGGTAACACAACCATCCAACGCAGGAAGTGGACACGCCAAGATGCCAAGGAAGTCATGACCTGATACTTCCTCAGCGATCCAACCACACGGGGGTACAGAAGAAGAAGGCACACAATCTGGAAAACAACGTAATCCACGTTGGAACACCACTGAACAACGACTATTGGACCAAAAGCGAGTCATAAACTCCACTTCAGTTCTCCGTGACGTATTCTCCATACTTCTTCAGTTCTCCATACTTCTTTTGAGCTAGTTGTTCAAACCACTGTTTGGCCGCACTAGATCTCGGGGCAGGTGTTGAGCAGCCATTCGATTGTCTCACCGTCCATAACCGCCAAGCCGTGCAGTCTGTGGGGAGGTCGATACATTGCAGGACAACATGGCCAACGGTTTGTTCTTCTGCGCCACACTCACAGGCCACAGAGGAGGCCATGCCCCATTTGTACAAGCAAGAGCGGAAACGCCCGACATTGGTGTGGAGGCGGTTAAGCCGGACCCAAGCTGTTCTTAGGAGCGTCATTCCAAAGGGTGGGTGCCGGTGTCATGGATGAACGTGTAGAGTCGTGTGGGGTTGTCCACCCACTCCACGTTCCATTGGCGATCCGCCAGTCCACCACATGTAAGTTGTCAGATAAACAGATGAGTTGTTGTACATTGGGTACACATAGGTGTCTCAATTTGAGGCGCCGTGCATTTGCACTCGATGGACGGGCGAGCGCTGAGTAGAGCAGATGTCCAGGCTCCAAGGCACGGCATGCTAGAAACAGTGTGGCTCCATTGCGACGAAGCTCAGCAGGTTGGATGCCTGCAAGGATGGGAAGGTTGTCCGCTGGTGTAGGACGCAGGCATCCAGTCACAAGTGGCAAGGCATCGTTGATGGCAGGGTCAATAAGGCGGATATGAGCAACGCAACACCAGACAGGAGCGCAGTATTCTGCGTGGCTGTTCACAACATTGTTGCTCCAACACCCCAACTAGAGGCAGCAAGTCGCCTCAAGAGCGTGACGTGTGATGTCAGCTTCAGTGATTCAAGTCGTCGGCGATATGTGAGCAACCTGTCCAACATTACTCCGAGGCATTTGGGCTTGGGGCAGAAGGGCAAGATTTCATTGTTGTAGTTGACTCTTAGCTCATGTTTAGCTTCCTTGTTGTTAAAGTGGAAGGCTGCCGACACCGTTTTTGTAGTGCTGAGCTTTAGTTTCCACGTCTGGAGCTGTTCACCTACGTTTGTCATGTCCTTGCTCAGCACACCTTCCACTGCCCACCAATCTCTATCAACATGCATGATTGTTATATCATCAGCATATGCATACTTTCTGGAGACGGTGGTTGGCTGATGAGAGATGTCGATGTTGAAGAGAAGGGGTGCCAAGCAGTAGCGGATACAGGCCAATTTGGTGGGGGGGATGCGACATCGATTTGCAGTGAACCCAATGCTTCGCAGGACCCTATTGCATAAACCAATCACTTCCACACACGTACATTTACGAGGAAAGAAGTCTAAGCTTGGTTTAGAAGCTTGAGTGATAAAATTGGTCAAACTTTAACACTGCACCTCTATGGAACCAACAAGCAATGTGGCACACAACAACCATACGACGCAGTCACTGGCGTCAGCCCGGGTACATCAAGGACTCGAGATAAGCAATTCATGCGACGGCGTAATACTTATTCTTATTGTAGGTTACGTTTGTTACATCACAATTACCGGTGGCAGTAGCCGGCATAGTGCAAGTGTTGTTTGACTTGTATGTTAATTGCCGCAAGTGAGCGTAGTCACTTGGATGTGGTTTCGATCAGTGCTCTTCAAATGGGGAACCTTACAGTTTTTAATTGTCATTTGGAATAGTCTGCAACACCCATAGTACTAATTTGTGTATAACATTTGTTATTGCAGGTAATTTTGATGAAATAACAACAAAAAGCGGGTTGGTTCTGTTTATATTGAAATCGAAATTAAGAGAACGGAAAGAAACAAACAATTTGTAATGCGTGAAAGCACGAAAGTAACGAAAAAAATGAAAGCGAGAAAGCACGATCATTCACGGACGTCAGCAGAAATTTTTCCAGGGGGGGCGAGGTCAACATTTTCTTTATCATTTTCAAATTGCTGACGATCAGTGCTCCCTCTAAGATAATTTTACACTGAGCAAATATTTGTTTTAGTGAGCATGATTATTTTAGGGCAGAGCAAGTAGAGTTTTCAATGAATTACAAACTTTATTAATTATTTAATAAATATACAATCTTATGAAAATACGAACAAAATACACATTTCATTCAAAATAGCTTTGTGTTTGCGTGCTTTTCCATTGCTTTGGAATGTTACATGTGTGCGAGAATGAGATTTCACTGCGCAACGGTTCTGATGGTCCTGGGCATTTGTGTCCCTTAGAGGGAACATTGCTGACGATGCAATGCAAATGGACGTTCACAAACTGTTTATCCTTTCTACTCTACTAAGAAAATGCCCCATGTTACGGTAACAATCACAAAAAACGCTTCGTTGGCAGCAATAGCCAGGTATATTAGTATTATGACAATTTACACAGTAGGTTATCTGCAGATTTTCAACCCAGGGCATTTCTTTTCAAGTAAGCATTGCCATGATCTGTAAAGAAAAAAGCATTGGATTGCCATGGTTTTCAACGAAACCAAAAATTATGACTTCACTTACTAAGCAAGCAAGCTGATATATTCAACTGAACATGTTTTTGAAAATTTCGGGGGGAATTGCCCGGTTGCTCCTCCCCCTGATTGTGGGATCTGCTAGCAAGACTTGTGAGCATCACTTAGAATCAAGAGCTGTAAACGACTGGGATCTCGTCCAAAGCGATCAATAAAATCTTGCTACACAAACCGGACAATTAAGTAGACCTGTATGTTGACACGACTACGGACAAACTTACTAGACTTAAAACACCACGCAGGTTTTGCAAAATTGACCAGATAAATTATGAAAACTCGGCACAGCAAACATGGCTTTGCACTCGGTATTCACTCAGATGTCGTCAGAAGTAAACCTTAACGATTAAGACATATATTCCCAAAAGCCTGCACAGATGCATTCTAACAAGCCACGTAATTTTATACTGAATGAAAACAAGCCTGCGTAAGTGTAGTTTGAAACTCCGGCGCATTGGCCACACTCGCACTAATAATGGATTTTCAAACTTGTGGAAGCACTGCTATAACTCACTCATACTTCTTTTCACAAAGTACAAATGTACGTGGCTTACCGCTATCAGCATGTCACTGTCTCGATGCATTACCTGCCACGAACAGTCTCATGCAACAAAACGCCTGCTACCGTGATCTAAAGTGAACTTTTTAAGATTTGTTGCATGTTATTGTTACGCAATAAACACCAACAGTAGAACAATCCGCTCGCGACTTTCGCAACCAACCTCTGCAGGCAAACGAGGGTACATGAGTGAACTGCAAGCTCATCACTGCATGACACTATATCTGTGAACCTGAGTCTTGTGCAGTGTGAGTTTCATGCCGGCAAAAAAAACTGTTATTGCAAGAATCAAATCAATTGATCGGAATTAAGATGCCGACTTCAGGTTTTTCCAGAAATTTTTGGATCTTAATCCCAATTTCCAGGGGGGAAATGCCCGTTTTGCCCCTCCTGCGGACGCCCAAGCGCTCATTGACTGTGTTATAACAGGTTCCACAAACAAGGCCAGCTCATCTAATGAAAAGAAGAAACGTTTTTGACTAATTGTTAGCATAAGTGAATTTTAAACACCTTTAGCGATTAAGTAATGTGCAGAACAAAAATATTTTTGGCGATGATTTTCAATGAAATTAAGTGTCATGTCAACACCTCTTTAGGTCTGGTGGGGGGATGCATTCCCTGAATC
>Ga0210059_1015260_pt1 | contig 11245 bp, 7 predicted proteins | sample Ectturendosymbi2_FD_188042 | JGI IMG/M metagenome (GOLD analysis project Ga0210059, IMG submission 188042) | Ecteinascidia turbinata endosymbiont from Florida, USA - Sample 2 (SPAdes) (version 2) | ecosystem: Host-associated > Tunicates > Ascidians > Unclassified | place: Key West, Florida... | reverse complement strand
ACAAAATACACATTTCATTCTAATAGCTTCTTGTTTGTGTGCTTTTCCATTGCTTTGGAATGTTGCGAGTGCGTGAAATTGAGATTTCACTGCACAATAGTTCTGGTGGTCCTGAGTATTTGCGCACCTTAGAGAAACATTGCTGGCAATGCAGCGCAAATGAACGTTCACAAAACGACTTATCCTACACTACAAAGAAAATGTCCCATGTTAGGGTAGCAATCACAAAAAACGCTTGGTTGGGAGTAACAGCCAGATATATATTAGTATTACGACAATTTTCCCAGCAGGCTATCTGCAGGTTTTCAACGCAGGGAATTTCTTTTCAAGTAAGAATCGCCATGATTTGTAAAGAAAGAAGCATTGGATTGCCATGGTTTTCAACGAAACCACAAATTATGACTTTATTTGCTTAGCAAGCAGGGCCGCACCCAGCTGATATTTTCAACTGAACTAACAATTGAACATGTTTTTGAAAATTGCGGGGCGGAATTGTCCGGTTGCTCTCCCCCTGATTGCGGGATCTGCTAGCAAGACTTGTCAGCATCACTTAGAAACAAGACTGCAAACGTCTGGGATTTCGTCCAAAGCGATCAATAAAACCTTGCTACACAAACCGGACAATTTAGTAAACCTGATTGTTGACAGAACTACGGACAAATTTATTAGAATTAGAACACCACGCAGGTTTTGCAAAATTGAGCAGATGAATTATGAAAACTCGACACAGCAACTATAGCTTTGCACTCAGTATTCACTCAGATGTCAGAACCAAACCTTAACAGTTAAGACGTATTCCCACAAGCCTGCATCGATGTATTCTAACAAGCCACGTAATTTCATACTGCGTGAAAAGAAGCCTGCATAAGCGTAGTTTGACACTCCGCCACATTGGTACACTCGCACTAATAATGGATTTTTCAAACTTGTGGTTGCACTGCTATAAACTCACTCATGCTTCTTTTCACAAAGTATAAATGTACGTGGCTTACCGCTATCAGCATGTCACTGTCTCGCTGCATTACTTGTCAAGATGCGTGCGTTCAACAGTCTCATGCCACAAAACGCCTGCTACCGGGATATAAAGTGAACCTTTGCAGGTTTGTTGCCAAGTTATTGTTACGCAACGAAGACCAACAGTAGAACAATCCGCTCGCGACTTTCGTAACCAACCTCTGCAGGTAAAGAAGGTGACATGAGTGAACTGCAAACTCATCACTGCATGACACTATAACTGTGAACCTGACTCTTGTGCAGTGTGAGTTTCATACAGGCAAAAAACTGTCATTGCAAGAATCAAATTAGAAAATTGGAATGAAGATGCCGACTTCAGTTTTTTCCAGAAATGTTTAGTTTTTAATCCCAATTTCCAGGGAGGGACAAATGCCCGTTTCCCCCCTGCGGACGCCCATGCGATCATTGACTATTTTAAATCAGGTTCCACAAAGTAAGGCCAGCTCATCTCATGAAATGAAGAAACGTTTTTGACTAATTTTTTGCATCTTTAGCGATTAAGTAATGTGCAGTGCAAAAATATTTTTTGCGATAATTTTCAATGAAAACAAGTGTCATGTCAACACCTCTTTAACTCTGACGGGGGGGATGCATCCCCCACCTGTGTCCGCACCTGGTCATACGCAATCTTTGCATGCATGACTTTCTGAAATTCCACCATAATTATGATGCATACATGGGCGTACAAAAGGAACGACAAAGTACATTTTTAACTGCATTTGAACATCGGGAGAAGAGGCTCGCAGCTTGTTTGCTGCACAATATTTTTATCGCAGTTGTCTCTTAATGTCTTCGTCATCTGAGAGCTCAGTATCCAGTACAGCTCCCAGATATTTCTATTGGTTAACAGATTTTAGATTTTTACCACCCATGTGTCAGTAATATGGGGTGACTGTGCTTTTTGCACTCTTAGCCTTAAATGTCATACAAACAGTTTTGCTGTAGTTGAAATATTTCCATGTGATTCTGCATAAGCCTGACACACAGATAAAAGTTCTCTTCGCAACATGTCCGAAAATAAGAACTTTTCAGTTTTGATCAAGATGCAGACCGAGCGATCAGGACAGAGTAAAAATTAGTGACTACTGTACGTTTCCTCTGAGTTGTGTGAAAGTTTTTAGAAGCAGGTTTAGGGCTATGAGCTTTCAGGACTTGCACGGGTTGCAAAAGTTAGGATCTTGTAAAGCGTCATTTGGAGCCAAAGTGGTCTAGTAGGTAGGTGCGTTCAACACTTGACTAGCACTCATATGACACTTTACCAAACCTTTTTCCCAAGCAGTGGTACTGGGATCAACCCAGAAAACCACTAAAACGTGAAACAGTCCTCACCGTAAACTTAGTCAAAACTATCAGGTTTCGAAGCGAAAATGCAGCTAAACAACGCTTTTTTAAGAAATGTACTACGTTAATCATGGTGATGCGCTTTGCCCCTAACAAAAATAATAATCAAAAGGTCGTAGAAAAACAAGCGGTTTGACGAGGCACTAACTGCTATGTCAAGATATCTCTTATCAATTTGAAAGTTCCAGCAATTTGCACGGTTTAACAGTATCCTAATGTTATAAAGTTTCATGAAGGCAAATAGAGGCCTGTCTAAGACAAAATAGTACACGAACAAATAGAAAAAAATGCCTTAAAAATACGAACATTTTAAACTATTTCCCAAGTTGACATTTCCAGCATATTTGTGGTTGAATACCAATCATTTACGAAATTTTCGATCAGATAACCTGTCTCAAGATAAATCTTGCAAGAAGATAATTAACAAGCAAGACAAAGAAAAATGCAAATAAGATTTCTTAAAAATGATTAGACAATAAAATTGCATCTTTATTCTTTGAAAGTTTCTACAAATATCAAAATATCAAAATTGCCATGCAATATTTTGAAAATTTCGGGGGGGAAATGCCCCAAATGCCCCCCCTGGTTGCGCGCCTGACTAGGCGTAATTACGTTGATGAAAAAATCCTCACACTAACTATATAGTCGGGTACGCGTGACCCGAAATCACAATCTTTCCACACTGCAAAATTTAATCTTTCTACACTGCAAAATTTAATCTTTCTACACTGCAAAAGTCTAAAAGAGCGAGTGCGACCGCTGGCGCACCTATCAGCACGTCGCACAAAAAAATGAAGCTACTGATGCGTGGAAAGCGCTCCGACGCGTCCTTACATACGTAACACGTGGTCGCCGCACTTGCCTTGGGTTTGTGGAACCCACAATAGGAATCCAGGGTTAAAAATGGTAGCTTTCCTTGCATGGAATGCGACAATATAAATTTTTGGCTTTCGTAATTGATAACTTTTTCTAAAAAAATGCAGTTCGTATCAACCAATAACTTTTTTCAAAAAATATTTAAGTTATCTCGGAACATTTCGCGGCCCACCGGTTGAGAAGCGCTGCTTTAGGCTTTATGATACCTTCACGTGATTTTAACGCATTAACTCATGTACTATACAAGGCCTCAAAGCTTACGTGTAGACAGTATCTTCATTTTTTCTCTGGAGTACTTTTCCAGTCTTATAGAATATCTCAGATTGCTCGATCGTTTCCAGCAGCGGTTTTCCATTTGTTTCAGGGAAAATGAATGACAGTAATCCAGCAACAACAGCTTAGGAAACAAAATCGTCTAAATTTTTTTCTACTGCACAGTTTGAAACTTCGAGTGTAATTTTGAATCCTTGTCAGAACGTGCTTTCTAAAATTACTCGATGTATGTTTTTTGCACAAACTAAGCCAAAACCCTTTAACCAAAGCTTGCTTCTTTCAAAATAGGGGAATTAAATTAAATCATTTCAGCCGTTTGTTGGCCTAAAATGTTTAACATTTTGTTGGGGCATTCAGTAAAAAACTACAAGACAGAAAATGATTTTGAGTTCTCCATCGGATATTTGGCCGAACAATCTTTGTATTGAGTTGAAGTCATAGAGAAATATTTGTGCGGAAAACAAAGCTGTGAAATTAAACTTCTTGAATCTTTGCACCCTTCCCAAATTTAAAAAGAGAAAAGCAAAACGTGGACCGCACACTAGGCAAAACGAAGCAACTGAAAACATGGTCTCCGCGCTACAGCGCGAAACTTCGACTGGTGAAAATGAGCTACGAGCACCTGGTCTGTGCACGAGTAGTCGAGTACACATGCAAGGAAGCTCACTTGGCGCAATAACAGGTTGACACAGCACACAAGCCAGCCCGCACTTACAGAAAACAATCACGAGTTATGAAATACCAATTCGTAACGCGAATAGCCGCATTTTGCAGATATGCAAGTCTTACATTAGGGTTTTTTATGTATACATCAGTCAAATTTTTTGTAAAACGAGAGGTCATCATACGCAGACATACTCTCAAAGAAACGTAGCTGTTCCATCCTTTATATTCTGCGACGAGATTTTATTAAAAAAGCTTTTTGTCTGTAACAGAAAAGTCTACACCTTTTGCTATCACTAGTTCTTTTCAAATCTTCCTGAACGATGTCGAAACTGCTTAAAACACCAAATAGCTGTCAAAAAAGAATGAAAGAATTGAGGTTTGGATCTCAAAAGCAGACTCGAGTAATTTATGTACGTGAAGTTTCGTGCGTGAACAATATGCATTTGCAAGTATTTAAAGATATAAAATGATCCAAAATTATGTCAGGTAGTAAGTTTGATTAATACAGCGAAACATGTGAACTGATTAAAATAAACCAGGAAAATTTTGAAACAATAGTGCAAAAACCGAAATTGTGATTTAAAATGTAGAAACAATAAAAACTTCTCAACGTTGTGATAACTAAACAATTATATTTTCCACGAAAAATAGCCCATTTCCTGTCATGTGCACGCTACAGCAGTGCCCAACTGGGCAAACTTGTTTCATAAATGGCCGGTTCAACCACCAGGGGCTATAAAGCAATCTTGTACTGAGCACGCAAAAACCCCTGAAAAATCAACGCAATAAGACAAAACTTATGGCATCACAAGATCACTCACGCATCAGTACGGGTTAGTTACTTGAATGCTTTGGTTCAAAGCAATTTGATCTTTTACATTTTGTTTTACTATCGTAAGTTTTTACAATCCTTCCTTCAAGATTCAAATAGAGTTATTGTCAAATAGAGTTATTGAAGGCAGTCCTGATTTCCATTGTTACTTTTACGCATGATCCTATAGTTGCTAATAACATCATTACATGGGATTTGAATTTTTGAAAAACATCACAAAATTTTATGAAATACAGTATGCTTTTCGCTTGAGAAAATTACTTGGAAAAATGTGTTGGTTTGGGAAATTACTTAAGGAATCTTAAAAAAAATATATTACTACTTCATTTATTCCCAATAAATTTCTGGAACAAGTACCTGAGGCAATGTTAAAAAACTATTAAAAACAACCAAATCATAATTTTTACAAGAAATTATTAAAGATAATGGAGACAAAACGTGTAAAGACGGACAGTAACCAAACGGAAAAGTCGTAGAACATCTTAAAAATAGAAAACGGTTAGATAATTACAATTATAAAAACGTACGCAGAGACATGATGGAAAGCGTTTCAAATACTTTAGGTATGCTTTGTGTTTTCTTTGAAGCATGTCATAGGCTGCACACGATACGAAATTGCGCAAGGATTGTATATAACAGTGTATACACAACTAAAGGGAGGTAAACACAACTTCATATCTGAACACTTACCTTTTTCTAGCTTTCCCAGAACTTCCAAACCACAGTGATCAAGTAGATAACAGGCTTAAATTGCGAAATGCCGGAAATGCTTAACATAGAGACTTTTTCCCGCTTGTTTATGAGTGCAATCAGGGAAAAAAAGGTGTTGTGAACTAAAGTAATCAATGCTGTGGTAACAATCAGGTTTCTTTTTTAGCAGGTAGTTGTTTTATTACTGTCAAGAGTTTTTCATTTTATCTTGACTAGTGTAAGCCATATTTTCTGGGGAAAAGACTTAACAAAAACTTTTCTAAAATTTTCTAAAACATCTATTCTGGTCTTATGCCTTGACTTTTTTAGGCGCTAGCTAAAGGTTTGCTCGTTTCTGCTCATCATTCATTTCTGGCAATCCAAACCTTTGTTTCATTCAAACAGCACGCAGTTAATTTTTCATGCCCGTGCTTGCCTGAAACACGACTGTACTCTTAATTTTGTTGGTTCGTAAAAGTTGTTTCTTTTAGGTAATGGACAATTATCAGGAAAGCATCTTGCACATCAGGTTTTGATTTAATAGACAAGCGCGTGAAAGAACTGGAGCTGGGATACATTGCCGAACCCCTCTTATTGATAAGGGATTTTAAAAAACTTACCGCAAATACCAAACACGACGTTTGGCAACCACGATAAAGCGTCCTGGGCAACTATGAGATAAGGCGCAGCAATTCCACCGATCCGGGCGCAAACAGACGATACGCCGAAAGCGTTGCTCCTGTACGTGTAGCAGTAAACTAGTCATCCAAGATTCGTATTATGCATAAATACAAAAAACACAGTTGACGAACACAGTGCATACGATGTATTTCCATCAGGTTTCATCTTTTATTGTTTCGCAAAACAACTTTTACAATTTCTGTAAACATTAAAGCCTGCCTTAGACACATGCCATCTTTGATTTGTTTCTACATGAAATGAAAAATATCTCGTAACGCTTTTCCTCAATTGAAAACCAAATTTATTAAAATTCACCTCGATACTCCTGTGCGAGGTATTGCAAACTTGTTTCAATATAAAATTACTTTTTGTTTTAATTTGAAACAATGTAAATGCATGGTTTTTAAAACGCTAGACGTTTAAACATTAAATCCTGGGGTAGTTATAAGACTGCTTTGACATAAATCTGCTTCGAATGAACAACAGCCTGTACGATGTTTCCTAATTCTAAGCCACATTAATAAACCCATTAGCCTAATCAGTGTTTCTGTGCGAGTTTTTACAAACTTGTTTCACCCTGAAATTTTACCTTTGCTTTTATTTTAAACTATGTACATGCAGATTTTGCATGTAGATTTGTTAGCTGCTTGTTTTCGTGGTTTACGTAGAGTACAATGACAACGCATCTTATTTTTCCTTGCTTCGCATTTTCAACAGTTTTTCAAAATTCCGTGAAAAAACTTCCTTGTTTTCATCAACCAATCGCACAAATTTTCGAAAAAGATTTTCCAGTCGTTTGCAACGTCTGTAAAAGATACTCACAAGCAAAGGTATAACCACGATGGGTTTAAAAATGTGAAAAAAACGGATAGTTTGCTCAAGTCTAAGCCACTATTTTTTACACGAAATGTCCCTATTAAAGAAATGCTGTGTTTTCTATTATGCTATGGCGTAGACCTACCACACAGGGTCTAAAAGCAGTGCATTTGACCTCCTGAAATGTTTAAAAATCGCAGTTTGTTGAGAAAAAATTCGCAAAGTGAGATGAAACCAGGACAATTCGCTGAATCACTCCTGACATAAGTTTATGAAAAGTTGCAAAGGAAACGTGGTTATTTTAGCTTGTTCAACTTTTGCCGGAACAAACAAGAAAATTTAAGAAAATTACAAATTTTCGACAAAACATGTTTTGAGCTAAGTTGTTGGTTCATGAGTAAACACATGTTGAGCGAAGCCGTTTTTTGTCGATCCAAAAAATTTTATGTTCCTCAAGAAATTACGGTTTGGCACTGTTGTGTCCGGCAGTCAAGTTTAAAGATCATCTTGGTACATCATACACGTGAAAAAAGGAAATTTACGCATAAATATTTATTAACCTAAGGAAGGGTTGCATCCAAAAAGCAAGTCTATTTTCACTTTGCAAGGGCATCATCTACGTTCTCAATAATGATTATCTCACCTGACCACTGTTGGAAAGATTTCACTGGTAAAGTTGTAGATTACTGCAAACGAGCCAGAAATCCCAAATTTTGCCACAAAAGCGAACACAAGTCCAAGCGTAATCAAAGCTGACAAAAGAACAGGAAGAATCATTATTGGTAGTAAAAGTTGTACTAAAAGAAGTGCATATAATGTATTGCATACACAAGGATGCTGAACACAAATACTTTGATTTTGTTAAAGACATATTGCATATATGCGGATACATGGTGATTCATATGCCTAGAACAACGCAAAACAGGCTCCAACCAGACATGCTTTCACAATATATCAAAACATTGTTTAACCAAATTACACTTTTTGCTCTTAGTGCAATCGTCATTGTCTCCAATGAAAACCTTCATAATATGCTTACAGTGTAAGAACAGGTTTTTAATGAACACACATGGCTTAAGTCATTACAGCAAATAATTGTCGAAGTACACGATTGTGAGAAGTTTATTTTTGTTTTGTTCTTGCATATGAACAAAGAAGCCATCATAATAATCGCATGGTTCTATCTCAAGCGGAAACGTTTTCAGTCCTAATTGTTGCAAAGTAGATTTGTGCTCATTTGAACCTACATTGATTGTCACCCGAGTATTCGTTAACAATCGCACTTGCTAGAAGACCTATTCCAGCCAATAAAAACATGAAACATAGCATAAACTTTCTTCCGATCCTATCCATCACAAGAATGCAGAAAGCGTAAGATGCTATCTCGAACACTCCATCTGCAAACAAGTTATACAAAGTATTGATCCATTGGACCATTGGTTGAGACGTTCGGTTTATTTCAACAAACTACGTTTATTAGTTTAATATCTAAATGCGATCTCGCTTTTGCAATTGAAGAAGTTGATAGCCAGTACACTGGTGGTCATGTAGACTCAGGACAATAAGACGGGTAGCACATCCCCAATCTACTGCACAATGGTTCGGCGACTTCGTGGCATCCTCTTTAGTGGGACATAAAAGCAGTACATCACATTCAGAGTAAAATTCACCGAATTTACATGTCCTACTGTCAACTTTCTCGTGGTCAACTTGAGTATGATTTAATTCCTGGAAAGCAATTCAAAACATAACTATAGATTAAGTTCATCGCTGCATGACATTTCCATGATCAAACAGTTTTAAACACGACTCTATAGGATTGCGTCAACTGCAGAAATCAAGTGACAATATCATAATAGTTCATCAGCGTTTGCTAGTGGTCTACATTGACACACCTATCAAAATCAAATGTAAGACGGCAGTAGAAGTTTATTAAAATCTTAATATCGTACTGAGAGTATTGTTGAGAAATATGTCTCCCGCCAGAGATCCAGCGTTTAATGAAATTCCATAGTACACAAAACTATTCACGAACCTGCAAAAGCACAAGCAACATAAGTCGACGAATTTTGACAAAAATGCATTTGTAAAAACATAACTTGAAATTGCATAAGTTGAAATAAAAAGTTGTGAAGATAATCGCTGAAAATTAATGAAAAAGCCAATCGATTGCCCAACTTTTGTAGCAACATCACATAACAGGGGTGGCCAAACCTGCTCTATGTATGAACCTCATATCGTAAAACCCAAGTTACAAAGAACCGCAACATAAAAATCTAAAAGCACGAATTTATTTGCAATCTATGCTTCTGTGACATCATAATCATTTTTGGAACAACTTGCAAAAGTAATACTGTACGACACGCTAGCTGCCAGAGTAACATTTTACAGTATTGCTACAGTTTGCAATACAAATAAAAACAAAAAGCAAATCTATAAATTTTCGGAAAGCTCAAAGAGCGGCATGCAAAGGTTCGAAGACACGCATGCAGCTCACGAGTCGCGGTTTGGCCACTCCTGTCATGTAAACATGAATAGGCTGCAAAAGAAATATACAGACAATCCCCTACAAATACAGTTTTTATTTTAATGTCACAAAGAATAGACTTCACGTTTGCACAATTATTTTTTATAAATACTTATTAGATTCATGCGCTTATTGTTTGAAGTTAAGATGCGGGAAATGTTATATAATAATCATATTATTTTACTGGGGAGACAAAAATCTCAAAAAATTTTAAGCGAAGGATTGAAGTTGACTAAATATGTTTTCAACCAAAGTTTATATAATTTGATTGGGAGTATTCTAACAAGCATTTCAAAACAATGTTCGATTTAAGGCAAAAAATTAATTGAAGTATCAACAAAAATTGTTGGCCTTGCCAGCTAAACATCATATTCAGTGTAATCAGTCGCATCCTGGACGTCTTGAACAAATCGAGCATGGTGTAGCGACGGTCTGATGATCGCGATGAAGTATTTATCTAAACATAAAAAAGAAAAAGAGGTGACATAAAAGAACTCTGATTCTATGCGTGCAGGGACTTTGATTGCAAATATTGTACGAACAAAACGTTAATAAACTTATTTTTCAAAGAAATTGAATTATTAGCGAACAGCAAATGGTTAAATGTTTAAGAACTAAAGATGCAGGATTGTCATTTATGTCCAATAATTGTTGTTTCTTTCTGTGGTACGAATGTCTGAGACTCCCATTGTTAACACAGATTTTTGTTCCAAGTTTATGTTTTCATCCAGTTTATGTTAGACAGTTTTACGGTCTTTTGATATTGCTGAATTCGAAAATGACTGTTGTTTATCCAGTTTATGTCAGACAGTTTTACGGTATTTTGATATTGCTGAATCCGAAAATGACTGTTGTACTGCGTGGCCGAGAAGTTCGTGATTGAAACTAAGCAGACAACAGGATCGGCTACCGGCGACTTCAAGTAGCAATAGAGTTCACTGCTGAGATCACCATATTGCTGCGTTTTCAAATTACTATTTTATAAGTAGATCTTGAACGTGCGTTCTGTTTGTGGTGATCCTGTTTATGTCGCAGGGATGGTGTGACATCGCTATGACTGTCACATATCATTGGTTTTTCAGAATGAGTTGTCATTTTTGTGACATTGCAAATTTTTGTTTTAAGAAGTGTTAGTATTTTCACATTGACCGTAGTCTACAACTTTGGTGGGCCTTTTTCAAGCAGGTCCACGCGCTATTCTTTTTTTGATGCAATGTCGTAAAAGGTGGCAACCTCTGTCGCAGACGGTCTTCCATATGCAAACCATCTGCGAATATCAAGTAAAACCCAGAAAAATTAAGCAATATTAGAACCAAGCAACAGTCAAGACGTCGAAGCACAAATAATGACACAGGTCAACAAAAAAACACTATTTATTTTAACTGAGGATATGACATAACTTTTTTTGATAGTATTTGGGCGTTGATTCCAAATTTGACATTCATTTTCTTAGGGCACATCAAATTTTGGAGTTACAGCGAAAGGCTTTCTTGGGGTAGGCTACAGTGACGGATCCAGGGGGGAATATT